>Ga0172382_10007101_pt1 | contig 16018 bp, 9 predicted proteins | sample Leawel138RmetaG_FD_122245 | JGI IMG/M metagenome (GOLD analysis project Ga0172382, IMG submission 122245) | Leachate microbial communities from a municipal landfill in Southern Ontario, Canada - Leachate well 138R metaG | ecosystem: Engineered > Solid waste > Landfill > Unclassified | place...
ACAAAAGGCTTGAACCTTTTGTTAACAGCCCGATTCTTGCTTGAGTTGTAGTAGCACCTCGTAATTCGTTCATAGACACATACTTTTTTAACGAAAGAAAAGAAAAAGGCAAGGATAAAGACAGGATTACCACGTCGCAATTCCTATGAAAACTATAGGAATTAAACGCTCCTCGCAACGCCACAAAACGGCGACAAGGCAAGGTTACTAAAATAAGTTCAGTATGGTAAACTAATAAAAAAAAGCAAACGAAACACAGAACAACAAAGAAAATTAACATTTTATAGAAGGAGAAAGATAATGAAGTACGTAAGAATAATATCAGAAGCAACAGAACAGCAAGGAAACTATGGTATTTTAGAAGACGATTTAATTACAATTATTGAAGGTACTCCTTTAAGTGAAAAGATTGTTAGAACTGATAAAACAGTAAATATCAAAGACGTAAAAGTTTTTTTACCTCCAATAAATGCGCCCTCTATAATTGCTCTTGGGCTCAACTATATTTTACATGCAAAAGAGAGCGATTTTTCTATACCTACAGCCCCTGTTATTTTTATAAAAGCAATAACATCTCTTACTGGGCATAAACAACCAATTTTACTTCCTAAGGAAGCTCCTGATTTTGTTGATTATGAAGCAGAACTTGTTATAGTTATAGGTAAGAAAGCAAAACATATATCTAAAAATGAAGTAAAGAACTATATACTTGGGTACACTTGTGGTAACGATGTTAGTGCAAGAGATTGCCAGAAAAAATTGGATAAACAGTGGGCAAGAGGAAAATCTTTTGACACTTTTGCACCAATAGGTCCTTATATTGTAACAGATATTGAGCCAGATAATCTTGAAATAGAGACAAGGTTGAACGGTAAAGTTATGCAAAAATCTAACACATCAGAATTGATTTTTGATATTCCAGAAATAGTTTCATATCTTTCACGCCAGATGACCCTTCTGCCGGGAACCCTAATAATGACAGGCACCCCTTCTGGAGTGGGGGTTGCAAGAACACCGCAGGTTTTTTTAAGGCAAGGCGATATCGTTGAGGTAGATATAAAAGGTGTAGGTATACTTGAAAATAAGGTTGAGTTAGAAAAATAAATGTCCCCTACCTTTTTTTAATGGTAATATAATGGGAACAACATACATAATGTTTAAAGGTTGCGCTAAAAAATGATGAGAAACTAAAAAGAAAGGAGGAGAAATGTGTAACAATACTAAATGTTTTAAAAGAATTCAAAAGAATTTCGTACACCTTCTTATACTATTTTTTATATGCTTTTCTTCGATAGGTATGGGGAGTAACAAAATGCTAAAAATAGAATTTTCAAATCTTGCCCAAGTCCTTTTATGGGACGAAACTCCAACTGCATTCAGTAGCGGTGGCTTGAAAATTTATACAGGTAAAGAAAAGATTGATTCTGGAGAGAGATGGCTGGATATACTGGTAAAATTTAATACGGAAATCAATCCCCTCGACAAGACTAATCTTATTGTAAAGGTAAGAGATATTTCAGAGAAACCTTTGTTGGAAGTAAAAAACTCAGTATCTGCTCCAAGCGCACTTGTAAGGTTGGATATAAGGTCTTTGAAAATTGATGGAGCATTCCTTCATATTGAGTGGCGAGGTGCAAACAATAAACTTCTTGGGGTGAGCGAAGTTTGGGTTTCATCAGAACCTATAAAACCACTGGCTTCAACTACAAAAATACCTGTTAAATTAGATATCCCTGACGGTATAAACTCTGTTGAAAAATATCCTGTAACCTTTGGGTTACCTTTACCTCGTGGTGCTGCGTGGGATGAGGCAGGTTTTAAGGTGGTTGATTTAAAAGGTAAGGAAATACCTTCACAGTTTGAAGTCGCGGGTAGGTGGGCAGAAGAAGGTTCTATTAAATGGTTGTGGGTTGATACTCTTGTTTCCGGTAAAACAGGTGACCAGGTATTTGTAGAACCAGCAAAAGATAAATCTTCAACTCTTTTGTCGCCCACTTTAAAGGTTGAAAAGGATAAAGAAGAGTATCGTGTTAACACAGGTGTAGCAGAATATGTTGTTGGTAAAGACGGAGCACTATTGAAAGAGATACGTCTGAACGGAAAAGTTATTGCAAAAGAAGGAAAATTTCGAGGACTTTACCTAATTGACCAGAAAAACAGGTTGTCTAAAGCTTCTGCGAAAGATTCTATAATAAAACTTGAATCCAAAGGACCTGTCTCTTCAGTAATAAAAATAGAAGGCGTTTATAGAACAGCAGAAGGAGAAGAGACAGCCAGACATATTACAAGATTTAAGTTTTCTGCTGGCAGGCCAGAAACAGAACTTGTACATACCTTGTTACTAACAAGAGATACAAATGAAATTTGGTTTAAAGATGTAGGATGGGAGTTTGAGGTTTTGCCGGGTACCAACCCCAATGCTCTCCTTGGATTATTTTCAGAAAAAGACGAATACTCAGTCGGAAAAGTTGATTATGAACCGGGCGGTTCAGGGGGCGCTTCAAACCCAAAAACTGAAAGACAAAAAATAGAAAAAAAAGATATAGAGAAGAAATTTTCCGTATCACTATCAGGTAAAGAAATAGTAAGTGTACTCCAAAAAGAAGGGGTTTCTCTCGGTTTAAAACCTTTAAATATTCCAAGATGGAACAGAGAAAAAAATTATGTTAGTGCGTGGTATCCTCAATTGCACGGTAAAGATAGTTTTGAAGTTACCGAAAAAAATAGTGGTAAATCTCTTTTAAAAGGAGACAAGATAGGTGATTGGACAGCTCTTGTTGGCACCAACGGCGGATTTTTGTTATCCTGCAAAGATACCGCTTCTCAACATCCTAAAGAGATTGAAATAGCTGGTGATAGATTGAATTTTAAGTTGTTCAGTTCACAGTCGGGTAAAGAACTCGATTTTAGGATGGAATCTTTAATGAAAAATTGGAGGATGTTACCAATAGAAAAAGTGGAATCTTATAAGGAAATTCCGCATGAACGTCTTGAAAAATATCTTACCTTTATTGCGAAACATAAAAGTAACGCAATAGGATGGGCAAAAACTCATAGCATACTTATATCTCCTATCGGTAGTAATAACAACCCATCAGAGATGAGTTTTCTTCACTCAAAAGAGGTTTTTGCTCATATCGACCCTTTTTGGATAAGAGAAACTAAGGCGTTGGGTCCATTTTATCCGAGAGATAGAGAAAAATATCCAAACGAAGAGAACCTTATAAACAACCTGTTCTGGGGCAAAGTAGTTAATGGTTTAGGCGGACCTGTTGGAGGGTTTATAGATTATAACGCTGGCCCTCATTGGATTATCCATTCTTGGCGTAGTGGAAGTTATACAATACGTTCAGATAGTTGGTACCTATATGCACGTTCATCTGACCGTTGGATAAGAGAGTTTGCGCAAGGAGCAAATAGGGCTTTTTTAGATAACAATATCGCTCATTGGAAATCTTCTAACAAAATCCCTGGACTTCTCCTGGGCGGTTCAGGAGGTCCTGGAACTCTTTCAGAAAGAACCCGCAAAGCCGATTTACCTTTATATTGGGAGACGGAGGCAGACAACTACGAAGAGGCGACAGTTGTGAACTACGACCAACTACTTCTTGATTATTATATTACTGGTTCAAGGCGAGCTGGAGATATAATGTCAAATTTTGCTCAAGCAATAAAAGAGAACCTAACAGTTTCTAAGAACCATTGGCGTGTTATTCTTGCTGTTAGACATATCGCTCAGGCGTATGAGTTTAGTTGGGACCCAAGACTAAAAGAGTTGATATATGAGATAATAGACCAGCATATTTATGACCCAGAAAGCCCAGTTCTTTTGAGTAAAGCTCGCCCTCATAGAAGTTCTACATATAAAATGGAGACAGACGGAGATGTTTTTGTAGAACTATATAACCTTTTTGGGGATAGATTGTTCTACAATATGGCTAAAGCAATTGCTGAATACAACTGGGATAAAGAGGCAATCAACCCTCCAAAAGCTCCTCATCAAAATCGCTCAACTGGAATAATGGGGTACTTCTTATGGGAAGAGACAAGGTTGCCTTCTGTTGTAGCAAGGTTTGATTATGGGAGACGTCGGCTTGTTGGTGACCGGCTAACAAACGTTGCTGAAGGGAAAATGAGGTTGACCTGTGTCTCTCAGATACCAAGATATTTTAAAGGGTTACCTATGGCTATGGATGTTCTTGAACGAACAAAAGATGATGAAAAATCTTCTTATATATCTTTTGGGGTTGATACACCTTCCATAAAAGTATTCTTTAAAAAACCAGGCGAAATAAAATCTCCCGGGCATTATGCACCTATGGGAAAAGATGAAACATCTACAGAGATTATTCTTAAAAAAGAAGAGAGTGCATCTGTTGAACATTTTAAAGGTAGAGAAGAAAACGGTATAAAAAAACCTTGGGTGATAGGCAACTCGGTTATTTTAAAACCCCATACAGTCTTAAGGTATATATGGATGGGGCACGACCTACATTCAATTGAAGAGAAGAGTTTTGGTGTAACAAAAGTACGTATTCCAAAAGATGCTCCCGGTGGTGATTATGAACTTGAAATTGTAAATAGTGGTGAGTACTCAATATTTACAGATAAACATATTCCTCTTGCTCTTTATGCGCCTGAAGGTTGGAAACCTCCTATAATGAATCCACCTGCAAAAGTATTCTTTAATGTTCCAGAAGGAACTGAGAAAGGTAGAATATTTTTTGAGAGAGAAACAAACCTATTTACGCCTGCGGGAGAATTGTATGAAAAAGGTGTAGAAGCGTTTGGATGGGTAGAGATACCTAAAGATAAACCAGGTCTATGGAGTTTTGAAAGTATTAACCCCGGTAAAGTAAAAGTAGAAAATATGCCTACATTCTTTTCTATGGAGAGCCCTGATTTTTATATGGAACACAAACAATAATGTATAGGATAAAGACATAAAAGAAAGGCGTATGGGGGGGTATGCTTTTGTTTTTATACGTTACTTTCCCATTCCGTCTTTTGCGAGCCGTTTTTTGGCGTGGCAATCTCGCCGTTAGGCGGAAAAGGAATGCACCTCTCTTGCCTTCTCCCCTTGGAGTGTTTGGAGTAGTAAGTCCCCAAGGGGTTGCAGAGAGTTTAATGGGATGAGGTTTATCCGCCGAAGCCAACCTACGCTAAAAGACAAGCTTCGGTAGGTATACCTTGGCGTAGGTGGAGGGGCTTTATGCTTTTGTTTTTATACGTTACTTCCCCATTCCGTCTTTGCGAGCGCCTATTAGCGTGGCAATCTCGCCGAAGGCGGAAAAGGAATGCACCTCTCTTGCCCTCTACCCTTGAGGGAGAGGGATTAAGGGTGAGGGGTGTAGTTAGCAGGCTAAGAAAAAACGAAAGACGTAAGGATAAAAAATTAGACTCCCCATTCATGTCATTCCGGACTTGATCCGGAATCTCGTTTTTTTACGTTGTGCCTTTTACCAGCGTGGATTAAGTTAGAGATCCTGAAACAAGTTCAGGATGACAAAATTGGGTGTTTGGGCATAAAATGGGCGATTAGAAGAACAAAAGGGTGAACCTTTTGTTAACAGCCCCCCCATTCCGTCTTCTGCTCAATCTTCACTACCAAAATACTCGTTCAAAACTATCTGCTTTTTGTTAGCATCAAGGTTAACCCATTGTTGCATAGGGATTGGCACCAATACTGTTTTTACATCATCTTTTAATATTGTTGCTTGTTTTTTCTGTTTCCCTAATAGATTATTATAATATTTAAAAGCTACCTGAATATGAGGAAAATCTTTATCGTGTCTAAACGGTGTTAAGTACTGAAAAATAGGAGCTTTTGTTAGCGCTAACCCTGCAACAATAATAACAATAATAGTTATATAAAACTTTGAATTTTTAAATACAGATTTACCTCTATCTTGTTGGCTACTTTGGCTGTAACTGTACGAAGGTCGACTTACAGGGGGCGTATAGGTTGGTTCAGGAGGTATAGTCTCTTCTTCGACTTCTGTTTGTTGCTCTCGTTTTTTCTCTTCTTTCAGTTTTGCTTTTTCGTAATCTTCTATTTTATCATATACCTTTGGCGCACCCGATGAAGTAACTTCAAGTTCTGATTCAAGTTTTTTTATATTATCTTCAAGAGTCCCCTTCTTGTTTATTGTAAATCTTTCCTTCCTATCTCGTAGCCGTTCCTTTTGCATTATTATTTCTCCCCTCTCTTTGGTTAATAAAACTATTATCCTACAAAAATAATGTTTTGTCAAAAAAGAGAAAAAATGGAATAAAGGTAAAGAAAATGGTATAATGTTTAGATTGTTATAATGTTTTAAAACAAGATTCAGAAGAGAAAAAATGGAACAATTTGTTACTATAAAAAGCGGTAGATATAATTTAGTAGGTATTTTAACTACACCAAATAATCAGACAGTACCCTGTCCATTGGTAATTATGTGCCACGGTTTTACAGGCACTAAATCAGAGAGCCATTTTATATTTACCAAAACTGCAAGGTTTTTAGTTAAAAAAAATATATCTTCACTACGTTTTGATTTTATGGGCTCAGGAGATAGCGAAGGTAGTTTTGAAAAGATGACTTTGAAAACACAAATCAAAGATGGAGAAAACGTTGTCAAATTTCTTTCTTCCAAAAATCTTTTTGACCCTAAAAAAATAGGCGCGCTTGGACTATCTATGGGAGCAGTTATTTCTACTCATCTTGCCACATTATTCAATTTAAAATCTCAGGTTCTATGGTCGCCCTTAGCTTTTCCTGGAACCGTTGCAGATAGAGTAGAATTAACTCCAGAAACTAAAAAAAACCTTTTAACCAAAGGGAAGGCATATTTTCCTGATAAAGGACTTTATATAGGCAACGAGTTCTTAAAAAGCACAAAACAGATTAATCCTCTTGAAAACGCTAAAGATTATAAGAACAACGTTCTAATAATTCACACAAAAGACGATCAAGTGCTTACAATGGAACATCCTCTTGCCTACTTTAAATATTTTCATAAGAAAGCGTTAATGCCGCAATTGCTTGTATTAGACGAAGGTGGACATACTTTTAAGAGTGAATTTTCTGAAAAAACAGTTATAGAAGAAACCGCTTCTTTTTTTGTAGATACCCTGTTTTAATATGGGTAAAAACAAACAAATATTATATTATCTTAAAGTATCTTTTAACAAACCTTGACATTTACAAAATTTAAGGTTATTTTTATATAGTCTGTTTTTATTTTTAATGGAGGATTAAAATGCCAACGTATGAGTATGAATGTGAAAAATGTGGACACAATTTTGAAAAATTTCAAAAGATGAGTGATGACCCTATCTCAAAATGCCCTAAATGTAAAGGAAAAGTAAAAAGATTAATAGGGGCTGGTGGAGGGATTATTTTTAAAGGGGTTGGTTTTTATACCACAGAACATAGAAGCGAGAATTACAAAAAGAGAGAAAGAGAAGAACAGCAAGGCATTGCTTCATCTTCAACATCTTCGTCATCGTGTTCAACTTGCTCAGCACCACCAACAAGTTGTTCAACCTGTAAAAAATAATTTGTATTTTTTTTTTGAAAGTGGTATAATTACATTTTATAATTTAATTCCGGCGTAGCTCAATGGTGGAGCAAGCGGCTGTTAACCGCAAGGTTGTAGGTTCGAATCCTACCGCCGGAGCTAATTGGTAATACCCCCTACTCTACTTCTTTTCTCCTGTTTCCCTATGCTTGTTATTGCGAGGAGTGTTTAATTCCGAAGGTTTTTAGAGGAATTGCGACGTTGCAATCTCCGTTTTTTAAAACTTACCGCTGGATATATCAAAAAACTTCTCAAAAAACTGTATCAATTTAGCCAGAACCGTCTCCCGTTTTTTTGCCCTCTCGCCACCCGGAGAAAAACGGCTCATAGAAGGTAACACCTTTGTCAGGGAGGTACCTGTTGTTGCAATACTGCCGTCCTTAAACGAATTTCTTATAAACTTGTATGTTTCGCCCGAGTTAAGGGCTTCTTCCTTAATTATCTCCTCAAGTTCCTCAAGTTTTTTCTTCTTAACATATTTAAGCCATTCTTCATCAACAACAGAATGGGCGTCCAGAGAGTTAATAAACTGGTTTATAAGCTCTCTCTTATTCCTAAGCTCAACACTCGAACCTATCGCTTTATCAATATCAACAAGAAGCTCCTTATTTTTAATATGGTCTTCGTGATATTTTTTAACAAGGTTTAAAATATAATCTATATTTATTTCAACCTGCTTTATCAACTCCATCTCAAATATAATATCGTCGGTAACATCTTCTTTCTCGCCATCTTTCTTCTTACGAAACTCGTTATAAAGGTCTATATAGGCAGAATGGTAATCCTGAATATCCCTTGGAGATAAAAGTTCGTTACCGTAAAACTCATCAAAAGCAGTAAGGATATTTCTCATCTTCAAAATCTTCCCGTACAACATTATAAAATATTTCTGGTCTTTCTCTTTAGTTATAGGAACCCCAAGAGGAAACTTTTTTAATAACTCCTCAACCAGCTCTTTATATCCTTGAATTTTTTTATTACCTTCCCAGTACCCGTTATAATACTCTTTATAAGATTTTAACAGGACAATCCCGCTGGCTTCCTTATCACCAAATAGAGCAATAGAGTTGTTGGTAGCTTCCTCAAGGTTTCTGAAACAGACAATATTCCCAAACGTCTTGATACTATTTAATATACGGTTGGTTCTGGAAAACGCCTGCATCAACCCGTGGAGACGAAGGTTCTTATCCAGCCAGAGGGTATTCAAAGTTGTTGCGTCAAAACCCGTCAAAAACATGTTTACCACAAGCAGAATATCTACTTCCCTGTTTTTCACTCTGTAACTAACATCTTTATAATAGTTCTGAAATTTTAAAGAAGTTGTATCGTAAGAAGTCCCAAACATCTTATTATAGTCCTTGATAGCATCATCAAGAAAATCTCTTGAACTCTGGTCAAGCCCGCTGGTATCCTCTGAATTTTCATCTACCACACCGTCACTCTCCATCTCATTAACACCAAAACTATATATAAGGGCAACCTTCAACCTTCTGTCGCTGGCAACATCTTTTAGTTGTTTCTTAAACTCTGCATAATACCTTTTTGCCACCTCAATAGAAGAGACCGCAAAGATAGAGTTGAACCCGGCAAGACGTCTATCTTTAAGTTTATAAAAACTATTTCTTTTGGTCTTCTGGTCAAAATGGTCAAGGATATATCCAACAACCTTAGAAAGCCGTTCAGACGCCATAAGGACAGCTTCCCTGTCTATATCAAAGACCTCTTCATCTTTAATATCTTCCGCTTCCTTCATTGTAGAAACATAATCAACCTTAAAGGGTAAAACATTTCTGTCTGAGATAGCGTCAACAATAGTATAAGAATGTAATTTTTCTCCAAACGCCTGCTCAGTTGTCTTTAACTCAGGTTTACCTCCGGAAGGAGCGTTCTCTGCAAATATAGGAGTCCCTGTGAACCCGAAGAGATGATATTTATTAAACGCTTTTGTTATGGCAGAATGCATCTCACCAAACTGTGAGCGGTGACACTCATCAAAAATCAGAACAATATGCCCGTCAAAGATTGTATGCCCTCTATTAAAACTTATAAACCTGTCGAGTTTCTGTATGGTAGTAATAATAATCCGTGACGACGAATCTTCAAGTTGCCGTTTCAATATAGCAGTACTGGTATTACTGTTGGCTGCCCCTTTTTGAAACTTATCATATTCGCACATCGTCTGGTAATCAAGGTCTTTACGGTCAACAACAAACAATACCTTGTCAACATAGGGAAGTTTACTTACCAGCTGGGCTGTCTTAAAACTTGTAAGTGTTTTACCTGAACCTGTAGTATGCCATATAAACCCGCCTGCATCTGTGGTCCCCCATTTTTTGTAGTTGGTACTGATATTGATTTTATTCAAAATCTTTTCAGTTGCAACAATCTGGTAAGGACGCATAACAAGAAGCTGTTTTTCAGAAGTAAAAACACAATATTTGACCAGAACATTAAGGAGTGTATGTTTGGCAAAAAAAGTTTTAGTAAAATCAACAATATCAGGGATTGTTTTGTTGGTAGAGTCAGCCCACCAGCTGGTAAACTCAAAACTGTTACTTGACCGTTTCCCTCTTTTGACTGAACCTTCCCTCAACTCCCTGATATGCTGAGAACGGGTAGTATTACTATAATATTTGGTATAGGTCCCGTTTGAAATAACAAAAATCTGTACATACTCAAAAAGACCTGTCCCAGCCCAGAAACTCTCCCTCTGGTACCTGTTAATCTGGTTGAACGCTTCCTGAATATCAACCCCACGCCGTTTAAGCTCAATATGCACAAGAGGCAACCCGTTAACAAGAATAGTTACATCGTACCTGTTGACTTTTAGCCCTTCAGAAGTATACTGGTTGATAACCTGAAGGGTATTTTCGTGGATATGCTCTTTATTAAGGAGATAAATATTCTTAAATGTCCCATCATCTTTTTTAAGTATTTTTATATAATCTTCCTGTATAGTAGTGGTCTTCTCCTCAATACTCTGGTTAGGGTTAGATATCTCTGCCTTAAAGAACCTGTCCCATTCGGTATCAGAAAAGGTGTAGTTATTAAGTTTTTCCAGTTGTTTTTTTAGGTTGGATATAAGCTCTTCTTCAGAGGTGATAGATATATACTCGTAAGCTTGAGATGAAAGTTGCTCAATAAATACCCGTTCAAGCTCCGCTTCACTCTGGTATGTTCTGGCAGTTCGGTACAACGGAGTATATTCAGCCACAACAGTGCTTTGAGGGTTTTCTGCTACAAGTTTAAATTTATAATTACTCTCCATCTTCCTTTCCCAATGGTTTAAATGTCAACAAGCTGTCCCGATAATACTCATACTGTTTTCTGCGCGCATCAATCTCCGCAGGAAGCCCTTCAGATATACTATTTACAAGAGAATCAAACTTATCAAGGATAGATACTATCCTCTCCTGCTCAGATATAGGCGGTACCGGGATTTTGATTTTAGAATACTTAGAAATCCAATGTCGCATATGATCTTTAAAAGTATATTGTATACATCTCATTGCGTAATAAATAAATTTAAAAGTTGCAACATTGTTAATTTTAGGTTTAAGAATTTTCATTGCAGAAGATTTGACCTTGAAATTAAAAGCAACCCAATGAAAAGATGTAGTAAAATCGTCAAAAATAATTACTGGATTCTCTTCGCTTGCTTTATAAATTCCATCTTCCTCATTAGTGTAACCCAGTATAAAACTTTGCCCAGCAGTTAAAACCGGGATATTAAAATTTTCATTATATTCGACTGACCGCACAATATATTTCGAAGGTTGCTCATAATCTAATAATTCACCCAATTTCTTCCACTCTACCTTGTCTCCAAAAGTCAGAAGTTCATCCCGATAGTGTTCGTACTGCTTCCTCCTTGCCTCCAACTCTGCCTCCAACTCTGTAAATTTATCAAGAATCCTTACAATCTCTTCCTGTACCTCCAACGGTGGTATTGGGATTTTGATTTTTTTTAAGAAACTAAAATGCCTTGTATATTTTCCAGTTTTTTTATAGAAATTATTGAAAGAATAATAAATATATTTAGGTAATATACCATCTACCTTAATAATTTTTATACCATCTGCACCTTGTGCAAAAGTAAAATCTATATATTTTATTGTTTCGGTATGATCTCCAAAAACTATATACTTTTCAGTAGAAATTAAAGCATTTATATCATCTGTATAGCCAACAATAAAGTCTTGTCCTTGATCAATAATTGGAAACCTACCGATCGTATTATACTTTTTCTTTGGTAATTTTTTGGGTGGAGTAATAGTTGAAAGCAATTTTTCATCAAGCAATTTTTGCACACTCTTAAACTCCACTCCGTCAGGACACATCTCAGCAAGAAGTTTTTCAATCTTATTCATATTTTTTTCTTTTCCAATTTTTTCTGAGTATTTTTAATTGCTTCCAAATACGCCTTCTCAACCTCACTCAGGTTTTTTGCTTTATACTTGCGGTACTCTGAAGTAGCTTTTTCATCAAAGGCAGTTGTTCGGAATTTCCGAACAACTGATTCACGCAACCTTTAACATGTTTTTTCTTCCTATCTTGTTACCCCAAGCACCCACTCTGTCACCCAACGCCCCAACCTGTCATCCTGAACTTGTTTACCCTAGCAGGGTTTCAGGAAGCCCTTACAGTTCTGATACTATCTTATCTATATCTTTACGTAACTCGTTTTGTCTTGCAACTATCCCGGCAATCTCTCTGTTGAGTTTTTTAATATCTATTACCTCACGGGTATCTTCAGGAATTACATAACTTGATACAGATATATTATAATCATTATCTTCAATCTCTTTATTGCTAACAACTTTTGCAAAATAATCTTTATCTTTCCGCCCGATAAATGTTTCCAAAATCTTATTTATATTCTCCGGTGCAAGCTTGTTCTTGTTGCCACTCTTTACAAATTCAGCTGAAGCGTCAATAAAGAGTATCTTATTATCTTTTTTACTCTTTTTAAGTACAATTATACAGGTAGCAATGCCTACTCCAAAGAAAAGGTTTGACGGAAGCTGTATAACTGTATCTATATAATTGTTATCAACAAGGTATTTTCTTATCTTCTGCTCAGCACCTCCACGGTATAAGACCCCGGGAAACTCAACTATTGCCGCCGTACCAACAGTTGAAAGCCACGAGAGTATATGCATTGTAAAGGCAAAGTCGGCTTTACTTTTAGGTGCCAGAACCCCTGCCGGTGAAAAGCGGGGGTCGTTTATAAGTATTGGGTTACTATCGCCTGCCCACTTTATAGCATAAGGCGGATTAGAGACAATAACGTCAAAGGGTATATCGTCCCAATGTTTGGGGTCTGTAAGGGTATCTCCGTGTGCGATATTAAAATGGTTATAGTTTATATCGTGTAGAAACATATTGATACGACACAGGTTGTATGTGGTTAGATTTATTTCCTGCCCAAAGAAGCCCATCCTTACATTCTCTTTCCCGAGCACTTTAGCAAATTTTAGGAGTAACGAACCCGACCCGCAGGCAGGGTCATATACCTTGTTGACCTCTTTCTTACCAGCGGTTGTCAACAGAGCAAGTAACTCGCTTACCTCCTGAGGAGTAAAAAACTCACCTCCTGACCTGCCAGCGTTGGAAGCGTACATTGTCATTAAAAATTCATAAGCATCCCCAAAAGCGTCTATTGAGTTGTCCGAGTAATTACCAAGCTGAAGGTCACCTATCGCATCCAGAAGTTTTACAAGTTTTTCGTTCCTCTTTTCAACAGTATTACCAAGTTTGTTGGAGTTGACATCAAGGTCGTCAAAGAGCCCTTTTATATCGTCTTCACTATCAAACCCTATAGCTGAATTTTCTATATTATGGAACACTCTGGCAAGGGTTTCGTTTAGTTTCTCGTCGGTACGAGCTTTTGCACAAACATTAACAAAAAGTTCGCTGGGTAAAATATAGAACCCTTTTTCAAGTACCGTCTCTTCTTTGCCAAAGAGAGCATCTTCATCTGATAATTGTGTATAGTCAAACTCTCTGTTGCCACTACGCCTCTCTTCTTTGTTTATGTAGTTGATGAGGTTCTCACTTATGAAACGGTAAAAGAGGATACCCAGAACGTACTGCTTAAAGTCCCAGCCGTCAACACTACCACGAAGGTCGTTTGCTATCTTCCAGATTGTTCGGTGTAGTTCAGCCCGTTCCTCTTCTCTTGGTATGTTAGAATTGTTTGCCATTATTTTACCTCTTATTAAAAACGGGTTGGGTTGGTAAGATGTTTTTATGTGTAGGTTAATTTTACGCTTTTCTGCCGTAAAAATCAATTTTGTGTAGAGTATAAGCGAGTCTTGTCCCGACAGTATTTCTGAGGAAATTGTACCACTCTTGGTTGCAAACCCCCGAGGAATACTTCGCAAACCTCAGGGGATTGCTTCGTATTCGCTCGCAATGACAATCTTTCCTTATTTGCCTCTCCCCTTGAGGGAGAGGATGCAAGGTGAGGGGGGCTTTTTTCTTTATGTCTTTGCTTTTGTCTTTTATTTCGTTAAAAAAGTATGTGTTTAGGAACGAATTACGAGGTGCTAACCGACGCTTTTTGCTTGTCTTACGAGGAGCGTCTTAGCCCGAATACTTTCTGTGGGATTGCAACGTGGTAATCCTCGTCTTTATCCTATACACTATTGTTTATTCCCATTCCTTTTCCGCCTACGGCTTACCAATTTTGCCTTCTGCTCATCACACTCTGCCATCCTGAACTTGTTTCAGGATCTCTAACTTAATCCACGCTGGTAATAGGACAACGTAAAAAGCGAGATTCCGGATCAAGTCCGGAATGACATACAGGGGAAACACTCGCAAAGACGGAATGGGGGCTCTGCCTTCTAATATATGTAAAAATATGGTTTCAATAAATATTTAACCAAAACAATATTTGAAATAATTTCTAAAATGATATACTCTTTTTTAAACATTTGTTTTGTGATAGTGTAAAAAATTTGCTTACCAACACCGGTAAATGTTTAACAAATACTCTTAGATTAGGTTAGATATAAATATATAGGAAAATTAATTATGGATAAAAATAAAAAGAAAACCTTGATAAAGAAAATATCTAAAAAAGAAGAAGAAATTGCTATAAAATTATCTGATAAAATATGGGAACTTGCCGAACCGCCTCTATTAGAAAAAGAATCTTCAAAATTAATCGCCCAATATCTCGAAGCAAACGGGTTTAATATTACTTGGCCTTTCAAGGTTCTACCTACTGCTTTTAAAGCAGAAAAAGGGAAAGGTAGACCTGTTATAGGTATGCTCGGAGAATATGACGCATTACCTGATTGTGGCAAGAAAAAAGGAACCTATGGACACGGATGTGGACATAACCTTCTTGGGGTTGCACCCGCTGTTGGAGCAGTAACAATATCTAAAATTATTGAAGAAAAAAACATTCCCGGTAAAATCGTTTATTGGGGTTGCCCTGCAGAAGAAACCCTTGTTGGTAAAGCGTATATGGCAAGAGATGGTGGGTTTAAAAATATGGATGTATGTTTATGTTGGCACCCTTCCCCAAGAAACACTATTAAAACTTCTGGTGGGGCTGCTCTTGATTCTTTTATTTTTGAATTTAAAGGTAGAACTTCCCACGCAGCAGGTAGCCCTCATAAAGGTAGAAGTGCGCTTGACTCCGCAATATTGATGGATGTTGCTGTTAACTACCTAAGAGAGCACGTCCCTGAAAATGTTCGTATACACTCAGTAATATGTGATGGTGGTAAAGCTCCAAATGTTGTTCCTGAGTATTCTAAAATCTGGTATTATGTTAGAGGGAGAAACAGAGCCCAAGTAGACGAAATTTCACATCGGCTTATATTGTGCGCTAAAGGTGCTGCCATTGCTACAGAGACAGAAATGACAGTTTCTAAAATTACTTCCATATACAATTTTCTACCTAACCAGGCTTTAGCAGAAATCATTAGAGATAACTTTCAACTCTTTGGACCTCATAAAATAAGTCATTCCGATATAGAAAATATTAAAGCACTTGGAAAAGAACCATTATTTTCTACCAATATAAATACCAATGTTGTAGCAGGAGAACCGGGGCGAGCTTCAAGTGATGAAGCGACTGTCTCTTGGTTGTCTCCACTTGGAGGATTTGGAACTGCTTGTGTATCTCAGAATACAACATTCCATAATAGAGATTTTACAATGCAAGGAAATTTACCCTTTGCTCATAAAGGTATGATGAAAGCAGCAGAATTGTTTGCAGGAACGGCTTTTGATCTTTTTACAGATAAAAACCTTCTTAGGAAGGTTATAAAAGAATTTAAAAGTAAAACAAAAGATTTTAAATTTGACCCTTTATTATTAAAACAACATAGTCCTGATACCGGCTCTTGATAAAATAAGTGTAAATACTTTTATCCTTGCCTTGTCGCCGTTTTGTGGCGTTGCGAGGAGCGTTTTATTCCATAGTTTTCATA
>Ga0172382_10007102_pt1 | contig 16017 bp, 15 predicted proteins | sample Leawel138RmetaG_FD_122245 | JGI IMG/M metagenome (GOLD analysis project Ga0172382, IMG submission 122245) | Leachate microbial communities from a municipal landfill in Southern Ontario, Canada - Leachate well 138R metaG | ecosystem: Engineered > Solid waste > Landfill > Unclassified | place...
ACACTTTGGCTAACTTTAGAAAGGGTTCTTCTGAAACGCCACAACCACCACGCCCTGCCAGACAGGTTGGATCTCTTAACACGTTGGCAAGTTCCGCTATGGACATGAGTTCATCAATAAACAACTTAAAGAATCACCCTACAAATGACACTGAAAAATCATGAATCATATTAAATCAACTCTAATTAGTTTAATTCTCTCTTTCCAAGCAGTTGCAAACCCGATTGTAAGTTCAGCCGAACTTGCAAAAGATGCAAAAGAAATAGTGGCGAATATCGGATTAAATTGCGCCTCCCCACAACACTGGGGTCAATTTATTTCGGAGGTTCAGAACTTAGTTCGTAGTATCCCAAACATTACTACCGAAATGGCCCTCCAAGTTGCTATAAAAAAAGACTATCCTAATGTTTGTCATGTCCTTACCGAAAATCAAATTAATGCTTATTCGGAAGGAGAATCAAAGAAGAAATCCAAGAAGTGCGTAAAAAGGGTACTAGGTAAGTGCATAGCTCATAACCGAATAGAAAGAACAAGGGCAACACCATCCTATTATTGGCCAAAGTATCAAATTGAAGTAACAGAAAAAGGTAACGATCCTCACCCCTCCTATTCTTCGGGAAATCGCCTCTACAGTCTTAATAGGCAACTAGCAAATGGTCTCTCTAGCTTGGTTGATACAAATGGTTCTTTAAAACTAATGACTCTTGCAATGGGTGCCGGATCAGCTATTAACCTTACTGGATTGCAGGCCCCGACGGGTAATGATTTATCGTCACTTGGGTCCGATACGGGAAAACTTCTCATACTGGAACAGGGTCAGAAAATCAGGCTGAGATCATCGAGCAAAAAAACGAATGTAACTTTCGATGTAAATATCTGGCCTATTGCTGGGGCCAAAACAATAGCGAAGCACTTAACGGTGTGTGGGCCTCTTCTTAACAGAATGGGCCTTCATCCTGGTGGATATTCATGGAGCTATGAAAATATACCTATGACTTGCCCAGTGGCCACCTCATCTGATGCTTACTCGATGTGGGACACTGGATATTTAGACTACATAGATCCAGAAGTAGTATCATCAATGGTAATCGGGTCAAATCCTCTCTCATGCGGTATGGCCTCAGGGATGGAATATTTATCCGAAATGAAATCATCCCCCGGAAATAAAATTGGAGAAACATCTGCGATATCCAACAAGTTAAAATCGCTGGGTGAGATTAAACATAGTCTTGCTATGTGTTCTTGGCCAATCCTTGGAAATGCAGAAATCATTGCAAAAAAAAGTCTTTCACTAACAAGTCTTAAGAAGTGGAGCCAAGCAAAGTGTACTCTATGGGGTAGCACTGCCCCAAGATCGTCTAATACGCCTTTCAATAACGATTATTCGTTTGCCAATACTGCATTAAAATTCAAGCTATTTGCTCACGAAATGTTTGGTGTTCCAAGAGGTGAAAAAGAAAAATGGAGCCTTGCATATCCTTGGGAAGAAGGAACTGCCAATAACTCGTTTGATAGTATTGCAAACTCAATTAGTGAAGGCGTGAGAAAGCTTGGTATTAAGAATGATTCAGCGGGGGGCATATCAAGATCAGAGGATCTATTGTCTCCTGGCCATCCTAAAATGATAAACGCTTCTACCAACCCTCTTCATCTCGCTGTTCGCGCAGGCCAACTCGCAAAAGAAATGGCCTACTCTGGGGCACTACTAGCTTCGTCATCTTCTAGCGGTTTATATGGCACAGGAGCAATATCCGGCGCAGAGATTACCAGACTTCAAAAAAACAAGATCACTGGCGAGAATGACATTTCAGGTGATCGGAGAATTTATACAATCTGGGAAAACATTACTTGTTCATCTAATTCCCAAATTACAGAAGTAACAACGCCTGTTGGGTTACAAATAAAACAATATGACTCCTGTTCACAGGCAATACAATTTGAGGTTTATAAATATGTCCAACTTAAATTATTAAGACGTATTTGCGATAGCGTTGGTTACAAAAAGGGAGATCCGTGGAAATAATTCATTCTTCTCTACTCAAAATAGCCAAGTCTTCTTCTCCCGATGAATTGATCCTCAAAGGAGATCTTTTCTCATCTATATGGAGAGAGGTCTTTGTCAAATCAGAAGAGATGGGGGCCAGTGACATTCATATAATTCAGGATTCTGAGGACATTAAGGTGAAATTTAGAATTCTGGGGGATCTGTTTACCATAAAGGAAATACCAAACGAAAACGACATTAAAACAATACTAATAAATCGGCTAAAAACGATTTGCCGTTTTGATCTATCAGTGACAGATGAGGCCCAAGATCGTGCATTCTCTCTAAAGATAACAAACTCACGATATCGAAGTGTACTAACTCCGGGAATTTTTGGCGAAAACTTCGTTTTCCGAGTAATACGAGAAAGTGATCTTCCTAGAATATCGGATTGTTCAATCCCTGATAAGATCTGTGAAGATCTTTTGTTTGCAATAAATCAAAGACAAGGTTTTATCTGTATAACTGGCCCTACCGGAAGCGGAAAGAGTACCACATTACAGGCCGCAATCATGGAGCTAGACAGGTTTAAAAAGAATGTAATTACTATCGAAGATCCAGTGGAAAGAATCATCCCTGGAGTTGTTCAACAGCAAATTACGTCTAAGCTGACATGGGCGAAGGCAATTAAATCGGCCATGCGACAAGATCCAGACGTTATTCTAGTGGGTGAAATCAGAGATATGGAGTCTGCAAAATTGGCGCTAGAAGCATCACAGACAGGCCATCTGGTTCTTGCTACCCTCCATACAAACAACGTAGCAGGAATAGTAGATCGATTAATAGGACTTGGCGTAGAAAAAAGAATTATAGCTGACAACCTACTTTTCATATCATCACAAAGATTAATCCAGAGATTATGCTCGGGATGCAGAATTAGAAGGGATGATTTTGGGTTTGATCGTGGGAATGGTTGCGAGAAATGTTCCTCTTCAAAGGTTCCTGGCATTAACGGAAGAACCTCCTTAATAGAATATTCAATCAGACCTAGTTCAGAAAGTGTCATTAACTTCAACAAAGATAGTTTTCAAAAAAATGAATTAAAGACAACTTTAGCGTCCGAAGCGAAGAGATTGGCCCTTATTGGGGAAATATCTTTCGATGAATACCAATATTGGTCACACGAGGGAATTTGATAGATGCAAAAAAATAAATCATCCTCAGAAAACTCAAATTTCATTTCTACCTATGTAATAATCTTAATTTTATTGATAGTTATTTCTTTTTATATAAAGAGTAGTCATCCAAAACTGTGGTCTAGTCTCTATCATGTATTTTTAGAGAACACGATCCAAACTATCTGGAACATAGTATTCTTGTCATTATGTCTTAATGCAATTCTAAGGATCTGGATTCTTCCCCTATGGAGACTTCTCTTTGCGGAAACAAAAAAACTTGGCCAAAAACTTGAATGGTACAACGTCGATTTTAAGCATTTGAGTCCCGCCACTGCTCACCTATTCTGGGCAAGGTGGGGATTTGTCCAATTTATCTCACTAATCTTTTCTCTTATCTCCCTTACAATAAACTCTCGCGTAATTCTCTCATTTTCAGAGCCTTACACTTACTCAAAATCTACTGAATTTATTCAAGAAGCTTCACAAACATTCTTACTTAACTTCGTTGAATTTGTTTTACTTTTTTCATTCTATGCTTGGTTCTTCACAATACTAGAAGGCAGAAGTCGAATTGTGGCCAGGATTCTCGATAAAAGAGAAAAAATAAAAGACAAGCACCACTGGAAAAAACCATTGCCTGAGATTCCCTGGGATATGAACTCTCAAGACTTGGAGTTGTGCATATTTTCCGAATTCACTAATAAGGAAGGTTTACCAACGAGGGAAGAAACACCATACGAACAGTGGGTTAAATTAAAAAAAGAAGCCGTTGTAGCTAACATTCTGGGAATTGCGCCAACTGGTGCTGGTAAGACCGTAAGTATCATTAAACCTGTGATTGACCAGACGATAGCCTGGCAACACAACAATATAGAGAAAAAGGCGTCCCTAGCTGTTTATGATCCTAAAGCGGAATTAACTGAATATGTTATTGATAGGGCCAGACTCTATCAAAGGGAAAGCGACCTTATTGTATTGTCTCTGAGTAGCGAAGCCAAAATCAATCCATTACAAGTAAAGAATATTTGGGACGGACAAACTTCATGGATGATTGCTGGATGGATTATTTCAGGATGGCAAAACTATCAGGGAAAATCTTCTCCTGAACCATTTTGGGAGAACCAGAGCTTCCTTCTAATTCGTGCCCTACTTGTTATAATGTATGTCTATAATAAAGAGAAAACGACCCTTTATGATGTATCAAAAATCTACTCCCAATCTACTTCGGGCTGTGTTGAGGCCAAAGATAAGAAGATAAACGAATTTGGAATGATGATTCTTAAGGCCTTTATATGTTCTCGCTTGGGGACAACGGAACGGTCATCTTTATATGAGATTTTACGCGAATACGACTATTCAAAGATAACAAATATAGAAATTAATCATGATCTCGTAGCATCAACCAAGAAAAGAATTAAGGAGGAAAAGGAAGAATACAGAGAGAAAACTCGCAAGATCCTTATGAACACTCATCATACGCTTCTGTCCTTGGTTAATGATGCTAGCAAAGCGACTAAGTCGAGTGAGATTGAAGAGCTTAGAACTTCATATCATAATATAAGGGAGGAGCTTCTTGAAAAAGAGGTGAAAGCCAAATTCCCAGAAAACAAGTCATCAGAACATAAGGAAAATATAATAACCCACATAATGATAGAATCTGAAAAGCTTCGTGACGAAATTCACGCCATGATTGATACAGATAATGGTAAAGAAAACGCGTCATTAATTATTAAAGATTCAACAGAATGGTTACTTAATAACTGGTCACAAATCCCGACCGAAAACAGATCAAGTATTGTTTCCAACATGGAGCCATTTTTAAAAATGTTTGAAACCCCTGAGGTTAAAGCGGCATTATCTCCTAAAAATCCTCCAACTAATTTTGACGATGCTGTTTTAAACGGATCAATAGTAGTCCCATCATTCCCAGGAATTGAAATCGGTCAATCTTTAGCAAATGCTATTGTAACGCTAATAAAGGCAAGATGGCAGTATGCTGTATTAGCAAACAGTAATAATAAACGGGTTAAGTTTCAAATTATGGATGAAGCCCAAAGGATCATAACCTTTGGAGAAGGCAAAAATACAGGGGACTTTGAATACATGGAGTTGTCACGATCCTTTGGTGGATCTACATTCATGATGACTCAATCTGTATCATCTTTACGGGGAAAGGCCCCAAGAGAAGTAGATTGGGAGAAGGTACACGGGGTAGTTAGATCAATCATTTGTTTTGGTACAAACGACCCTAAAACCATTGAACTATTTACCAAGATCGGAGGTAAAGAAATTAAAAAAAGGAAATCTCAAACTGTAACAGAAAGCGCTAATTCTCCTGAGCTAGAAATGATATCTGAAAAATTCAAAGGAGATTCAGGAAATTTAAGTATCTCATACACCACCAGTGAAGCTATGGAGGACACAATACAGCCTAATGAAATTCAGGGCCTGAAAGTCTTTACTGCTATAGCTGCATTATTTGACGGGCAAAGCACATCGATCAAAAGGATTGCCCTTAAGCCTGGTTTCTGGCCTGAAAAAAGAGACACTTGGCACCTTATGAACAAGGCGGAATTTAATCCAGGAAAAAGGCTAGAAGTTTAGATTTCTGGCCTTATTTACCAGTTCACTTGGCCCTAAAGGGCCAGTTTCATGCTCCCACCCCTAATAATCCCGTCCCGCCATCTTCTATTTATTGGTAAAAAAAAATCAAAAATATTAGGAGCAAGTCGTGGACATTAGAGGCCTGAATTTAAAAGTATTAAAGTTAAATCAAAACGCTCTGGACAATGACCAGGAATCTCTAACAGACCATATTATTAAGGGATTAAAAAGAAATATAAATGAAACATCGGCCGAAGACCTTTCTCCCCGTAATAGGTCTTCACTCCTGAGCCATAGATTAGGCGACAATAATATTCCAACAACCCAGCTAGAGTATTATAAAAAGCTTGAACATATCCCAACCAGAGATTTAGTAAAGCACCTACCTGAAAATAAGAAACTTTTCTTTTTAAATAATCTTAAAAAGACTTCTGTCGAAAATTTCCAATCTTTATTAGAGATTTCTAAAAAATATAGTGTCGATTCTAGGGAATTATCTGATCTAAAAAACAGTGGCTTCCTAGAATGGGCCGAACCATCCGATTCGAGAGAAATCCTAGCGCAAAAGGGCTTATTAAAGACCTGCACTGAGGAAGAACGAAAATTTCTACAGCAAATAGCTGGGTTTCAAATTGCCATTGATTCCGAAGAGTTTAAGTCAATAGCACTTAAAAATGGAATAAATAATGAAGGCTTGGATTATCTAATTTCAGAAAAGTTTATTTCTGGTGTAACACAAGAACAGGTGCTCAACCCATTTAATTGTCCCGACAAGTCTCGCATCAGGAAGTTGCCAGCTCCTACAATTTCTGAAAACTTATCACTAACTCTGGAATCAAACGAAGTTTGCTACATAAACGATCTGTTGCAAAAAGGTAGTAACAGGACGGAACTTCGTGAGAAACACTCAATTTCTCCTGCGCGGGCTTTCAAGTTGGAGCAGATGACTAGGGAGGATGGTAACGTAACCTATCACAAGCTAGACAAAGAAATTAAAACCAATCCATCACCTTTTAAATTTTTAAAAGTAAAATACGACGAGTCACATTACGTTTTAAGTTCTAGAGTTAAAGAAAAGGTGGAAACAATAACGAGAATTGGCGTTGGAGAAATCAACCTTTTATTAAAGGCTGTTTCTGGTAGCCCACTATCCAACAAAGATTTTACTTCCCTTTTAGAATTCAAATTTAACGATCTTAAGATTTCAAACAGTGCCATTCCATCTCCAAATGAGATCTTCTTTTTAAACAATATAAACGCCAGATCATTTTCAGATATAGAAAAAATAAAAGAAATCGGTTTAAAGGATTATGGTATTCCGACCGAGAGAACTACTGATCTCTTTTCATTGGGAATCATTCATGCAGACCATCTTGGTAATGGTGAAATAAGAATTTCATCTAAGTTCAAGATCACAAACGAGCTAAAAGATGCTTATACCTGGGCCTATTCGAACGAAAATGATCATATTTTCCTTGAAAAACATCTAGCTATTTCCCGTCCGAATGAAACTATACTGAGTTTAATATCCAATAAAGAAAAGGCTACTCCGAGCGTCGCCCTAATGGATTACAACATCTTCTTTAAGCTTAAGGATGGTAACGAACTAACGGCCCCGGAACTGAAGAGACTAGATCTTTTAAGGATGAATGGAATCCATATTGAGAAAAACTATGATTTCCTAAAGGAGGAACCCGCGTCTTTTAGGCTTAAGAAAGCCAGGAATGATTCTTTAATAAGATCTTTTATTGCAGAAAAAAATATAAATATTGAAATCTTAGACGAGGTAAATACATTCAAACAGGTAAGTGAGGACTACCTTCTAAAGAGAGGTTTAACCAAATCCGACCTTGATAAATACTCACAAGGTGGAAAGTTCCTCGGCGTAGAGGTGAATGGCAAGCTTCTAAATAAGCATTATCTCGGAACCCCTGCGGGGCCAATTACTTACTACAGTATTGCCCATTCAGGTATTATATCCGGGCGATCAATCCTGGAACAATTCAGGGAAAAGAATGAGATATCTAAGTCTCCACAGAAAAGGCAGGATCTTCTATTTCATGATCTAAAAGCGGCCGATTGTGTACTAGTTGTTAAAAATGAACTCGAAGGCCAGGGCCTTATTGTTAAAAAGATCCTAAATGAGTCAGCTCAATATTCTGAAAACAAAATGGGAAAACTCAATAACGAACGGCTATCCGGCCCAGCTTTCATGGATGCACAGATCATAATAGAGATCCCTGAAGGCCATGAAAACTATACCCCAGGAGGTAAAAACACAAAAACTATTGCTGTTGAGTATGGTAATTATTCTAATGAACGAATGGTGAGCAAGGTGGAAAATAGCATTTTTGATGAAGCTTTTGTGTTTTCAAATAAAACTCATACTATGAAATACTCAAAGGTTATTTCATCCTCAAAAGTTCATTTAAGGTCAATGTGATTCCACCATCCATGGTGGAATTGCATTTAAGACAACTCAGATTTTTTCTTCCTTCCTCTTTTCCCGCTTCCCTCAAAATCTGAAAATTCTTTCAGATTATCTACAGCTTTTAAGAGGTTTCTAATTACATCTTCCTCTGGAACTTCGGCTCCATCATTCTTTGATGACAAGAACTCACAAAACTTTTTTAGTTTCAAATGATCCTTTGGGTACATCGAAACATTGGCAAGCTCCGCAACCTCACGTGGTTTAATTGAAAGTAGCTCTTCCATTCAGTCCTCCATTAAATTCTAATTTTATAAATAATCGGTAATACTTATCTTTTCACCAGTGTCTAATTCTGCTTCCCCCCCCTCTTTTTTAAAATCTATATTGTGATTAACTGATTTAGCTATAAATGAACGAACAAGAGATGAACTCATCTTGGTTAAAATTCTACGAGGGACAACTACATCATATCCGGCCCCTTTCCAGTCCCATACGAACTCGGGTAGAGTCACAATTACTACACCCTTTTTTGGTAAATCTTTCTCGGAGTTTCCGGCATCAAAGAAATATAACTGTCCATCAATTTTCAAAAAATGCCCTTGCTTAACAACGGGTAATTCAATATCTAAGAGAAGTGCCGCCTTGAGTAAATTTGAAACAATTACCCTTTCTGAACACTTAATTTCTTCATTAATAGATGCTTCATGGAGCGTTTTTAAGCGAAATATCCTTGTTCTATTTCCGTGAATAACCTCAATCAAATGAGAATACTTCTTAAAAAATACGGCCAAATGTCTTCGATCATCACTAAAGAATGTACTCATAAAGTAACCATCACAAAACTCGGCAATATCAAATACGGCATTTTCAAGCATCATACGGCACACTCTTCTTGAACGATCATTCGGACAAAGAGCGGGCACAGATCGGACATAGATCGGACAATGCCATGATAACAACTGGACATAGATCGGACATAGATCGGACACTGAAATTCTGTAACTGATAGAGAAAACAGTAATCGAAGCGTTTTTATTTCCATTTTATGCTATTCCATTTTTCCTGTTCTCATCTACCCCCTATTAAGCGGAGCTTTTTGTGGGGGGTAGATGTTCGTTTCTAATTATAAAATTCCTCAAGAAAACCATGCACTTGAAATTTTCCTGCGTGTAAATATCAATTAATGGGTACTTAGCCAGTTTTGAGTTCCCAGAGAGCCTTTGGTGTAATTAATTCGTTCATTTTCTGCATTACTAAATCATTTCTTAAGCCCGACTTTTTGCAAAACTCCCGAATGAATTGGGGGTCTACTGCCAATCTTTTAATTGAGTCTTTGTGAGCTAAAACCTTGTCTAGTTCTGGTAACAATTCTGGAATTCCGAATCTTAATGAAACAATTCCGATCTTCTTTTGATTGATTTCGATGATGAATTCAGGTTTATTTTTCAATGGAACCCAGGAGTTTTCTTGGGTCATATAGGCGTTATAAAGTGAGATATCGGCCATCGTCTGCCATGTATATTCTTTGAAATTCTTTTTTATACCGAATTTTTTATGTCCATTAGGGCTTAAAGTAAGGAGCTTTGTTCTCCCTCTTCCTGTCGAAAAAGATAAAAACTCATCGCTGTTTCGGTTAATATACTCAGTTAAGCTCCGCCTATTCTTTGGGCAAGAAAGCATTGTAATTGAAAAAACCCCGAACCCGTTTGTCGATATGTTGTGGAGAAAATCTCTATAGTGCAACACTCAGACCTCGCGATTTATTCGAATGTTCAACTACATTTGAGTTAAGAATTTCATCGTAAGAGATAAAAGATGCGGGATAATGGAATGATTTTTCAAATTCCAAATTAGCTCTTCTTGCAGAAACTTCGTCATCAAACACAAAAATAATCTGCTGAAACTGGTGGGGCGTGACCTGGGAATATTTCTGGAAGCTCGACATTACACTTGAGTCATATCTCTGGAAGTATTCTACACCCCACCGTTCACCAAGGTCATTATGGTAAAAAGATGCTGAGGGACAAAGGACTTCATTTCCTACCTGGCGATATTCACCACTGGAAATAATATCCTCTCTGTTCTTCCACCGATCCAGTGAGAAGAGTCTTTCAAGATGAATTCTAAGATCAGTAATCGTGATGATGTGCTTATAGGAGGCCTCCGTGAAGACTCCCATATATTCCCCACAATCAATTCCAACCGTTTTAAGAAGAGCAACCCCCTGAGATGAAATTGTGTAATCGATCTTCCTCTTATAATCAAAACCTGCATTTTTTCGGACATATCCTTCACGAAATAGCCTTGAAATTCTTTTTTTGATTGCTAAGGGGTTATTCACTTTAGAAATTTTAAATTGAGCTTCTAACTGCCTCTCATTTACAAATTTTTGGTCTGAAATAAACTTCAACATTTTAATTAGAACATAATCTGGATTTAACATTGCACCCCCTATTTAACGTAAGAAATACAACCTTACGGGAATTATTTTAATTCAAAGATTCACGCTAATTTAATTTCTGGCCCTTCCTGCCACTTTAAACTGACGAAATGTGGCCCATATAGGCCGTTTAATAGGCTGAATGAATTGAATCAATTTCTAGTATTTATGATTCTGATGTAATTTAAGCGTACAACAGAAGGAGTACCCATGAGGCTTTCTAAGAACAATGTTGTTCTGATCGGAACTGTAAAAGCTATTACACACGATTCCGCTAAAGAAGATGTCAGCATCTCGAAAATAACCATAGAAACATATGAAGAAAGTGAGTGGGCCGGAAAAAAGACCTCAAGGAATGATGAACATAAATTAATAGCATTTGGTCGTTTGGCAGAAAAGATCAGGGGTCATATAGCAACTGGGGATAACATTTACATAGAAGGCAAGCTTAGGAGTCGCACGGTAGTAGTAAATAATCGCGACATAATATCATCAGAGGTTATGTGCTCAAAGATTGAAAATCTTTCTAATGTCCCAAATAATCACTCCGATGAGCTTCCTTTACAGGTTTTAGAAAATACACCTAATCCGCCTTATCGAGACATTCCATTCTAATCAAGGCAACAGAAAGGACATAAAACTAAACTTAAAGAATTCGGTGAATCGCAGTGATTCCTTCTTGCTATTATTAACAATATCTATAGGGCAATCAACGTATCCCATATTGGGACAGCGACAGGCTAGACCAGTGTCACTAGTATCCAGAATCTCGTCCAGCCCTTTTATAATGATCTTTTTCAGTATTGAATCCCCTCTATTCAGCGGAACCCTGATGACTATCCCATTATTAATGAGACTATAACTACCATTATGAAGTGGGAACCCTGCCGTCTTAAGCTGAATCTCTGAATTATCATAACCGAGAATAATGTGTTCTAAGAAGTTATCTATTGTGCTTTTATCCCTCCAGTTTAACCCAATCTCGCTATAGTTTAATTTTTTAAACCCTATCATTCCGGCATGAACTTTACCGGAAACCATGCAAAAGTTTTCTGACCTAAAAACCTCTTCCCTTGCAAATTTGAACCCTCTAAAACTAAGATCACTTAAATAAACCTCTGCAAATCCTTTTTCTTTATCCTTTCCATTTGTGAAAACTACTTTAGAACTCCCCTCATAATTTCCGTGACCAACTATCACTTCCTTTGATGGTCGAATCTTCTTTTCCATAAATAGTATTCGATCTCCGGGAAAGAGCTTAGTCCGGCCCCCATTATTGTTATCAGTTTTCAGAATATAATAAAATGATTCCCTTCCATGGAATGTATCAACGGATATCTCCCCCCCGTTTTTCCATGTGGAGGTTGAAACAACACTTAACCCAGAATCAAGAATAAAATTTAGTGCTTGTTCAACTGTTTCAACCTTATCTGAACTAATAAACCTACTTTCAAAACGAGGAATGTAATTCCCCGATAATTCGATGCTCTTTTTCTTAACCTTTCCAATTAGACCAGAACAAGAATCCCTTCCATTGCCAATTACACAATCAGCTAGGCCAAATGCAAACCTGATTTCACCCTTAATAATCCTCTCAAGGACACCTTTAAGATCAGGCTTTTCAAGCCTAAACCCCAAATTTACCCACTTGGACTTAAAAGAACTAAACTCTTCTTCAACCCTGATCTTTTCTATCTCCGATATTTCACCAGTTACCATATCAACCATGACGACCTTTAATTGGACATTCTTAATAGTCGAAATCTGCTCAAATCCAAAACTTATGAGCGAAGAAAATTGGAATTCTAGTGAATTAATTTGTGAGCTTTCAATATCCTTAATTTGTCTAATGGCCTGGTGTATGGATTCATTCTTTGGCCCTAAAGCTAAAAAGAAGCCCGCCCCCAAATCCCAAAGGTTGTAGTTCTTTGGAAATGCCTCACCTAAGCTATCTAATAATTCAGGCTCTAATTTTTCTGAATATGCATCTTTAGATTCAAGAAGAAGGCTCTTACTCTCAAATCCTTTCCTTATTAATGAAATACTCAATTTCTGATTTACGAAACTTTCCATTACTGGAACATCAGCGACAAAAGGTTGCTCATCCAAGGAATCCTCCATTCCGTCCCCATCTGAATCCTTCTTTGTTTCTAGTCTCTCATTTTCTGAATGATTAAGAGTGTAGTCTTGTTTAATACTGCTACTCTCTTTGCCACAGCTAATAATCATTGAGATAAAAATAAGAAAAACAAAATTATGCATTGATTGCCCCTTTTTTTACTTGGCTGGATTACCATCAAATGTCCCCGATCTGGCCCAGTTCCAGCACTTATTTCAGAAACATTGGCCCACGAGGGCCATTTACAACGAAACTTCAATCCACTGAGTATCATTGATTTCCGCACAGAACCTAAAGTCCCCTTGTAATATCTGGCCTACGGGCGTCCACGCCTATTGGATTCCTGGCCTACGCCCGTCCTCTAAAATTTTCATGAGGATTTCAAACTGAAATTACTCGATGTTAAATCCAGCAAAACTCAAAGGTTAAAAAAGGAAAAGATCATGAATACAGCACAAGTTATTAATCAAACATCATCTTTAGTTAATGAAATTGAGAATATTGATATTCAGGTTTTAACCCGTATCATCACAAGCAATATTAATAACTGGCTCAATAAAAAGCCGACAAACTCAAAGAGAAACTTAACAATTATAACGGGCCTTGCCCGAAATTCAGTTAATCAACTCTCGCGCGGCCTTGGCTCTATTGTTAATATGCACCCTTCAAAAATCATCCATGTCCTCGCAACAACAGAAGGATTAACAAACCAACAAGTATCGAAAAAATATGAAAAAGAGCTAAAATCCCTTTTAAAACTTTCTCGATACAAGCATGTGACAAACACCCTGGATAGCTTGAGTCCTCTTAAAACGGACGCCTTTGATAGCGCAATTAACCTAATTCTTACTGATTATGAATCAACGATCATTTATCTGTTATCCACAATGAACGGGGGTATATCAAAGGATGAAATCAGGACGATCTTAGGAAGAAGGGCCTATTCTAAAGTATCCTACCTGGCGGAACTTAATCTAATTCATGTACTTGGAGAGGTGATCCGTTCACAGTCTCAGCAAGCACCAAACTTTTCAAATGCTCAAATTAATAGAATGATTCCATTTCTAATTAATTTTTATAACCGTGAGCACGATGGGGATCGCGGGAATGGGATTAATTTCCTATCGTTAAACTATCAGAGGTTATCAAAAGACTCTATCGAAGAGATAAACACCATCCTAACCGATACAAAAAAACGGATAAACGAAATAGTTACCAATCCAAAAAACCATGGCCCCAACCTCTTTTATAACTTTATTCAGTCTGACACATTTAACTGTGACGTGGTGTAGGTTTCGTGGCCTACGTGTACCAGAAATTTCAATATGTAGAATTAATTAGACTTTAAGTTTAATTGATAAATCATTAGAAACAAGATGAGGAAAATCCTCTTTTGAACCCTCAATGGTATTTAATATGAAGTTATTTGTATTTCTTGCATCCTTTTTTATTGCTATCCAAGCTATGGCCGGACTAATAATCGAATGGGAAGCCATTCATGATTCAATTGGATATGAATTAAGGGTTACAAATAGAAAAGATCATAATCAGACTAGCTTCTTCCAATCCAAAATTAATAAGTGGACCCCAAAATTACCAAGTGGTGAATATACACTTGAAGTCAGGGCAGTCAGAACAAATTCAAATAACTCGGCCTGGTCTGATCCTGTGAACTTCACAATAAATGATTCCACCCATGAAAGAGTCACTTCACAGTTTGACATTCAAACACCAAAAAACCCTAGTGAAGTCACAGCTAAATACTTCAATGGATCAGGTAATTACAAATCTAAAATAGTGGGTAAATCAAATATCCCTGTGCAGTTCGTAGAGTTATCATTGCAATTCCCTTCTACGGTTAAAAATATATTTTCTGGTTTAGGGGAGATTAAATTCGGAAAGATTTCTAATGAATCAATGATCCAGTCTAATATTGCTCTTCCGTTTCACCTTTCAACTTCCTATTACAAGCTATATGGTGGCCCCCTTGTGTCTGGTCTGTATCTCCCAGAGTATCTTCCAAACAAGAACCAGATCGAAGCTAACTACCTCGGAGCTTTAGGGCCAGGGATCATTTTAGGAGCAAGTTACTACATCTCTGACAATCTCTCTATCGAATCCAATTTAAAGTTTTCAATATTACCTATTGCACTCACCCAAGAGCATAAAAATATAAGCCATCGCAGTTTAAGTTTGATGATGGCCTGGAAGAAATTAATAGAACTTGAAGTCACTAACGGAAACTATCAATACGACCGAGATAGTAATTTAAACATAACGACAGTAGGGATAGGGTTTTCATCATATTTTTGATCAATTTCCCTTGATCCCTACTTAAGCTTCTCTTACTTTGAATCTATTAAGGATTCTATTTCTCCTTTTAAGATACTCCACCCCTGAACAAACTCCTGCCATGTTGAGTGTAGGTCGTCATCATACGCATTCATATTGAGATTTAACAAACAAAGTAAATTAACGATTCTTGCCTTTGCCGAATCAAAAGGGTTAATCCCTTTTATATCGTTAAAAATTTGCAGATAAACAAATATCACTCCATCCTTTTTCCATTCCTCCCACTCTTCCTCGTATCCATTATTCTCTTCAATCTGATTCCAAAAAGCTTCAAAAGTATTAAACTTTAATATTTCTCCGACTTCAAACGAAGTCAAAACTTCGGCTTTAATGGCGGTGTAGGCTTCAATGTTGCTCATATCAGGTCTATTCAATCTATTAATTAATTTCATAAAAACTCCTTTAATAGTCACTCGCAAGCATTATTGTAATCATCCTCTTAAACGGGTCGCAGTATGGGTCGGCCCCCCACTCATAAGCCTCGTCGTAGTAATCAATTTTGAAGCAGAATTTCTCCATGCCCCCAATCACCTCAACTTGAAATAATGCAAATTCGTGCTCACCATTGGGGTCATTCCCTTCGTGAAAATCATTAAATGCTCTAACAGCATCAAGGATTCTTTCTTTGTCTGGATGAAGGGCCACGCTTCTACTCAATACGACCTTTCCCAAATACGAGTGCAAAGTTTTCCTAAGTAGGTCATTACCTTTTTGAATTTCGGATAGTTTAGTTTCAGCTACACTTATCATTCATCACTCCTTTAAAAAGCATGATCCCGTCGGTGGGGACGCTCAAGCGTTCCAAGGAGGATTGAACAAATGTAAATAACCGTAATAGCCAAAGGCGGCTTCGGTTCTTTATATTTGAGAGATCCGAACTACACTGGCCGAAGGCCCACCGACGAGAAC
>Ga0172382_10007103_pt1 | contig 16016 bp, 10 predicted proteins | sample Leawel138RmetaG_FD_122245 | JGI IMG/M metagenome (GOLD analysis project Ga0172382, IMG submission 122245) | Leachate microbial communities from a municipal landfill in Southern Ontario, Canada - Leachate well 138R metaG | ecosystem: Engineered > Solid waste > Landfill > Unclassified | place...
CTGCGGCGTGAGCTGGCGGATCACGCGGAATCCGTAGCCCGAGCCCTCGACGTCGAACTTGACGCCCGGCGCGCCCTGGCGGTCCATCACCGCCACTGCCAGGGTCTGCTGGAACTGGTGGTCCGAGGCGCGCATCCGCCCGCCCTGGCCGGCCAGCGACACCTCGGCCTTCTCCAGCTGCGCGGCGATGGCGGCGGCATCCACCTTGCCGGCGCGCTCGATGGCCTGGGCCAGCGCCTCGATCATCAGCTGCATGCGCATGTGGACGTAGTCGTCGGCCGGATTGGGGAAGCGCTGACGGAAGGCCTTGTAGAACGCCTCGGATTCGGCCGTCGGAACATTGGGAAACCAGTCGGCCACGGCCACGACCTTGCCGATGCCGGCATCGCCCAGTGCCGCCGGAGCACCCAGCGCATTGCCGTAGAAGGTGTAGAACATGCCGTCGAAGCCGGCCTCGCGGGCGGCCTTGACGAGCAGCGTCAGGTCATTGCCCCAGTTGCCGGTGAGCACGGCCTGCGCACCGCTGGCCTTGATCTTCACCGCGTAGGGCGCGAAGTCCTTGACCCGGGCCATGGGGTGCAGCTCCTCGGCCACGATCTTCACGTCGGGGCGGCGCTCGCCAAGCTGCCGACGCGCCTCGTTCAACACCGCCTTGCCGAAGCTGTAGTCCTGACCGATGAGGTAGACGCTGCGCAGGTCCTTGTCCTCGGCGATGACATTCATGAGCGCGCTCATGCGCATGTCGGCGTGGGCATCGAAGCGGAAATGCCAGTAGCTGCACTTCTCGTTGGTCAGCACCGGATCGACCGCCGAGTAGTTGAGGAACAGCACCTGTCGCCCGGGGTCGCGCTCGTTGTGCTTGTTGATGGCATCGACCAGACCGGCCGCCGCGGCCGAGGAGTTGCCCTGCGCGACGATGCGGATGTCCCTGTCGACGACGGCCCGCAACCCGGACAGCGCCTCCTCGGTCTGGCCCTTGCTGTCGAATCGGTCGATCACCAGCGGCCGGCTGCCTTCGGGCAGACGCACGCCACCGCGGGCGTTGACACGCTCGGTGGCCCACACGAGGTTGCGGTACACCGCTTCGCCGGTGTTGGCCAATGGCCCCGACAGCGCCTCGACCAAGGCGATGCGGATGGGCGCGCCCAAGGGAGCGGCGGCCGGGGTCTGCGCCTGCGTGGCACCAGCGAGCAGACCGGCGAAGGCCAGGGCGCTCAGCCCGCGACGGCGGGGACGGATGGACGAAAAAATCATGTTGATGCAGTCTCCGGGATGTCTGGAATGCAGTCACACGCCGGCGGCCGGGGTACCAGCCAGTGGCGCGCGCCACGAACATGTGTCACATAGGTGACAACGTGGAGTGTAGTGGGTGACAGGCAGAGCCCGTCTCAGGCCGGGGTGGCGGCCAGTTCGGCCAGCGGCCAGCGCGGCTTGACGTCGAAGCGGTACACCGGGGTGCGCAGCGCTTCGTCAGCCAGACCGGCCTGCACCCGCAGGCCGGCGGCCAGGGCGATCATGGCACCGTTGTCGGTGCACAGGTGCAGCTCGGGGTAATGGACGCGGATGCGGCGGCGCTGGCAGGCCTCGCTGAGCTGCGAGCGCAGCAGGGCGTTGGCACCGACCCCCCCCGCCACCACGAGACGGCGCAGACCGGTCTCCTCCAGCGCCGCGAGGGATTTCTTCACCAGCACGTCGACGATGGCGGCCTGCACGCTGGCCGCCACATCGGCCTTCTGCTGCGGCGTGAGCGGATCGGCCAGGTGGCTGGTCGCTGGCCCCTCGGGGCGGGCATGGGCCAGCTTCTTGACCTGCGTGAGCACAGCTGTCTTGAGGCCGGCGAAGGAAAAATCGAGGTCACCGCTGTGCAGCAGAGGCCGCGGAAAGCGGAAGGCCTTCGGGTCGCCGTCCTGCGCCAGGCGCGACAGCGCGGGCCCGCCCGGGTAGCCCAGACCCAGCAGTTTGGCGGACTTGTCGAACGCCTCGCCGGCGGCATCGTCAATCGTTTCTCCGAGCAGTTCGTAGCGTCCCACCCCGTCGACCCGCATGAGCTGGGTGTGCCCGCCGGACACCAGGAGGGCGACAAACGGGAATTCCGGCGGATCGGCGCTGAGGAAGGGCGAGAGCAGGTGGCCTTCGAGGTGGTGGATGCCGATCACCGGCTTGCCCAGCGCCATGCCCAGCGCGCAGGCCACACCAGAGCCCACCAGCAGCGCCCCGGCCAGGCCCGGACCGCGCGTGTAGGCCACGGCATCGATGGCCGACAGAGACAGCCCTGCCTGGGCCATCACCTCATCGGCCAGCGGCAGGGCTCGGCGGATGTGGTCGCGGCTGGCCAGCTCGGGCACCACCCCGCCATAGGCCCGGTGCATCTCGATCTGGCTGTGCAGCGCGTGCCCAAGCAGGCGCGGCGTGTCATGGCCGCTGGCATCGACCAGCGCCACGCCGGTCTCATCGCAGGAAGACTCGAAACCCAGGATCCGCATGGCGGCAAGTGTACGTGCCCCGCATCAACCGCATGGCGGCCATGGACGCAGCGGACTGCCGACACCCGTGGCGGACCGGCGGATAATCCGCCCCATCCTGCATGCCGGCGGCATCCGGCGGTGCCGCCCCCTTTCGAGTTCCATCATGAGCCAAACGCAACGCATCACCGTCATTTCTTCCATGGCCACCAAGGCCCTGCTGGCCGATCTGAAGGCCGAGTTCGAGCGCACGCATCCCGGGATCGGGGTGTACGTGGAATCGGTCGGCGGCGTGGATGCGGCCAAGCGGGTGCAGGCCGGAGAAGCCTTCGACGTGGTGGCCCTGGCCTCCGATGCCCTGGAACGCCTGGCTGCCGGCGGTCACGTCGTGGCCGACACCCGCGTCGACATGGTCCGCTCGGACGTGGCCGTGGCGGTGCCGGCCGGCACCCCGCGCCCCGACATCTCGACCGAGGATGCACTGAAGGCCGCCGTGCTGGCCGCGCCGACCCTGGGCTACTCCACGGGGCCCAGCGGCGTCCAGCTGGCCAGGCTGTTCGAGCGCTGGGGCATTGCCGAGCAGGTCGCGCCCCGCATCGTGACGCCGCCGCCGGGCGTGCCCGTGGGCTCGCTGGTGGCCAAGGGCGAAGTGGCACTGGGCTTCCAGCAACGCAGCGAACTGATGAACGTGGCGGGTATCGAGCTGCTGGGCGGCATGCCCGAAGCCGTACAGATCGTCACCATCTTCTCGGCCGCGCGCTCGGCGGTGTCCACGCAAGCCGAAGCTGTGGACGCTTTCCTGGGCTTTCTGGTGTCGCCGGCGACGGTGGCGATCAAGCAGCGCCACGGCATGGCCCCGGCCTGAGCGACCGCCACACCTCGGCCCGGTGGCATGGAATTTGCGAAAACGGGTCAGCATGACCTCAGGGCTGTCCTTTCTCATGGCAGCCCGGCGCTGCGAAATCGCCGGGCTGCAGCAACTGTCGCTGACCAGCGCCCTGGTCAAGGACCTCGCACGCCTGGTCCATGCCCTGCAGCGCGAGCGCGGGCTGTCCAACCTGTATGCGGGCTCGCAGGGCGCACGCTGGGGACCGGAGCGCGATCAGCAGATCGGTTCCTGCGAGGCGCTGCAGCAGCAGGTACGGCGCCGACTGGACGGTCTGGTTGTCCAGTCGCTGCCACCGGGCAATGGCGCACGCCTGTTCAGCCGCATCGCCTACGTCATCCAGGGGCTGGATGACCTGCCACGCCTGCGCGCGCGCATCACGGCCTGCAGCCTGTCACCCCACCAGATCACCGCGGCCTTCGTGCGCCTGATCAATGGCCTGCTGGCGGTGGTGTTCGAGGCGGCGGACACCGCGCCGGACCCGGACATTTCGCGTCGGCTGGTGGCGATGTTCAATTTCATGCAGGGCAAGGAATTCGCCGGACAGGAGCGCGCCACGGGATCGGGGCTTTTCGCCTCGGGCATGGCCAAGCCCGACGAACAGCACCATCTGCTGGAACTGATCGACTCGCAGGAGCGCTGCCTGCTGGTGTTTTCGGATTTCGCCAGCGACGAACTGCGCGCCGACTGGCAGCGGCTTTCGAGCCCGCAGGTACTGGCCGAGCTGGAGCGCCTGCGGCGCATTCTGGGAACCGCGGCCGGTGGCGCTCCTCTCGACGTCACCCTGAGCCAGCACTGGTTCGATGTGTGCACGGCGCGCATCGACGCGATGAAGGACATTGAGGACAAACTGGCGGACGAACTGCTGGCCCTGTGCGAGCAGCGGCTTCAGGCAACCCAGAAGGAACTTGCCCTGCTGGCGCAGATGCCACCGGACGATGCGCCCCACACCGGATTTTTCGACCGGCCCGACAGCGTGCCGCCGGTGCATGCGGGCGTGGCCATGGGCAGCGCCGCACAGGCATTCGCCGGCGCCACGCCGGTGGAGCGGTCGATTCTCGATCTGGTGCAGGCGCAGGCGCAACGGCTGCAACGCATGGGCGACGAACTGGACACGGTGCGCGCCAGCCTCAATGAACGCAAGCTCATCGAGCGCGCCAAGGGCCTGCTGATGGCACACAGGCATCTGAACGAGGACGAGGCGCACAAGACCTTGCGGCAGATGGCCATGAACCAGAACCGGCGCCTGGTCGAGGTGGCCGAAGCCGTGCTGGCCTCGGCCGAGCTGCTGGGCGAGTGCCGGCACTGAACCAAAGGGCCAAAGGGGCGGAGCCTGGAATGCGGCACTGCACAAAAACAGTGCCGGCCGGTGACCCGCCGCAACACTTTCTGCGCCATCCCGGTGCCTGACGCACGCCCGAGCCCCGTTTTCCGGCCCGAGAGCACGGATTTCCAGCTGGCACGGTATCTGCTTAAAAACTGGCAAAGGCATGGGCCAATGGAGGTCCGGATGCCTTGAGTCATCCCAGACACGGACAACGGCGTCCATCGCGGATCTGCTTTATCGCAGGTCCGGCGATGGGCGCCGTTTTCGTTTTGGGGCTCCGATTTCCGTCCATCTCTCGCCAGGAGTCGTCCATGACCGCAGATGTCCCCACCGCCGCCGGCGCCACCTCACGCCGCGATTTTCTGAAAAAGGGCACCGCCGCCACCGCCGGTGCCACTTTCTTCGCCACCCTGGGCCATGGCGGTGTCTGGGCCGCCGGCTCCGACAAGCCCGAAAAGGAGGAAGTGAGGATCGGCTTCATCCCGCTGACCGACTGCGCCAGCGTGGTGATGGCCTCGGTGCTGGGCATCGACAGGAAATACGGCGTGAAGATCGTGCCGACCAAGGAAGCCAGCTGGCCCGGCGTGCGCGACAAGCTGGTCAATGGCGAACTCGACTTCGCTCATGTGCTCTATGGCCTGGTCTACGGCGTTCACATGGGCACGGCCGGCCCCAAGAAGGACATGGCCGTGCTCATGAGCCTGAACCGCAATGGCCAGGCAATCTCGTTGTCGAAGAAGCTCGCCGACAAGGGTGCGGTGGACGCGGGCAGTCTGGCCCGGCTGATGGCCGCGGAAAAGCGCGAATACACCTTCGCGCAGACGTTCCCGACCGGCACCCACGCGATGTGGCTGTACTACTGGCTGGCCAGCGCGGGCATCAACCCGTTCAGGGACACCAAGGTCATCACCGTTCCACCACCGCAGATGGTGGCCAACATGCGTGTGGGCAACATGGACGGTTTCTGCGTGGGGGAGCCCTGGAACCACCGCGCCATCATCGATGGCATCGGCATCACCGCCGCCACCTCGCAGCAGGTCTGGAAGGACCACCCCGAGAAGGTCCTGGGTACCACGGCCGAGTTCGTGAACAGGCACCCCAACACGGCGCGCGCCGTGACAGCCGCCATCCTCGAGGCCAGCCAGTGGATCGACGCCAGCCTGTCGAACAAGAACAGGATGGCCGAGACCATCGCGCAACGCGCCTACGTCAACACCAACGTGGATGGCATCAACCAGCGCATCCTGGGCCGCTACCAGAACGGGCTGGGCAAGACCTGGGACGACCCCGACCACATGAAGTTCTTCGACGGCGGCGCGGTGAACTTCCCCTACCTGTCCGACGGCATGTGGTTCCTCACCCAGCACAAGCGTTGGGGTCTGATCAAGGAGCACCCGGACTACCTGGGCATCGCGCGGCAGATCAACCGCATCGAACTCTACAAGGAGGCCGCGACGGCCTCGAAGACGCCGCTGCCCGGCAGCGACATGCGCAGCAGCAAGCTGATCGACGGCGTGGTATGGGACGGCAGCAATCCCCGGGCCTACGCCGACGGATTCAAGGTCAAGGTCTGACACAGGAGAAGCACGATGGTTGCCGCCGTTTTTCATTCACCGCTGGAGACGCCGGCCGCGCCGGCGCCGGCCGTCACGCCTGCCGCAGCCGCGATGGTCGCCGTTGCCTCACCAGCTCCGGTCACTGCCCCGCCACAGGCACCGGCCCGAGACCTGCGCGGACTCTGGCTCGCCGTACTGCCGCCGGTGCTGGGTTTCGCCCTGCTGCTGCTCATCTGGCAGGCCATCGCCAGCACGGCCGACAGCGGCATCCCCAGTCCTGCACAGACCTGGGCGCAGGCCGTGCAGGTGTTCGCCGAACCGTTCTACCGCAATGGCCCCAACGACCAGGGCGTCGGGTGGAACGTGCTGTCGTCGCTGCAGCGGGTGGCCGTCGGCTTCGGTCTGGCAGCACTGGTGGGCATCCCCGCCGGGTTCGCGATCGGCCGCTCGGTGTTTCTCTCGCGCATGTTCAACCCGCTGATCAGCCTGCTGCGCCCGGTGTCGCCCCTGGCCTGGCTGCCCATCGGGCTGCTGGTGTTCAAGGGGGCCAATCCGGCCGCGATCTGGACCATCTTCATCTGCTCGATCTGGCCCATGGTGATCAACACCGCCGTGGGCGTGCAGCGCGTGCCCCAGGACTACCTGAACGTGGCCCGCGTGCTGGACCTGAGCGAGTGGAAGGTGTTCACCACGATCCTGCTGCCTGCGGTGCTGCCCTACTTGCTGACCGGCGTGCGCCTGGCCGTGGGCACAGCCTGGCTGGTGATCGTGGCCGCCGAGATGCTGACCGGCGGCGTGGGCATCGGCTTCTGGGTCTGGGACGAATGGAACAACCTGAATGTCGCTTCCATCATCATCGCCATCTTCGTGATCGGCATCGTCGGCCTGCTGCTGGAGCTGGCCCTCGTGAAGCTGGCATCCCTGTTCACCTACGAGGAGGTCCGGTCATGAACACGTCCGACTGCCAATACATCCGCATCCAGGGCGTCGAACAGACCTTCCGGACCCCCAAGGGCCAGTTCCCCGCGCTGCGCCAGATCGACCTGACGGTGCGCAAGGGCGACTTCGTGACGCTGATCGGCCACTCCGGCTGCGGCAAGTCGACCCTGCTGAACCTGATCGCGGGTCTGACGACGCCCTCGGCCGGCGTCCTGCTGTGCGCGGGCAAGGAGATCGCAGGCCCGGGCCCCGAGCGGGCCATGGTGTTCCAGAACCACTCCCTGCTGCCATGGTTGACCTGTTTCGACAACGTCTACCTGGGTGTGGAGCGGGTCTTCGGCAGCGCCGAGAACAAGGCACAGCTGCGCGCACGCACCGGCCAGGCGCTGGAGCTGGTAGGCCTGGCGCACGCGGCCGGCAAGCGTCCCGGCGAGATCTCGGGCGGCATGAAGCAGCGCGTGGGCATCGCCCGCGCCCTGGCCATGGAGCCCAAGGTGCTGCTGATGGATGAACCCTTCGGCGCGCTGGATGCGCTCACGCGGGCGCGGCTGCAGGACGAGCTGCTGGAGATCGTCGCCAAGACCCGCGCCACGGTGGTGATGGTGACGCACGACGTGGATGAGGCCGTGCTGCTGGCCGACCGGATCGTGATGATGACCAACGGCCCTGCTGCCACGATCGGCGAAGTGCTGCACGTGGATCTTCCCCGCCCGCGCAGCCGCGTCGCGCTGGCCGACGACCCGCAATACCAGCATTACCGCAAGGCGGTCATCGACTTCCTCTACACGAGGCAGGCGCATGTCGAGAAAGCCGCCTGAGCCGCAGCACCGCACACGGAGAACCGCATGAACACCCGCATCATCGTTGTCGGCAATGGCATGGTCGGCCATCGCTTTGTCGAAGAGCTTCTGCAACAGTGCCCGGATCCGGAGGCCGCCGGCCTGTCGGTGATCGTGCTGGGCGAAGAGCCCCGCGCAGCCTACGACCGCGTTCACCTCTCCGACTTCTTCAGCGGACGCAGTGCGCAAGACCTGTCGCTGGTGCCGGACGGCTTCTATGACCGGCCGGGACTGACCTTGCGGTTAAACGCGCGTGTCGTGTCCATCGAGCGGCGCGACTGCACGCTGCAGCTGGCCGACGGCGATGTGCTTCCTTACGACCGGCTGGTGCTGGCCACCGGTTCGGTGCCCTTCGTGCCGGGCGTGCCCGGACGCGAGCGATCGCACTGCCATGTGTACCGCACCATCGAGGACCTCGAGGCCATCCGTGCCTCCGGCGCCACATCGGCCAGTGGCGTGGTCGTCGGCGGGGGCCTGCTCGGACTCGAATGCGCAAAGGCCCTGCGCGACCTGGGGCTGGACACCCATGTGGTCGAGTTCGCGCCGCGCCTGATGAATGCCCAGGTGGACGAGGACGGGGGCCGCATGCTGCGCGGCAAGATCGAAGCGCTGGGCGTGCACGTGCACACCAGTCGCCAGACCGTCGAGATCACCGATGGCGCCACCGCGCGCCACCGCATGGTGTTCGCCGACGGCACGCACGTGGAAACCGACATGATCGTGTTCTCTGCCGGCATCCGCCCCCGCGACGAGCTGGCCCGGCAGTGCGTGCTGGCCGTCGGCCCGCGCGGCGGCGTGGTCATCGACGACCACTGCCGCAGCAGCGACCGGCGCATCTACGCGATCGGCGAATGCGCAAGCTGGAACGAGCAGGTGTTCGGTCTGGTAGCACCGGGCTATGACATGGCCCGCGTGGCGGCCGCGCACATCGCCGGCGATGCGCAGGCGTCGTTTGGCGGCGCGGACCTGTCCACCAAGCTCAAGCTCATGGGCGTGGATGTGGCCAGCATCGGCGACGCCCAGGGCAGGACGCCTGGCAGCCGCAGCCTCAGCTACACCGACGGCATCCGGCAGATCTACAAGCGCATCGTGGTCAGCGCCGATGGCCGGCAGCTGCTGGGCGCGGTCCTGGTGGGCGATGCCGCCGAATACGGCACGCTGCTTCAGATGACGCTCAACGGCATACCGTTGCCCGCCTCGCCCGAGCGGCTCATCGTGCCAGCGTCTGAGGGCGGCAAGCCCGGCCTGGGCGCGGAGGCACTGCCCGACAGCGCCGTGCTGTGCTCATGCAACCACGTCAGCAAGCAGCAGCTGTGCTCCGCCGTCGCCGAAGGCGCCCGCACGATCGGCGAGCTCAAGGCCTGCACCCGCGCCGGCACCTCGTGCGGCGGTTGCGTGCCCATGGTCACGCAACTGCTCAAGTCGGAACTGGCTCGCCAGGGCGTCGCCATCAACAACCACCTGTGCGAGCACTTTCCGCACTCGCGCCAGGAGCTGTACCACCTTGTGTGCGTGCAAGGCATCCGCAGCTTCGAAGAGCTGATCGCCCGGCATGGCAAGGGCCGTGGATGCGACATCTGCAAGCCCACGGTGGCCAGCATTCTGGCCAGCTGCTGGAACGACTTCGTGCTCGCGCCGCAGAACGCACCGCTGCAGGACAGCAACGACTACTTCCTCGGCAACCTCCAGAAGGACGGCACCTACTCCATCGTTCCGCGCGTGCCGGCCGGCGAGATCACCCCCGACCAGCTCATCACCATCGGTCAGATCGCCAAGCGCCACGGCCTGTACACCAAGATCACCGGTGGCCAGCGCATCGACATGTTCGGCGCACAGGCCCATCAGCTGCCGCTCATCTGGCGCGAGCTCGTGGACGCCGGCTTCGAGAGCGGTCATGCGTACGGCAAGAGCCTGCGCACGGTGAAAAGCTGCGTGGGCAGCACCTGGTGCCGCTACGGCGTGCAGGACTCGGTGGGCATGGCGCTGACACTGGAGCACCGCTACAAGGGGCTGCGCGCGCCGCACAAGATCAAGTTCGGTGTTTCTGGCTGCACGCGCGAATGCGCCGAGGCGCAGGGCAAGGACGTGGGTGTCATCGCCACCGAGCGCGGATGGAACCTGTACGTGTGTGGCAACGGCGGCATGAAGCCACGCCATGCAGAGCTGCTCGCCTCCGATCTGGACGAAGCGGCGCTCATCCGCAGCATCGACCGATTCCTCATGTTCTACATCCGCACGGCCGACCGCCTGCAGCGCACCAGCACCTGGCGCGAGCAGCTCGAAGGCGGCCTCGACTACCTGCGGGCTGTGGTCATGGACGACAGCCTGGGCATCGGCGCGGAGCTGGAAGCCGAAATGGCCAACAACATCGCCTGCTACGCCGACGAGTGGAAGGTGGCGCTGGAAACTCCCGCCACGCTCAAGCGCCTGCGCACCTTCGTCAACAGCGATGCCGGCGATGCGAATGTGGTCTTCGTTCAGGAACGTGGTCAGCCGAGGCCGGCCAGACCCGGGGAAAAGGAAGGACAGACCACCCTGGAGGCCGTCACGGCCTGAGAAGACACGGAGCAAGCAATCATGGACACCTCCCCCCAAAACCCCGCATGGCTGCGTGTCTGCGCGCTTGACGACATCCTGCCCGACACCGGCGTCTGCGCCCTCGTCGGCCAGCGGCAGGTCGCGGTCTTCCGCCTCGCCGACGGCAGCCTGCACGCGCTGGACAACCACGACCCGGCCAGCGGTGCCAACGTGCTCTCGCGCGGCATCGTCGGCGACCTCGGCGGCGAACCCGTGGTGGCCTCGCCGATGTACAAGCAGCACTATGCGCTGCGCACCGGCCGCTGCCTGGAGGATGACGGTCTTGCCGTGCAGACCTTCGCGGTGCAGGCACGTGAAGGTGCTGTATGGCTGATGGCATGACGACCAAGAGCCAGGTCCGCAGCGTCTGCCCCTACTGCGGCGTCGGCTGCGGCATCGTGATGGACGTGGAAGATGGCCGCGTCATCAAGGTCGGCGGCGACAAGACCCACCCCGCCAACCGTGGACGCCTGTGCACCAAGGGCATGACCTGCGCCCAGCCACTGACCGTACCAGGCCGCCTGTCGCAGGCCTATCTGCGCGACAGCCGGGACCAGGACCCGGTACCGGTGCCGGTGGACCAGGCCATCCGGACGACGGCGCAACGTCTGAGCGCCATCATCGACGCCCACGGCCCCGATGCGGTGGCGCTGTACGTGTCGGGCCAGATGTCGCTCGAAGCGCAGTACCTGGCCAACAAGCTGGCCAAGGGCTTCATCCGTACGCGGCACATCGAGTCGAACTCACGCCTGTGCATGGCCGCGGCCAGCACCGGCTACAAGCTCTCGCTGGGTGCCGACGCACCGCCGGGCAGCTACGACGACTTCGATCATGCCGACCTGTTTTTCGTCATCGGCGCCAACATGGCCGACTGCCATCCCATCCTGTTCCTGCGCATGATGGATCGCGTCAAGGCCGGTGCGAAGCTGATCGTGGTCGACCCTCGCCGCACGGCCACCGCCGACAAGGCGCACCTGCACCTGCCCATCCGACCCGGCACCGACCTGGCCCTGCTCAACGGCCTGCTGCACCTGCTGCACGCCGATGGGCACACCGATCAGGATTTCATCGCGCGCTGCACCGAGGGCTGGGACGCCATGCCCGCGTTCCTCGCCGACTACACGCCCGAACGGGTCGCGGCGATCACCGGCCTGTCCGAGGAGCAGCTCCGGCAGGCCGCCGTGTGGATCGGCCAGTCCCCCAACTGGATGAGTTGCTGGACCATGGGCCTGAACCAGAGCACCCACGGCACCTGGCACACCAACGCCATCTGCAATCTGCACCTGGCCACCGGCTCCATCTGCCGCCCGGGATCCGGCCCGTTTTCGCTGACCGGTCAGCCCAATGCGATGGGCGGGCGCGAGATGGGCTACATGGGTCCCGGCCTGCCCGGCCAGCGCTCGGCCCTGTCCGCCGACGACCGCGCCTTCACGGAAACGCTGTGGGGCCTGCCCTCGGGCACGCTGCGCCCGGAAGCGGGAACCGGCACGCTCGGCCTGTTCGATGCCATGGCTGACGGCCACATCAAGGCCTGCTGGGTGATCTGCACCAACCCAGTCGCCACGGTCGCGGGCCGCCAGCGCGTCATCGACGGCCTGCGGCAGGCCGAACTCGTCATCACGCAAGACGCCTTCCTCGACACCGAGACCAACCGCTACGCCGACATCCTGCTGCCCGGCGCCCTGTGGGCCGAGGGCGATGGCGTGATGGTCAATTCGGAACGTAACCTCACGCTGGCCAGGCAGGCCGTCGCACCGCCTGGCGCCGCCCTACCCGACTGGGAGATCATTGCCCGCGTGGCCCGCGCGATGGGCTATGGCCATGCGTTCGACTACCGATCGGCCGCGGATGTCTTCGACGAGATCCGCCGCGGCCGCAACCCCGCTACAGGCTACGACATCTCCGGCGCCAGCCACGATCGCCTACGCGAGACCCCGCTGCAGTGGCCCTGCCCCGCCGGTAGCGGCGCATCCCGCCATCCCATTCGCTATCTCGAGGGCAATCGGCATCCTGTCTTTCCCACCGCGAGCGGCAGGGCCTGCTTCCTGGCGCGCCCGTGGGAGCCGGAAAGCGACGCACCCGACGACGCCTTTCCCCTTGTGCTCAACACCGGACGCCTGCAGCACCAGTGGCACACCCTGACCAAGACGGGGAAGGTGCCCACGCTCAACCGGCTGAACCCCGGCCCCTTCATCGAGCTGCACCGGCAGGATGGCGAGCGCCTGGGCATCCGCGACCGCCAGAACGTGGCCATCCGCTCGCGGCGCGGACAGGCCGAGCTGCCCGCGCATCTGAGCGAGCGGGTTCAGCCCGGCCAGTGCTTTGTCCCCTTCCACTGGAACGACGTCTTCGGCGAACAGCTCGCCATCAACGCGCTCACCAACGACGCCACCGACCCTCTCTCGCAGCAACCCGCCTTCAAACACAGCGCCGTGCGGCTGGAACCTGTCGGTGGTCGCGCGTCTTCAGGCGATCCGGATCGCCACGCCACCGAATCCGATTGCGATACCGGCCAATTCACAGATGCCCCCTCCGTCACCGTGCTGTGGGCATCGCAGACAGGCAATGCCGAAGCCCTCGCCGCGCAGCTCGCTCGCCAGCTCCAGGCCCGCGGCCACCGCACGGCCCTGCACGCCATGGACGAATACCGCGTGGCCGACCTGCCCATGGCCGGCCAGCTGCTGCTGGTGACCAGCACCTTCGGGGACGGCGATCCGCCCGACAACGGCACCGCGTTCTGGTCGGCACTTCGATCCGCCGACACGGCAAGGCTCGATGACCTGCGCTACGCCGTGCTGGCCCTCGGCGACCCCAGCTACGACCAATTTTGCGGATTCGGGCGCCAGCTCGATGCGCGCCTGACCGCGCTGGGCGCACGGCCACTGCTGCCGCGCACCGACTGCGAGCCAGAACAACTCCGTTCTGCGGCTATCCGGTGGATGAAGCAGGTCCTGTCCGTACTGGAGCCGGTCACGGCGGATGCATTGCAGCCCGCGAGCGGGACCACCGGATTCTGCGAAGACGAAGCGCAAACGCAAGCATCGCCCGACGCCACACCCGGCACTCACCGGCATTCCCCCCTGCTCGCGCGCCTGGCCGTCAATCGCCTGCTCAGCGCGCCAGCCTCCGGCAAGGAAACACGCCAGTTCGTCTTCGACCTGGACGGACAGAACCTCCCCTACGAAGCCGGCGATGCGCTGGGGGTATGGCCGGTCAACAACCCCGCTGTGGTCGCCGAAGTGCTGGCGCTGACCGGTCTGCCCCAGGACGCGGAGGTACAACTCGACGGCCTGCCCGCCATGCCCCTGGCCAAGGCGCTCATTCACCACCTGGACATCACGCGGATCACGCCCGACCTGCTGCGCTTCGTGCGGGAACGCTCCCGCCACCCCCGACTGGCCGCACTGATGCAGGACAACCACCAGGACGCGTTGGGCCAGTGGCTGCAGGGTCGCCAGATTGCCGATCTGCTGCGGGCCTTTCCCGTGCGTGCCGGCCTCACGGAATGGCTGGGGGTTCTGCGCCGCCTTCTGCCCCGCCTGTATTCGATCGCGAGCAGCCCCAAGGTGTCTCCGGATGCCGTCCACCTGACCGTCTCGGTTGTGCGCTACGGCTGCGATGGCCGCGCACGCGGAGGCCTGTGCTCGACCTTTCTCGCCGACCGGGCCGACCGCGCACCTGTGCCCGTGTTCCTTCAGCGCTCTGCCCATTTCAGGCCACCGCGCACCCCGGACACGCCCATGATCATGGTGGGCCCCGGCACCGGCGTGGCACCGTTCCGCGCCTTCCTGCAAGAGCGCCAGGCCACCGGGGCCAGCGGCCGCAACTGGCTCTTCTTTGGTGAGCAGCACGCCGACTCAGGCTTTTATTTCCGCGATGAATTCGCCGCCATGCGGCGCAATGGCACCCTGCACCGGCTGACCACCGCGTTCTCGCGCGACCAGACCGACAAGATCTACGTGCAGGACCGCATGCGTGAGCACGGCGCCGAACTCTGGGCCTGGCTGCAGGACGGTGCTCACTTCTATGTATGCGGCGATGCCAGCCGCATGGCGCGGGACGTCGATGCCGCCCTGAAAGACGTGGTCCGCGAACATGGCGGTATGGACGGAACCGCCGCCGCCGACTACGTCGCACGCCTCGCACGCGAGAAACGCTATGTGCGTGACGTGTATTGAGTCCCGACAAGGAGTACCGCCCGAGACCTGAAGCTTATTACCCAAAGTAATCAAATATCCCGGAAAATTTCCGCCATGAGCATCAGCCATTACCTCAGAGAAATCGGCCGCGGCAAGGAAGGCGCACGCCCGCTGACGCGCGCGCAGGCGGCCGATCTGCTGGGGCAGGTGCTTGACGGAACCGTGACCGACCTGGAGGTCGGCGGCTTCTGCCTGGCCATGCGCATCAAGGGGGAAACGCCGGAGGAAATGGCCGGCTTTCTCGATGTCACCCACGCAAGAATGCACCGCATTCCCGACACCGGCGCTCCGACGGTGGTGCTGCCCAGCTACAACGGCGCACGCAAGCTGCCGGTGCTCACCCCCCTGCTTGCCCTGCTGCTGGCGCGTGAAGGTGCTGCCGTATTGGTGCACGGTACCGCCACCGAAGACCGGCGCATCACCAGCGAGGCCGTGTTCGCCGCCCTCGGGCAGCCGGCGCTCTCGCGCATCCGGGCCGTGGAGCCGGGCCACTGCGCTTTCGCGCCCACCGAACTGCTGCTTCCCGGCCTCAAGCGCCTGCTGGACGTACGGCGCCTCGTGGGGCTGCGCAACCCGGCCCACAGCCTGGTCAAGCTCATGAACCCCTGCCAGGGCCATGCCCTGATCGTGGGCAGCTACACCCACCCCGAATACGCCGTCTCCATGGCCGAGACCTTCGCCCTGGTCGGCGCGCATGCGATGTTGCTGCGCGGCACCGAGGGCGAACCTGTGGCCGATGCCCGGCGCACCCCACGCATGGACGCCTTCCGCGATGGTGCCCGCCACCTGCTGCAGTCCGCGCAGGAAGGGTCGCTCGCCAGTCTGCCCGAGCTGCCCGGCGACATTTCGCCCGGTGCCACCGCCAGCTACATCCGCCGCGTGCTCGACGGCGAGCTGCCCGTGCCAGCTCCCATCGCGCGCCAGGCCGAACTCATCCTGCAGGAACTGCGCCACACCCCCTCCGGCCAGCCGAGCCTGGCAGCCCAGGTCAGCCCATGAAGCCCATCACTGCCCTTTCCCCTTCCTCCGGAGCGCTGCCGGCGCCCGGCACCGTCACGCTCGTCGGCGCCGGCCCCGGTGATCCGGAGCTGCTCACCATCAAGGCCGTCCGCGCCATCGGTGCGGCCACCGTGCTGCTGGTCGACGACCTCGTGGGCGACGGGGTGCTGGGCTACGCCTCGCCCCAGGCCCGCCTCGTGCACGTCGGCAAGCGCGGCGGCTGCAAGAGCAC
>Ga0172382_10007104_pt1 | contig 16016 bp, 13 predicted proteins | sample Leawel138RmetaG_FD_122245 | JGI IMG/M metagenome (GOLD analysis project Ga0172382, IMG submission 122245) | Leachate microbial communities from a municipal landfill in Southern Ontario, Canada - Leachate well 138R metaG | ecosystem: Engineered > Solid waste > Landfill > Unclassified | place...
AATGGTATCAGCCCTGGACGGCATCTCTTCCAGCATGTGTCGCGTCAAACGTTCATAGTGCTGTACGAAACGTTTTAGTTGTTTGCCACTCATCACCTCAGTAGTTGTTTTTTCCTCGCCAAGCCCAGTACCACTATGTTTTGTCGCCAGCTTTTGTTCCTGCAAACTCCTCCACTTTAATACTGATGCCATATTCGGGGCTTTGAGCATCAATAAATAATCGATGCAAGCAAACAGCTCCTGATACTCTTTACCAAGACAGTCATTAACATAAGCACGCCACTCGCCACTTTGATCTTCTACGCGCTCTAATTCATTTACTGCCGGCACCAATGCTGCTGCGTCTTGCGGTTTAGCACCCACACACCAGCCTTCAAACAAAATAACGTCCACTGGATGATCTTGTTGCAACCAGTGCTGCCGCGGCACCACATCATCCGTCGCCTTATCAAATGCTGGCAGCGGCACTGTCGCTCCTTCTAACAGGCTTTTCATGGTTGTCAGGGCAAGCGCAGTATCATGGGTTCCGGGAACGCCACGAGTTTTTAATAAGGGATGACGATCTTTTGCCAGTTGTTCACGTTCATTTCGGCTCAGATAGAAATCATCGATGGATAAGATGACACAACGAAAATCATAAACATGTTCAAAAATAAACTTTAAAAAATGGCAGATGGTCGACTTTCCTGTGCCCTGTGCGCCATTGACGCCAAGCACAAAAGCTTGCTGCTGCTGACGCGCAGCAACTAAGCAAGCCAGTTGATTACTTAAAGGCAGTAAATACTGATCGACTATATCGCGATAACTCGCAGGTAAGTGCTGCTCAATAAGAGCTTGATCAATAATATTATTGATGGTGTTTGTCATCTGCTTATTCGACCTCTGGCTAACCATGGCGTTAAGCTCTCACTACTCCATGCTAAACCCTTCACCAAGCCACTCACTGCGCTCAGTGCTGGTTAATTTTTCCGCACTGATGCTATATTAACTTAGCAGCATTCCAATGCTATACACTTGTTGTATCAATATTCGCGCCAACACTGAGCTCATTTTTGAACTCTATCGGCTGCGTAGAACCATAATGCACAACTTTGGAAAAAGGCTGGCGTTAGACGTTTTATTTGAAGGGAAAATCTTTTATTATCAAGGAGTTGTGGTAAAAACCAAAAAGGCATCCGGGTCGCTGACAGCTTGCTCAGCTACATCATTTAGCGCATAGCGCCAATCGAGAAAAGCACTAAAATGGAGCGCTATAGATAAAAAGGTGCGAAAGACTCTTAGTATTGGTGCAAAGACTGCACTCAACGAACATAGGCAATAACTGAAGCAAAGTGACTTACCGAGCCAACCAAAACAAAGATATGCCATACACCATGAGCATGGTTTAGCTTTTTTAGATGGCCTAATACGTAGAAAATAATGCCGACGGTATAAGCTACGCCGCCGATAACCAACAATACAATGCCCGGCAGCGCGATAGCTGCTCGCAAGTGACTAAATTCAAAGACGCAAACCCAGCCCATCAGCAAATAGATAACAATTTGCAGCGTTTCAACCCGCTTGGGCACCAAGGCATCGAGTAACAAACCAACGAACGCCAAGCCCCATACCAGCACTAGCATCACCAAACCATTGCCATCGCCCAGCGACACCACCATATAAGGCGTGTAAGTACCCGCGATCAGTAGATAAATAGAGATATGATCAAGTTGTTGAAAAAACCGTTTAAGTCGTGGGCTCCGAAAGCTGTGGTATAACGTTGAAGCGGTGTACAGTAATACCAAAGTAAGACCAAAGACGATAAAGCTAACTATGCTCGCCACGGTATTGAGCTGAATACTCACCGTTAATAACGCGCCAAAGCCCACCAACGCCAGCACTGCACCTAATAAGTGGGAGATGCTATTAAACTTCTCGCCGTCATACATCTATGCTAACCCTTTAATACCTAGCTACCACCTGCATCTTATTATTGAAACATGGGCTCGGCAATTATCGGCTTCAAGATTAGTTCAACCCGTCTATTTTGCGCCCGACCTTCGGCTGTTTCGTTGCTGCTTATAGGCTGCCGGTCGCCAAAACCCATAATTAAAACGCGCTCAGAACCAACTTGGTAGCCCGCCATATACTCCCCAACAGCCAGCGCACGTTGCTCAGATAACCGCTGGTTATAACCCGCCGCCCCTTGCTTATCGGTGTGGCCTGCAACAATTACCAACGTTTTATCATACTCCCTCAGTACGCTGGCTATACCCTCAAGCGCCCGCTGAACCGGTGGATTTAACTTCGTATTAGCCGTAGAAAATGTCGACGAACCTGAAAAAGTAATATGGATATCATTACCGTGGCGGACACACACAGCAATACTATCATCGAGCTTTTGTTGTAGGTTAGCGTATTGCACATCCATATAATAACCAACACTAGCCGCGGTTAATGGCTTGTCCTCAAGACCGAGCAACTGCTGCTGGCGAGATTCTATTTGCTCACGACCTGAGACCACCGCCAACTTACTACTTGGTTTAGTGGGCGCTCCCGAAGAACTTGCTACGGGCTTCTGCGAACGATTATTTGCAGGCCCAGCTGGCACAAAATCATCCAATCCAAGGCCATTAAACCCTGAACAAGCTGACACAGCAGTGACGCCCAGCAATAGCATAATTGCCCGCAACCACTTGTTTAAACCTAATACTAGATTGCACTTCAAACTGCACTAACTCCGGTCAGATATTTCATTTTATTTCTTTCCCCGCTTAATTATATTTTCTTGTGGGCTCACGAAACTTAACAATATTGCCATTGTTCGGTCCCATCGCTAAAAATGCAAATTCAATAAACTGCTCTGCGGACAGCGGCTTACTAAAAACATAGCCTTGCCCTATAACCACATTCTGCCTGATTAACCACTGTGCCTGATGGTCAGACTCAATGCCCTCAGCAACGATATCCAGCTTAAGCGACTGGGCCATTTCGATGATATGAGTAATAACATTGCTGGTTACACCGTGGGTTTCAATCGCGTCAACAAAGGATTTATCGACCTTGAGCACATCCAGTTCAAAGCTTTGTAAATAGGAAAGGCTGGAATACCCTGTACCAAAATCATCGATAGCAATACGATGACCGCGTTGTCGCAAAAGATGAATGCGCTGACGGGCGGCATCACTATCCACAAGGGCACGCTCGGTGATTTCCAAGCCTATCGACCGCGCGGAAACTCCAGCAGCAGCTAACTCCTGCGCCAGATAATTCATCATCCGGTCTGACTCAAGGTCTTGCGCGGCCAGATTAAGATTAATGATAAAACCAGGGTGTTGCCTAAGATAAACACCGGTTTCACGCAAAATAGCCTTTAACATCACCCGTGCCAGCTCGGTATTTAGCCCTGCCTTCTCCACTATCGGTATAAACACATCTGGACTGACCTCTTCACCCCCCTCTCGGGTCCAGCGAGCCAGGGATTCCGCACCATAGCAACTGAGATCCTGCATATTAACAATCGGCTGGTATTTTACACTGATGTTTCCTCGTGCAATGGCTGAGCGTAACTCCGCCGTCAGGCTCAACCTGCGGCGAGAGTAACGCAGCACAATAAAACCCCACAAGATTATCAGCATCATTACCAAGCCGCCTAACACCAACAAAGCGGGCATGTAGCGAAGCCATAATTGATTAATTGGCTGCTGAGCCACCACATCAATAGGAAATACTGACCCCAAAGAAAACCGCGAGAGCACCCGCTGCCTATCTCTATCAACCGTCAAACCCAGAGCCAAGGAATCAAGAGGAGGTAAATCGGTTGTGGCGTCGGTAGAGATCATCAACAAACCTTCAACCCAAAGTTCTGCTCGCTGATCTTGTAACGGCCCCACATTAATCAGCAGACGCGGATCTATCACTACATCATGCTCACCAAAGCGCATTAAAAACAACTGAACCCCGCCCACCTCCGTTGCCTTGCTCGGCCACCAGGCGATGACGCCGGTATCGTAAATGCGGCTGGCACGAGGCGGGGTAAACTCCAGCCCTTGAATAAAACCGGCTCCACATAATCGATCCGCGGCACGCCAATAACCAATGGCGCGAATATAGGGCCGGGCGACAGCGGACTCTTGCATTAACTGTAAATGCTGACTGGAACAGGGAGGGAAGGCATTATTATTGAGCAGAATCAGCAAGTCACGCGCATCAATCATAGCTTGCTCTACCTGCTGCCCCAGCTGCTGCGAAAACACTTGCAACCGTCGCTCCTCAACTCGCACCGACTGTTGCCAGACATAGCGACCAAGCAATACTAGCAACAGCACGCCCAACAGTACCGCAGCTAAAATTTCGAGTAATATTTTGTCACGCCGAGCGATCATTGCTAAACCGGCACCAAGCGACTTACTGTCAACCCTTGGTGAATAGAGGTGATTGGAATAAAAAATCCTTACGTGGCTATATGAGCGGCTAAATATTGCCCTTATCCTGTAGCTTCAGCTACAAAAATACACCTGCAGGGTAAAATATAAAACCCAAACAAACCTAACAGGTCAACTTAACCTTAGCATTAGCCAAAGCATATACAAGGCCCAGACCTGCACATAATTGTAGCGTTAGAATCTACCTTGGAAAGAAAATAAGCAAGGTCAAAATAAATTGCCACCCCGCAAGGGTTTCAACAAGAGGGATTTGTTATCAGCCAAACAAGAGCACCCCGACTCCCTGGCCTTAAAAGTAACTGGCATCATCGGACCAGTGCTCACGGCACAACTGCTTATCCAGGCTTACCATCGGCTCGCGGCGTAGTTAAAACCGAAAAGTAAACTATGGTAAAAATGCCATAGGCCAGCACCCAGCATACAGCGGCCACTATGAGTCCGCTAAACCCTGTCGCCGGGTATAGACCCGCCAGGATACGCGTAATACCAGCCAAGATAATGAAGATAAAAGCGGCACTCACAATAGGGCGAATAAGCAATGGGCGCCCAGTGTGCCCTAATGAAACCCTGGCAATCATCGCCAGAATCAGCGAGCCCATAGCCCCTGCTGTAAGGCTGTGTAAAGCGGTGCTGCGACTTATATCCAAGCCCGCATAGTGAAGTGCCAACAAAGCGAAACCGATAGGGATAAACCAATAGGCCAGGTGCAGCGACCAAACGAGCGGGGCCGCATAGGTTGTCCATACTTTCCATCTAAATGCACGCAGTGCATTACATACTGATGCGACTATCAATAATATTACAACCACCCCACGCGGAATAATCGCAGCCCCATCAAATACAAAAATAATCGTGATCAGCCAAGTCGAGGCCAGCGTCAGTATTTCAAGCCAGCGAAGGGAGACAAGCTGGGCCTGACGTGTACCACTTGCCGTAAAAAGCGGTATAACGCGACCGCCCATAATCACCATCAATAAAGTGACCACAAATACTGCCGCGTCCATGCCCCAAATAAATAGCCCTGGCTTATCAAAGAGCACCGAACCGTGCGTCAGGGTATTAGCAATGGTTAACAAGCCAAACAGCAGCACAATTTGATAATTCCTGCTGCTGCCGGATCGGATCAGTAAATTAGAAAAAAAACCGGCAGCGACCGGGAGAAAACTAATATCGATGATAGCAACCAGCCATTGATAGCCAGTAAGCCCCGCCAGCATTAACAGTCTTGCTGCAAGCCATAAAACAAAAAGGCCTATCAACCCCCTGCCATGTAACGCGCGGAGCCCTGTCCAGTTCTGCACCGCGGTTAATAAAAACCCAACCACGATGGCCACAACAAAGCCAAATAACATTTCATGGCCGTGCCAAAAAAAAGCTCCACCATAAGGAGAGAGCGTTACCAGCCCCTCCAAAATGCCAATCCACAGAGCAATGGCTAAAATTGAAAAAATACTTCCAACCAGAAAGAACGGGCGAAAGGCTTGGCGCCAAATAGCAGCTATCTCAGCAGGCTTATCCATTATATACCCCATCAAGGTTATCTATTTGCCGAGACCTAAATAGCGCTGACTTGAGACTAATCTATGGCCATCGAACTTTAGTTAAATTGATCATAGTGTGCCTTCAAAGCGCTAGCAAACCTTATCGCCATCAACCATCTTTGCCTGCATGATTAAAAGGCGTATTGGTATCCCAGCGTTAGGCTTGCCTCACTCTCCAGCTGCACGCCATGAACATCCTGATAAATTGGCACTTGATATTCGATCGCTAACCGGTGACCTCTGATACCACTACCCTGCCCTACCAGGTTCACACCTAAGGCAGCATTAATAATCTCACCACCATAGTTATCGGGGTTTGCCGTAATCACGGGCGCTAAGACTTTATCATTCATACCATCGATTTCTTGCTCATATTTATAAGAGATGCGTGCAGAAGTGCTGATCCAATCCTGTATAGAATAACTGCTCCAGACAGTAACACCGTGGCTATCGCCCAATGTGTATTCCTGACTATTCTGTCCAAGCCGAAGTGTCGCCAAATACTGCGCCCCCCATCGCCACTGATTGTACTGCCCGTTATAAGTAATACCCGGCTCCAAGTCATAAGTACCAGAACCCAGCTGCATACCATAGGGCATGCGAAGCTGCATTTGCATCCCATTTGGCGCCAGCACTCTGTCGCTTTCTTTAATACTGCCGGTGGGTAAACTCAGCCCCAAATTAATATGAATATTATGGATTGAATCACTATAAAACCCCCACAATGTTGAAATTTTAGTATCGCCCAAGCCCGAGTTTGTGGTCTTAAAAGTGCCTAGCGTATTTGTTCCAGACATTCCGGCATAGGTTATATGCTCCATGGTTTTGTTGATGTAGTTAAGCATCAACATCAACGTCAGTGTATCCGTCGGCGCATACATTACACCTAACATCTGCATATGTGCGGTCATTTTTGTTGGCACAACTCTCACCTTTGCCGGTCCTGGAAAAGGATTGGCTACGGTTGTAACCACCCCATCAGGAGTGATTGAGTTATTGCCACGTAATAAACCATTTTTCTCCATATCCATAAAACGATACGAAACCATCCACTCGCCGGCTTTATGTCGATGATCACCCATAACGCCAATTGGAGCATGACTGTCCGCACGTATAGCTGCCATCTGATCGCTTATGCCCAAATCATGAGAGAATGCAAATTCGGGACTTACTATCCCTGTTAATAAAAAAGCCAGTATCGATTGATACTTTTTGTATGGTTGATTGCTTGACATAAATTTATATTTCCCTATTAAGCTAAAGTCTAGTTTGTATGAACTGTATTATTTCGACTTGTTATCGGCGTCTTCTTGTATCCTCGGGAACAACACCTTTAAAGGCATCGATATTATGCATTCCGTAAGGTTTCTTCATCGATTCAATCATGTAGAAATCCGGGTCATATTTTTTATCTTTCCAGACATACCAGTCATCATCTTTAACACTGTCGTATTCAATAATTAGCACTGCGCCACCGGGCGCTTTACCATTATTTGAAACATGATGCTCATAATGATCATGCGCAATCCATCGACCCGGATTATTCATTTCCATGATCACATCATAGCGCTCACCTGGCGCCAGACTCAAAACGTCTACTGGGTATGGATGCTTAACTGGCAAGCCATCCTTATGCGTTACAATGGCATCATGACCATGCGGATGAAACGCAACCGCAATAGTTGCCGCGATCAAACGAAGTCTGAGCACATCACCTTTTTTAACTCGCAATGGTTGCGTCATTGGAAACGACTTTCCATTGATTGAAAAGTAACTGATGGGCTCACTAGGGTGGCCACCTTCACCATAGGTATCGGCCACCTCTGGGTTCCATCCCGAAAAAATAGCAACTGCATCTTTCGTCACAGTTTTTTCCAGATCCGTCGGGTTTTTAGGATCAACGATGAATGGTCCCCACATACCCCGTATACCAACATGCTCTGGCACGTTAACATGGCAGTGATACCATAAAGTACCTACCTTTAACGCTTTAAATCGATACGTGTAACTCTCTCCAGGTTCTATAGCCTTCTGAGTGATATCAGGAACACCATCGGATTCCCAGGTATTGAGCTGATACTGACCATGCCAGTGAACAGTATGATTCAGTGTAGTATTATTTTGCACAACGACTTCAACATCGTCGCCCTCTTGCACATGAAATAGTGGCCCCGGCACTTGTCCGTTAAACGCCCAAACCTTGGTTTTAAATCCAGGTGCAACTTCTAAGTCTACTTCTTCAATAGACATTTCAAAATGTCTGGACTCTGCCTGTACACCGAGCGCAACCAACCCCAAACACAAACCCACTAAACACCGTTTAAATAGCATAATAATTCCCACCCCATTAATTGCAGCAAAGTTCACGCAAGTAAGCGACCAAATCCAAGACTTGCGCTTCGCTTAAATTATTCCCCCACGCTGGCATCAATACCGATTTATTTACTGACTTTCCACCATGCGTAATCGCTTTGATTAAATCTTCATCTGTTCGTGCAGACATTTCCTGTTTATCGGTATGATCACGCGGCAGCACCGCCATATCAGTAATATTGATACCCTTGCCATTACCATTAATCCCATGGCACTGCGTGCAATAAAGCTGATAGAGCTCCGTCCCTTTTTGGGGATCACCCGCCCCTAATACGGTGAGCGACCAAAAAGAAGCCATAATTAACCAATACAGCGATAGCTTTTTCATGGTTGATCCTCCCCGTTAACTTTTAGGTAATCAGTTAGCTTTTTAACCACGGCTGGATTAATGTCCTTATGAGGCATAAGCGTGTGCGGGTCCCACGCAACAGGATCTGTTATATAAGAGGCAATAAATTTTGGTTGGAGCCTTTGCCACGAGGTGTATAGCTCTGGCCCCGACAGGCCACCGTAATCCGGCGCGTCACGATGACAGGCATCGCAACCATTAAACTTACCAAAATTTAAATTACCCATCTTCCAGGAAATCGACCCTTCGGTGTAATCAACCGCTTCAATCCTGGCAGTGTAAGGTTTTAAGCTCATCAGATAATCTGCAAATTTTATTGCATCTGATTCCTTAACGCTGACATGCTCGGCGAGTGTTTCAGTATCGATTACATCGCCATCTTTTCCTGCCACCGTATGGCTTGGTGGAAAATAACCGGCTGGCCTAATGCGAACCGGGTGTTGTAGCCAGTCAACTAACCATCCCTTCCTAAATTTATTACCCGCATAATAAAGTGGCGGTGCTTTTCTCTCTGCTCGCTCAGCCAAAGATAACCTGGCATAGTCAACCTCATTAAAAGCATGGCAACTTCCACATTGCGCCGTTACTAATGCCTTAATTTCATCAGCATGCGCGGTCAGTGCAACAGAGCTAAAGCAAACGATAAGATACGTTAAATATCTGTATTTCATTTGATAACCTCCCTTTTTAAAAACCGCGCGCTTAACGCATCAGTATTTGGTTTTTGTGGCCTTTTTGGGGATCGGCTTCACTGTGATTCATCAACACAGTGATAGCGCCATTGAGAGCATGCTTCATCCGGTGATCGACTATCGCATTATTGGTTGCGCGCCCTTCGGGACTAATAATGTCAAATATCATGCCGTGTGCAGGAGCAACATCTACCGTTTGTAATCCCCAAGATACATTTTTTGGATTACCGTTATCCCACACCTGCTCCCAAATCCCTGCAATCGGATGAAACGCTGCAGCTTCGTTGATCATGGCATTGACGAAGTAAATACGAACCCGCTCCCCAGGCTTGGATTCGAGTGTTTGAGTGGCGTTGGCATCATGAACAGGGTCATAATGAAACTGCTTACCGTTGATAAGTGCACCTTTCCAACCAGTGCCCATTTTAATATCGTCGGCCGATGTACCTGGCTCAAAGAGATCACCCTGAACCAACACATATTCTCGATCTGGTTTAGGGAAAGCTTTGCTATAACCTTCTTTGGGATCAACGATAACCACACCGTACATACCGCGTGAAATATGCTCTGCCATGGAGTCAGAGCCACAGTGATAAATAAAAACGCCGGGGTATTCCGCCTTAAATGTAAACGCTTTGGTTTTTCCTGGCTTGATCGCCTCAAACTCATCCAGCACATCCAGACGTCCAGCATGAAAATCAATAGAATGACTTTGTTTATTCGCCGGATCATTGGTTAGCGTGAAGTCGATTACGTCGCCTTGTTTAACACGCACTAATGGCCCCGGAATTTCCCCGTTATAGGTCCACATCGGATGAACAGTGCCTGAGTTATCAATCGCTACGTCTTTTTCCTTAACGGTGATATTCACTTTTACATTTTCAGCAAATGATAATCCCGCGTTAAAGCTGAGGCTGGCAAACAATAATGTTAACAATATTTTTTTCATATCCTTTCTCTTTTTTTGATGGGCTTTATTGTTAACTATCAAATAGTGTGCCATTTTTATTTATGTTAATTTACAATAAGTTACAAATATGCCATGTTATATGTACAGCAAAGTTAGCGTGTATTTAAGACATCATAAGGAGTCAACATGACAACGGAATTGCCGAGCACACCCTGCTTTGGCGTGGCTGAAATTGTTGCGGATCTATCGCAATCCATGTCGAGTGATGTGAGATATAAACGTCTTCTTGAAGTGTTTCGCCGCACCTTCCCCTGTGATGCCATTGCCCTGCTAGAGAAAGAGGGGGAACTCTTAATTCCCAGAGCTGCACAAGGACTCAGCCCAGACGCCATGGGCCGACGATTTATCATTCAAAATCATCCTCGCCTGGCTCGAATTCTGGATAGCCGCAAACCTATTCGATTCGCATCAGACTCAGAGCTGCCAGACCCTTATGATGGTCTCGTCGAAAGCACAAAAAACTACCTGTACGTGCATGACTGCATGGGGGCCACACTCTATATTGAAGGAGCCCCCTGGGGCATTGTCACCCTCGATTCCTTTGACCCCTGTGCATTCGACGAAATTGACCCAATTATTTTTGAAGAATTTTTAGCCGTTGCAGCAGCATCTGTTCGCGCGGCAAGTTGGATAGCGCGGCTAGAAAGTCAACTTGGCAGGCATCAACAAATAGTACTGAGCCAGTCTGCACGGAGCACACCCACCGAACTAATTGGTAAAAGCAAAGCCATATGCCAGCTTAAAAACGAGGCGAAAATAGTTGCCTCGTCCAACTTAACGGTGTTGATCCTTGGCGAAACAGGTGTCGGCAAAGAGCTGATCGCCAACCTTATTCACCATCACTCGGACCGAGCCGAAGAGCCCATGGTCTATGTGAATTGCGCCGCCCTACCCGAATCACTCGCAGAGAGCGAATTATTTGGCCACACCAAGGGAGCCTTCTCCGGCGCCGTTGAAGCCCGCACTGGAAAATTTGAATTGGCACACGAAGGCACGCTGTTTATGGACGAAGTAGGAGAGCTGCCACTTAACGTACAGTCAAAACTATTACGCGCTTTACAGGGTGGCGAGATACAGCGAGTGGGAAGCGACAAACACCACAAAGTCGATGTCCGCATAATCGCCGCCACCAATCGAGACCTTAAACAAGAAGTGGCCGAGGGCCGCTTTCGCCCAGATCTCTACCACCGCTTGAGCGTATACCCGCTGGTTATACCTCCCCTGCGGGATCGCCCTGAAGACATCCTTCCTCTGGCGGGGTACTTTCTTGAACGGGATCATCGCAGAATAGGCGTTCGAGGGGTGCGCTTAAATGCTAACGCTAAAAGCTGGCTTAGCACCTACCCCTGGCAGGGAAACGTACGCGAACTGGAGCACACGTTATCGCGAGGCATTATTCGCGCGCTGAGCGAGGGCCAAAACCCCAAAAAAATTATCGAACTCGACGCCATTCATTTAGGTATAGAACCTCTGCCTATGACAGCCCCCACACCCAGTGAACAGGAAACAATTCTACCGCTGGACATCACCCTGAATAATGCTATCGACGATTATAAAAGGAAGCTGATCAAAGCCAGACTTGAGCACTTCAACGGAAACAAAGCAGCCGCGGCGCGCTCGCTCAATATCGATCGTGGAAATTTTGTAAGACAACTCAAGCGCCTTAATATTGAATAAAACATTTCACCTGCTGCGGACCTACCTACCCCTATATCCACCCTCTTTTATTTTTTACTCCTGTGCCTTTATGCTACTATTGCCGACTGCGCGAAATACTTCGCTCCACTATTTTCTCGTCTGTATCACCATCTAGATTCAAATCCAGATTCAGCGATATGGCACGACCAACTGTTTTAGGTTTTTTGCATGCTTGAGTACTTACAAAGGGACTGGTTTTCTAATATTCGCGGCGATTTACTCGCCGGGACCGTAGTGGCCTTAGCCTTAATTCCAGAGGCTATAGCCTTTTCTATTATTGCTGGCGTTGACCCCAAGGTAGGGCTTTACGCTTCATTCTGTATCGCTGTTGTGATTGCCTTTGTCGGTGGTCGACCAGGAATGATCTCGGCCGCCACTGGCGCCATGGCGCTGCTGATGGTCACACTGGTTCGCGAACACGGCCTGGAATATCTGCTAGCGGCAACATTGCTTACCGGGGTACTGCAAATCCTTGCGGGGTTTCTCAAGCTAGGGAACCTAATGCGGTTTGTCTCGCGCTCGGTGGTAACAGGCTTTGTCAACGCTTTAGCCATTTTGATTTTTGCCGCACAACTACCCGAGTTAACCAACGTCACCTGGCACGTCTATGCAATGACAGCAGCAGGCCTGGGCATTATCTATCTCTTCCCCTACCTACCTGTAATCGGCAAGACCATACCGTCGCCACTGATATGCATCGTCAGCCTGACCATTGTCTCGATGCTGCTAGGGCTGGATATTCGCACCGTCGGAGATATGGGCGAGCTGCCAGACACCTTACCCATATTCTTATGGCCCGACGTACCACTAAACTTCGAAACGCTGCAAATCATCTTCCCTTATGCAGCAGGCCTCGCCGTAGTGGGCTTGCTGGAGTCAATGATGACAGCGACAATTGTTGATGACTTAACCGACACCAGCAGCGACAAAAACAGAGAGTGTAAAGGTCAGGGTATTGCCAATATTGGCTCTGGCTTACTGGGCGGCATGGCAGGCTGCGCGATGATTGGACAGTCTATCATCAACGTAAAATCGGGTGGCCGGGGCAGGCTCTCCACATTCACTGCCGGTGTATTCCTACTGATCATGGTAGTCTTTCTCGATGAATGGCTACAAAAAATCCCCATGGCGGCGCTAGTGGCAGTCATGATAATGGTATCTATCGGTACATTTTCATGGAGCTCAGTTAAAGACTTGAGAAAACACCCGCTCTCAACCAATATCGTGATGCTGAGTACAGTCGCGGTAGTAGTTGCCACCCACAACTTAGCCATAGGCGTATTAGTTGGCGTGCTACTGGCAACACTGTTCTTCTCTAACAAAATTGGCCGCTTTATGGTGGTCAAATCACAGCTCTCCACCGAGGATGGTGTTCGCACCTACCAAGTGACCGGCCAAGTATTTTTTGCATCGGCAGAACAGTTCACCAATGCATTTGACTTTAAAGAAGCGGCAGAAACCGTAGTGATCGACTTGAGCCATGCACATTTTTGGGATATCACTGCCGTATCAGCCCTCGACAAAGTAGTGATTAAATTTCGCCGGGAAGGTGCAACCGTCAACGTCATCGGGATGAATGCAGCAACAGCAACCGTCGTCGATAAATTTGGCGCGCACAACGACCCGGAAGAAGCTAACAAATTAATGAACGGACACTAAGGAGAATAATATGGAATATATAGTTACCTGTGTAGACGATTCAGCATTAACCCCTGCCGTTTGCGATGCGGCCATATGGGCTGCAAAAAAACTACACAAGCCCATTCGCTTTTTACACACAATAGAAAAACAACCACAGCATGGCGCCGATGATTATACCGGCGCGATTGGCTTAGGTGCCCGCTCAGTACTGCTGGAAGAAATAGTTAAATTAGATGAGCAGCGCAGCAAGCTCGCACTACAACTAGGCCGGGAATTACTGGATAAACTTATTCATCAAGCCAATACAGCAGGCCTTACCGACGCCATCGCCTTACAGCGACATGGCGATATTGTAGATGCCATAACTGAACTAAAAGATGATACTCGATTGATTGTCATTGGCCGCACCGGCAAAGGGCATGAAGGTAAATTCGAAGCCTTAGGCTCTCATGTCGAAACACTGCTGCGTAAAGCGACCGGACCGGTACTATTAATTCCTGCCGAATTTACTCAGCCGACCTCCTTTATGCTGGCCTATGATGGCAGAACCACCGCAGAAACAGCATTACAAAATATTATCGATGGCGGGTTGCTACACGGCCTGCACTGCCACCTGGTTGCGGTAAAAAACAACGAAACAAATCTCGAAGAGAAATTACGTGCAGCCGAACAAATGATGCAAAGCCACGGCTTTACCGTCACTGCGCGCTTCCTCGAAGGGAATATCCATAAATCGCTAATGCAATACCAGCAAGAGCAAGCCATTGATCTCATCGTCATGGGCGCCTTTGGTCACTCCAAACTACGGCAGTTTTTTATCGGCAGCAACACCATAAAAATGCTCGAAAACAACCCTACACCAATCGTAGTACTGCGCTAAAAGCTTATTCTGCGTCGAGCAGAGTAAGCCGAGTCGAAGACATACTGCAGTGTATGTCTTCGACTCCAGCAGCCAAAATAATTATCGATGACAAACTACCAGCCGCCACTATTACTCCGAAACCCGCACATCCAGTCCATCTTTGCCAGCACCGCGCCACGCAAGTGGGTTATCCAACGGCGGGCCAAGGAGCTACTGCAAGCATCCACAACCTGCATACTGGATTGCGGCGAAGGTATTCGCCTGCAGGGAGAATATGCCAGCAAGCCAAAAAACCAACACGGGCTGGTTATATTGATCCACGGCTGGCTGGGCGGGCACAACTCATTGTACTTGTTATCCGCGGGGCAATACCTGTTTCAGCGTGGCTACAATGTATTCCGGCTTAACCTGCGTGATCACGGCGACAGCAATCATTTGAATAAAGCCTTATTTAACTCCACCCGCATCAACGAAGTGGTCAACGCGATTAAAGCCGTACAGCAACAATTCCCCCACACCAATAATTATCTGGCGGGGTTTTCCCTTGGTGGTAACTTCGCCCTGCGCGTTGCCGCCCAAGCCCCCAAACACGCAATAAAGCTAGATCAGGTAGTCGCCATCTGCCCAGTCATCAACCCACACAAAACCAACCGTAATCTACATGACGGCCTGTTTATTTATCATAATTATTTTAAGAAAAAATGGCAGCGCTCGTTGATGGATAAACTGCGACATTATCCTGAGCATAACTATGGCGAAACCTTGTCGACACTCACAACACTGGACCAAATGAACCAATATTTCGTCCCCAATCATACCGACTTCAACAACGTCACCGAATACCTGAATGGTTACAGCATCAGCGGCGACCACCTCGCAAACCTCTCCGTACCCTGCCATATCATCAGCAGCGCCGATGACCCGATTATTCGAGCGGAAGATTTACAGGAACTCGCCAACAACCCCAAGCTGAGCATTGAACTAACCCGTCATGGCGGCCACTGTGGCTATATCAATGACTATGGATTGAATAGCTGGGTTGATGGGCGGCTGATGGAATTGTTTTCGTAGTCTTTGAGTGAGGCTAGAGGACACCATCCTGATCAAAAAACAATCTATGCGCTGTTTTTTCGATTTAAATCATAGATGCCTCGGTAATTTCTGTGCATATTGGCTATGCGACGGTATATTAGGATCATTTGTCGTTAAGACGTATATGGATAATTATTTGGGATATGCGTCTGTGGGGCGTAGATTCAAATGGCCAAGTGCCTGTAGGAGAGGAAGTCATCTTGGATCTCATTAGGGCTCAGCACAAACGAAGGTGCATCAAGAAGCCGGATATATGTCAAAGCCGCCAATTTATCAACACTATCGTTGAGTGACAGAACAGGGTTATTAAAAGATAAATCAAAACAAGTAAATAGAGAAAGAGCTGGGTATTTAGGCCGCGAGCGGTTTAGCTA
>Ga0172382_10007107_pt1 | contig 16013 bp, 15 predicted proteins | sample Leawel138RmetaG_FD_122245 | JGI IMG/M metagenome (GOLD analysis project Ga0172382, IMG submission 122245) | Leachate microbial communities from a municipal landfill in Southern Ontario, Canada - Leachate well 138R metaG | ecosystem: Engineered > Solid waste > Landfill > Unclassified | place...
GCTTGAGCGGATGGTAGACCATGCCACCCTCCTCCACGCCGCTGCCCATCAGGTCGATGCGGGCGTCGAAGTACTCGCGGATAAGCTCGATGCGCGCCGCCCAGGCCTCGTCCACCTGATGGTCGAGGGTGATCACCGCATCGGGCAGATAGGCGAACAGGGTGTCCAGCCCCTCGTGGAACAGCGGCAGCCAGTGCTCCATGCCCGGCATCTTGCGGCCCTCGGACACCGCCGCGTACAGCGGGTCGTCCCCCTTGGTCGTTCCGCCGAACAGTTCACGGTAATTGGTGCGAAACCGTGCGATGGCGGTGTCGTCCAGAACAACTTCGCTCATCGGCTTGAGAATGAGGCCCTTGACGGTCCCGGTGGTGCGCTGGGTCAGCACGTCGAAGGTGCGGATGCCATCCACTTCGTCGCCAAACATGTCGATGCGGAATGGTTCCTCCGCGCCCGGCGGGAACAGGTCGATGATGCCGCCGCGCACGGCGTATTCCCCGGCCTCCATGACCTGATCGGACCGCGCATAGCCGTTGCGCAGCAGATAGCCCATCAGGGCGTCCAGGTTGAGGTCCTTGCCCACCTTGATGGGATAGATCGCCCCGTTGAACACCTGCTTGCGCGGCACCCGCTGGGTGACGGCGGCAACGGTGGCCAGCACCAGCCGCGTTCCCTCGCCCCCGCGCGGCCCGCCGAGGCGGCTGAGCGTGTCGATGCGCCGCGCCACGATGTCGACGCTGGGCGACACCCGATCATAGGGCACAGTGTCCCAGGCCGGGAACTCCATCACCTCCACTTCCGGGGCGAAGAACCGCACCGTCTCGGCCAGGGTGGCGAGCCGCACATCGTCCCGGCAGATGTGCAGGATGTCGCGCACCGTCCCCGACCGCGCCAGCGAGGCCAGGAACAGGGCGTCGAATCCCTCCGGCAGCCCGGCGACGGTGCGGCGGCCCGGTCGGGCGAATATGGCGGCGAAGTCCAGCACCGGATCAGGCGTAGGGCTTGTAGGACAGAATCATCTTGAACAATTCGGTGTCGTGCTTGGCGGGCAGCGGCTGGCGGCCGATCACCCAATCCATGATCTCGACATCGAGTTCTTCAAGCAGCGCCTCGAACGTATCAAGCTGCGAATCGCTGAGGTCTTTGACGTGGGCGGTGGCGAAGCCGCCCAACATGACGTCCGCCTCTTTGGTGCCGCGATGGTTGGCGCGATAGAGAACGCGCTTGCGGCGGGTGTCCATGATGGTGTCCATCGGGATGTCCTGGTTCCGTGACGGCGAACGAAGGTGATATAAAGCCTTTAACCTCCTGGGAAAAGCACCCGTCCACATATGCGCCCTGAAATCCTCTATCCACTGTTCGCCCCCGTCGACACGCTGCCCGGCCTGGGCAAGCGTCTGGCGCCCCTGTATGCGCGGCTTGTGGGGCCTGCGGGGGCGGAAACCGTGCATGTGGTGGACGCCCTGTGGCACCTGCCGGCAGGCCTGATCGATCGCCGATTCGCCCCGACCGTGGCCGAGGCGCCGGACGGCATGATCGCCACCTTGACCGTTACCGTCGACTCCCACCACTCGAGTCCCCCCGGTTCACGCTCGCCCTACCGGGTGCGCTGCCGCGACGACAGCGGGTTTCTGACCCTGACCTATTTCCACGCCAGGGGCGACTATCTCCACCGCCTGCTGCCGGTCGGCCAGACCGTGGTCGTGTCAGGCCGTGTCGAGGTCTACAACGGCGAACGCCAGATGCCCCACCCCGACCACGTCGTTCCGCTGGCGGAACGCGAGAGCGTGGAGACGGTGGAGCCGGTCTACCCTCTCACCCAGGGCATCGTCCTCAAAATCGCGGTGCGCTGCGCCCAGGCGGCGCTGGAGCGCACCCCCGTCCTTCCCGAATGGCAGGACCCGGAGTTCCTCCGCCGCAGGGGTTGGCCATCGTGGCATGACGCCATCTCCGCTGCCCATCGTCCGACCGGCGAGGAAGACCTTTCTGGCCTGTCCCAAAACCGTCAGCGGCTGGCCTATGACGAGCTTCTGGCCAACCAGCTTGCCCTGCTGCTGGTCCGCCTGAACGCCCGTAAGGCGGCCGGGCGGGCGATCAGCGGTGTCGGGGCCTTGCGTGAGAAGATTTTGGCCCGGCTGCCCTTCGGTTTGACGGGTGCGCAGCGACGGTCGCTTGAGGAAATCTATGCTGACATGGCCCGCGAGGAACGCATGTTGCGGCTCCTCCAGGGCGATGTGGGCAGCGGTAAGACGGTCGTCGCCCTGCTCGCCATGCTCAACGCAGTGGAGATGGCCTCCCAGGCGGCCCTCATGGCGCCGACGGAAATCCTCGCCCGCCAGCACATGGAAACCCTCGGCCCGCTGTGCGCCGAGGCAGGCGTCCAGGTCGCCCTGCTGACCGGCCGGGACAAGGGCAAGGCGCGCCAGGAGATCCTGGACCGGCTGGCGGCTGGCGACATCGACATCATTGTCGGCACCCACGCCCTGTTCCAGCAGGACGTGGTGTTTCACGATCTGGCCCTGGCGGTGATCGACGAACAGCACCGCTTCGGCGTTCACCAGCGGCTGGAACTGGCCGCCAAGGGCCGCGCCGCCGACGTGCTGGTGATGACCGCGACGCCCATTCCGCGCACCCTGACGCTGACGCTATATGGCGACATGGACGTCTCCCGCCTGGACGAAAAGCCGCCGGGGCGCAAGCCGGTGGACACCCGCGCCCTGCCGACCAGCCGCCTGGACGACGTAATCGGGGCGGCCCTGCGCGCCCGCGATGGCGAAGCCAAGATCTATTGGGTCTGTCCGCTGGTCGAAGAATCCGAAACGTCGGACCTCGCCGACGCCGAACAGCGCCATGCAGCGCTGAAGCAGGTTTTCGGCGACCGTGTGGGCCTCGTCCACGGCCGCATGAAAGGCCCTGCCAAGGATGCCGTCATGGAGGCGTTCTCCGGCGATGACCTGGATGTCCTGGTGGCCACCACGGTCATCGAGGTCGGGGTGAACGTCCCTTCGGCCACCGTCATGGTGATCGAGCACGCCGAGCGGTTCGGCCTCGCCCAGCTTCACCAGTTACGCGGCCGCATCGGACGCGGCGATAAGCCGTCAACCTGCCTGCTGCTCTACGCCAATCCGCTGACCGAGACGGCCAAGCAACGCATCCAGATCATGCGCGAGACAGAAGACGGCTTCCGCATCGCCGAGGAAGACCTCCGCCTGCGCGGCGGCGGCGAGGTCTTGGGCACCCGCCAAAGCGGGCTGCCCGAATTTCGGGTGGCCGACATCGCCGTGCATGGCGATCTGCTGGCCATTGCGCGCGACGATGCCGACCTGATCGTCAACCGCGACCCCGACCTGAGAACGCCACGCGGAGAGGCTTTGCGGGTGTTGCTGTATCTCTTTGAACGGGATGCTGCGGTGCGGACCCTTCGGTCCGGCTGACGGAATTTTCTTATTCCGCGACGCCCTCCGGCGTTCTATGAGCGCGGACCAGCGGGTTCTTCTGCTCGTCCTCCGTCCTGCGGTCGGGCGGCGTGACGATGCCTCCGGAAACCACCATCTTGATGCCTTCCTCCACGGTCATTGTCAGCACCACCAGATCGCCGCGCGGCACGAACAGCAGAAAGCCGGACGTCGGATTCGGAGTGGTCGGCAGGAACACGTTGACCGTCTCATCCTCCGTCAGGTTCTGCACCTCGCCGAGCGTCGTCCCGGAGACAAATCCCAATGCCCATATGCCACGGCGCGGGTATTCCACCAGGACAACCTGCCGGAACGCCGTGGATTGTTGAGCCAGAACGGTCTCGAATATCTGCTTTACCGCGCCGTAAACGGATCGGATGACCGGCATCCGGGCCAGTATACGTTCGCTGGTGCGCACGAAGAGGCGCCCCACGAACCCGGCGGTCAACATCCCGACCAGAATGAGGAACAGGATCAAGATGACCAGTCCAAGACCAGGCACCGAGAAAGGCAGGAACTCATTCGGATTATAAGGTGCGGGCAACAAGCCCGTGACCTGCTTATCAATGAACGAAATCAGGAGCCAAGCCGTGTAAAACGTGATGGCGGCCGGTGCCGTAACCAGAATGCCGGCGAAGAAATATGCCCGCAAGCGGGCGCCCAGCGTCATGCGGACAACAGGCGCCGATGGAGTTTCACCATCGGCGTGATCCGGAAAGTTTGAGGGCGGCGGTGGAACAGGGTCGTTCATGGTTTTCCCAGCATCAGGTCATAGCACATTTGCTTTAGCGCCGCACTAACTTGGGGAGCGGGACTCCCGAATGCCACAACGACCCGTCAAATCTGAGAGCTGATCTGCCGGATGTTGCGGACGAAAATTTTCAGCAGGGCGCGGATAAACGGGTCCGCATTGTCCAGCTTTTCCTTGAATTGGTCGCGCGTCACGACCAGGAGCGTCACCGGCGACTTGGCGCGGGCCGCCGCCATGCGAGGCTTGTCGTCCACCAGGGCCATCTCGCCGAAGATCCCGCCTCGGGTTATCTCGCCGAGAACGTGTTCGGTGCCATCGTTACGGCGGCGGACGATCTCGACGACGCCTTCCTGAACAAGGTATGCGCGATCTCCGTCATCACCTTCCCGGAAAAGAAAAGACCCGGCATGTAGAACTTTGCGGTCCAAAATGCGGTCTGGTCCTGCCATGGCCCCCTCCTCATCCGTCTGGCGACATCCCCTGCCATGGGCCATTTGGCCCATAAACGGCTTATACAGCGGTTGCCAAGAGTCGAACAGGGGGGCAATTTGACCCTATTGAACGAAGGCGTTAGGGTAGCCGCCCTGTCCATTTTCGAATTCCAGGAGTTTCCATGGCTAAAATTGCTCAAGTCGGCGCGGACATGCTCCGCGCTGCCGCCACTTTCTTTCGCGCCATGGGCAGCGAGAACCCCTCCCTATCCGAACAGATGGAGCACAACGCCCAAGCTTACGAGAATGTGGCACACCTGCTGGAGCAAGACCCGACCCGGGAAGTCACGACTCCTGAAGCCCCTGACGAGGCCTGACGTCCGCTCGCCAGTCGGCCCGCGCAAGCCGATACAGAACATGCCGCCGTAACCGGTGCCCCACCGGCAAAGCCGGATGGTCAAAGTCCCCTCCCGCGTCACGCACCAGTCCGATACGCTCCATCACACGCCATGACGCTTTGTTGGCGGGTACCGTATATGCAACCACGCGGTCGGCAGCCATGCGCGTAAATGCGAAGTCCAGGCAGTATCGAGCCGCTTCCGTGGCATACCCTCGGCCCCAATGCGCGGGATCAAGCCTCCACGCCAATTCGAGGGCAGGCGCAAAGGGCAGTACGCCCGGCACATTCAGCAACCCGACACAGCCGGCAAAGTCCCCGGTGTACTTTGTCTCCACCACCCACAGACCGAAACCGTGGGTTTCGAAGTGGGCGATTATCCGGTTCATCAAGGCATCACTTTGTTCCCGGTCCAGACGCGCCGGCAGGTATTCCATGACGCGGGGATCGGCATTCATGTGGGCGAAGGGTTGCGCGTCCTCTGGCTGCCAGGGGCGGAGGATCAGGCGCGCGGTTTCCACGATGCCCTCCCCTTACTTGACCAATTTATCCAGCCCCAAGGCTTGCAGCATGGCACGACGAACCAGCGCCTTGCCATGACTGAGTCCGGATTTCCAGCCGCGTTGGTGGCCGTCATGGTGGCCGTGCAGGTATCCGACGGCCCAAATCACCGCTTCACTCGCGTTCAGTTCGGGCGGAACGCTGCCAATAACTGTCCGATCGCGAATATCGAAAATGATCCGTTGCCCGTCGTCCAGCCGCAAAAGGACTGCGTGATCGGGGTCGATCGCGCCGATATGGACATGTCCTGCCGGTCCGAATGGCTTCCCGGTATCCCGCTTTTCCACACCGCCCCTCCGTCAACGCGCCGGAAGTGACGCTTCCCTAAGACGCCCTGCTCAGGTGGGGCGTTGCGGCCGGCGGCCCTTGCCGGAATGTGTGGTCAGGAATTTCTGAGAGCCGTGCTTGCGGCCCGTTCGTGCGCCCTCGCCGCCAGCGGCGCCGGTGCCTGCGGGTTGCCACGACGGCACTAGATGTTTCTTTCCATTGCCGATCAGGTCGGCCCGGCCCATGGCCTTGAGCGCATCGCGCAGCAAGGGCCAGTTTTCGGCGTCGTGGTAGCGCAGGAACGCCTTGTGCAGCCGGCGCTGGCGCAGGCCCTTGGCCGAGAACACAGGCTCCGAGCCGCCCCGGCGGACCGGCCGCAACGGGTTGACGCCGCTGTAATACATGGCGGCCGACAGCGACATGGGCGATGGCAGGAAGGCCTGCACCTGGTCGGCCCGGAATCCGTTGCGCTTCAGCCAAAGCGCCAGGTTCATCATGTCTTCGTCGGTGGTTCCGGGGTGGGCGGCGATGAAGTACGGGATTAGGTACTGTTCCTTCCCCGCCTCGGCCGAGAACTTGTCGAACAATTGCTTGAACCGGTCATAGGTACCGATGCCGGGCTTCATCATCTTGGACAGCGGCCCATCCTCGGTATGCTCGGGCGCGATTTTGAGATAGCCGCCGACGTGGTGCGTGGCCAGTTCCTTGACGTAAGCTGGGCTGCGCACCGCGAGGTCATAGCGCAGGCCCGACGCGACCAGCACTTTTTTGACGCCGGGCAGTTCGCGCGCCTTGCGGTACAGGGCGATCAGGCTGTCGTGGTTGGTGTTCAGATTCTTGCAGATATCAGGATAGACGCACGACGGGCGGCGGCATACGCGCTGGATTTTGTCGTCCTTGCAGGCCAGCCGGTACATGTTGGCGGTCGGCCCGCCCAGGTCGGAAACCACGCCGGTAAAACCGTCCACCTTGTCACGGATCTGCTCGATTTCGGCCAGGATGGATTTCTCGGATCGGCTCTGGATGATGCGGCCCTCATGCTCGGTGATCGAGCAAAAGGAGCACCCGCCGAAGCAACCACGCATAATGTTCACTGAAAACCGGATCATCTCCCATGCCGGAATGCGCGCCCCGCCATAGGCCGGATGCGGCGCCCGCGCGTAGGGGAGATCGAACACGCCATCCATTTCCGCCGTGGTCAGCGGGATCGGCGGTGCGGTCAGCCAAACGTCCTTGTCCCCATGGCGTTGGATGAGCGGCCGGGCATTGCCGGGATTGGCCTCTAAGTGCAACACCCGCGACGCCTGGGCGTAGACCTCGGCATCGTCGCGCACCGTCTCGTAATCCGGCAGTCGGACCACGGTGTTTTCCATTCCGCGCCCGGTGTGCCCGGAGGCGGCTTCGTCGATGGAACTAAGGTCGATCTCGGTCCACCCTTCGGGCGCGCCGTCGACCATGAAGGCGGTGCCGCGAATGTCGTGCATGGCTCGCGGACTTTCGCCCTTGGCCGCGCGGTGGGCGATTTCGACAATGGCGCGCTCGGCGTTGCCATAGACCAGAAGGTCGGCCTTGCTGTCGGCCAGGACCGAGCGGCGGACCTTGTCGGACCAATAGTCGTAGTGCGCGATGCGGCGCAGGCTGGCTTCGATGCCACCGATGATGATCGGGACGTCCTTGAACGCCTCCCGGCATCGTTGGGAATAGACGATCACCGCCCGGTCCGGCCGCTTGTCGCCCTCATCATTGGGCGTGTAGCTGTCATTGTGCCGCAGCCGCCGGTCGGAGGTATAGCGGTTGACCATGGAATCCATGTTCCCGCCTGTCACCCCGAAGAACAGATTGGGCTTACCGAGTGCCGTGAAGGCCTCCGCGCTGCTCCAATCGGGCTGTGAGATAATGCCGACGCGGAAGCCCTGCGCCTCCCACAGGCGGCCAATGATTGCCATCCCAAAGCTGGGATGGTCCACATAGGCATCGCCGGTCACGATGATGATGTCGCAACTGTCCCAGCCGAGCGCGTCCATCTCTGCCCGCGCCATGGGCAGAAACGGCGCAGTGCCAAACCGTTTGGCCCAATAGGGTCGGTAGGAAAAGATGTTCTTGGCCGGCGGCAAGGCGGCAGGCGCGGCAACGTTCATGGACTGTCCGTTCGGGCGGAGAGAAGATTGGCCTCAGTTAAGGGGCCGCGCCGCAAAGGGCAAGCCAAATGACGGCTTTTCCGTCAGGTCGGGTGCTTCTGCGCGATCTTCGCATTGAACTCGGCCATGCGCTGGGCCAGTTCGTCTTCCTCGGATTGTGCGGCGATGTCAAATACATGGCGCACGATCTGCAACCGCGAACTGTTGTCCGCCGCCGCTTTCAGGGCGTGCATCGCCTGCTCCTTCATGGTCGTCATGCGAGCATTGAGCGCCGACATCAGGGACAGGATCTGGTCCTGCTCGACGTCCTTGCTTTGCAGGGCATCCTCAAGCTGGATCACCTGCTCCATCAGGGCGGCCATTTGCTCGGCCTCCATGCGCTGGGCGTCCATGAGATCGTTGCAGAACTGGTTGAGGGACTTGTTCTCATCCATCAACTGCTCGATACGTCCTTCGGCCAGCCGCAGAAGGTCCTTGAGTTGGGCCGTATCAGACATTCGTAGTCCTCACCAAGATCATCCGCGCCGCGCGCCCATTCCCCGCACCGATCATAACGGATTATTGCTGACACGCCAGATGGCGTGTTTGGGCAACTGTATCGCCCGACCGGCGTACGATCAGACAGGCACCCCGAAAGGAGGTCGATCATGGCCGACCCGTCTTTCCGCAATGGGCTGGACAGCTCGCCCTATCCAACAGAACCGTCCAACCTTGAGAACAAAAGAAAACCCCCGGAAGCCTAGGCTTTCCGGGGGTTTAAATGCGAAATCGCGTCGAAGGCCAGGACGTGTCCCGCATCAAGCCGCAGACGCAGGCTGCTGGATGAACGGCCACAGCAAGGACGAATGGAGCGAAGGCATCCTGCCCGAGGAACTGCGCGAGAAATACGCCTGCGCCCCCGGCGTTCCGACTGCCCCTCCCGCCATTCCCACCGTGCGCTTCCAGGCCCTGGTCCCACCGTGCGCTTCCAGGCCCTGGGCGGGCGCGTCTACACGCTGGAGGTCTGGAAGGACGGCTCCAACGGCCAGGGGCTAAATGCCCCTGACCTACGTTGAGCACTGCCTGAGCCCGGCCCAAATTATGACCGGTTGCGGGCAGACTAAGTACGGTAGTTTAGGAGATATCCCCGGGTCAAGCCATGCTGCACCCCACCCTCCCAAGGTGACGTCAAGAAATGCCGAACCGCCATAAATAGATGCTGAACGACATCAGCATATATAGGGTTCTTCTGGTACCCATCCAGATACCTATACTCACGATCTGTATTTTTCTGCTTTCTCAAAATATAAATCTGGTCGATTTTGTATTTGCTGAGGTTTACCGAATCAGTTAACTTTAACCACTCCGCAACCACAATGTACATTGCGTTAGGGTTCCTGACCTTTAGCTGCTCAGCCGCAGTCGACGCATCTTGCAGCATCGTTTTATCCAGGTAGGTCTTGCATTCAACAGCTACAGCAGGCAAGTCCCAGACATCGGCCTCTGGCGTAATCGAACCTTCACATCTCAGCGTAGAATTAACCCGAACACCAATCGCAAAGTCGTGGTCCTTCTTCTCGATGCGAGCGCAGGGCTCCCGAAGCATCTCCTCGTAGTTGCTGGGATTGAAAAATATATCCTTGAACGAATGAGATTTACCTATCAACGCTCTCGCAGAAAACTCCTGCACGATATCCTTAAACAGAAAGTACATGAACTCTTCAAGAACGCTCGAGTGCAGATTTGAGCGACTGTCGAATTGTTCTGCATAATGCTGCTGATCTAGAAAATCCTTATAATCGTTAAGAACCCTGACTCGTTCTGCAATAACGGCGTCATCAGTATCAGACGCATTGCGGAGTGGTCCTATAATTTGTTCGTTGTCGTGCCTCCACTGGTCGTAACGTTCACGAATTTCCTGTAGGAACTGCCGAGACGTCGGATCAATGTATTTCGCTCTATGGCTTTCTTTCTGCTCAAGATTTGCACCGTGTACGTACAATTCCAGCCCCCTATATTTGCTTGGTCAGATTTTCAGCCAAGGCTTTGGCCAAAAGCGGCGGAACTGCATTACCAATTTGGACGTATTGGCACAAGTGCAACTCTTCCGACCTACCTTCACGCGCTAGAAGCTTCTGGCTTACTACTGTAGGCTTTCCCTTGAACACAAATGTATCGGGAAATGTCTGGATTCTCGCACCCTCCCGAGGAGTAAAATTGCGGTGCGCAAAGGGATGAACAAAATTTGCGTAAAACGAGGCAGGCAAGGTATGCGACGGCCTATGAGGAAATAGCCTTCTGTTGTTTTGGTCGTAAACAACCTCAGCAACGTCCCCAGAATTTCTCTTTCTTGGCCGAAGATGTTCTGGAAGACTTGAGACCGGCACACCCCATCCCATTGCGGAAAACCGTTCTATTATTCTCTTTGTATGCTTCATTGCTATGTGATTATAAACCCGTTCAGAGCCTGCTCGCGTCGCTTCCTGAAATGGATTTTCAGCCTCCTTTTGGTAGTCAGCCTCTTCTGAGCCTTCGCCAGCCTTTAGCCAGTGTAAATCAGAAATAGCCTCCCAAAGAGTCGGACATTTTTTCAGTCCAGCATGCGACAAATTAGGAACATCATCATTGCCCCAGTAGTGTGTCGGCTGTGGAAAAGGGTTTATAAGAGATCTTTGAGAGGCCACAACTAGATACCTCTTCCGTATCTGCGGCACACCGTAATCAATGGCCTGAAGGACCTTCGCGTACACGTTGTAACCGAGCCCTTCAAGTTCACGGCGAATAATGTCTACTACAGGAATTCCATCATCAGTCTTGGCTTTTACAATGTTTGGAACATTTTCCATAATCATGGCTTTGGGCCGATAAATTTTCCCTAACCTAATAAAATCCTTGAACAAGGAATTACGCGGATCCTTTGGATCGCCACTTCCGACGTTGCAAATTGAATAGCCCTGGCAAGGAGGACCCCCAATGATTAAGTCGGGCGGGCTCTCACTGAACATCCGCGAGAGGTCGGAGTCTGGTATTAGGGAAATATCTCTCTGAACCACCTTTGCTTCTGGATGATTGGCCTGAAATGTTTCTGCTGCCCATGCGTCAATCTCAATGGCTCCAGAGATCTTGTATCCAGCGTGTTCAAATCCCAGGCTGAACCCGCCGGCTCCGGCGAATGCGTCAAGAACGCTGTATTGCCGACTCATCAGCTCTTGGCGGTCACAGCCGTTCGGAGACGGCGTTGCAACAATCACCGAATCGGGTACCAACCCATCCATCTTTCTCTACGCTCCTAGAACGAAGTGCCGCTAGGCCTAGGCACGGTGCCGCATTGAACCACAAGATTTGGTGATTTCGAACATTAAAGATGCTGCTCACGCCCGAGGTTTATGAAGCTGACGTGGACCCGCTTGATGGCAGCAGTCGGGTTAACCTCTGCTGCCTGCTTCAGTTCGTGTTCGCATAGTCTTAATAGCGTTAGGCCCGGTCTTGCGACCGGGCCTAACTGCTTGCAAAACAAGCTTTAACTTGGTGAGCCCGACAGGATTCGAACCTGTGACCCGCTGATTAAAAGTCAGCTGCTCTACCGACTGAGCTACGGGCTCGAAAGGGTCATCGTGGCTGTTCATGGCCAGCGGGAGGCGCACCATAAGGGCGCCTGCCCGGCCGGTCAAGGGGCTAACGTCGCCATTTTTTGGCAGACGTTCGCGGCTTTTAATTCGCGTCGGCGGCGACCTGCATCTTCACGATGGCGTCGGGATAGGCCACCTTGCCGTTCATGCGTTGGTCGCCCTTTTTGATCTGGTCGACGAACTCCATGCCTTCAACCACTTCGCCCCACACGGTGTACTGGCGGTCCAGGAACGACGACGGCTCAAACACAATGAAGAACTGGCTGTCAGCCGAGTTGAAATCCTGGGCGCGGGCCATGGAGGCGGTGCCGCGGACATGCTTGGCGTCGGAGAATTCAGCTTTGAGCTTCTTGCCCGAACCACCCATGCCGGTGCCGGTCGGGTCGCCGCCCTGGGCCATGAAGCCCTCGATCACGCGATGGAACACGGTGCCGTCATAGAACCCTTCGCGGGCCAGTTCCTTGATGCGTGCGACGTGATTGGGCGCCAGATCAGGCCGCAGCCGGATGACCACACGGCCATGCTCAAGGTCCATGTACAGGGTGTTTTCAAGGTCAAGGTCAGCGGCCGTGGACGGCGCGGTGGTGGACATGGCGATAAATGCTCCGACAAACAGAATCTTTAAGATTTTCAGCATGGTGTGCACGCGGCCTTTCACGGGGTCTCAGCATCCAGACGGTCGAGTTCGCTGAATTTTTCGGCCAGCGAAGCCTTGACTACCGGCGGCACGAAGGATTCGATGTCACCGCCCAAGCGGCCGATTTCCTTGACGAACCGCGATGAAATGAACTGGCAACGCTCCGACGCCATCAGAAAAACGGTTTCGATGCGCGGCTTCAGGCGGGCGTTCATGCCCGCCATCTGGAATTCATACTCGAAGTCCGAAACGGCCCGCAGGCCACGCACGATCACCGCCGCACCCTGCTCCTCGGCGAAGTCCATCAGCAGGCCCTCAAACGGCTTCACCTCGACCCGCGTGTGGTTGAGATTGAGGCTGGAGATGGCCTCTTGCGTCAAGGCCACACGCTGTTCCAACGTGAACAGCGGCCCCTTCCCCGCATTGATTGCAACGCCGACCACGAGGTGATCCAACATGCGCGCCGCCCGATTGATGATGTCGAGATGGCCGTTGGTAATGGGATCAAAGGTCCCCGGATAAACACCGACGCGATGCACCATCCTAAACCCCCTCGCCGGGTTGATCGGTGCTGGACGGGCCACCCGGTGCATCCAGACCCTCCTGCTGTTCGGCGGCGGACGGAACGACGGCTTCATCCTCCACCTCGGCATCCCCGTTCTCGGTATCTTCAGGCAGACGTGCGGTGGACACCACCTTTTCATCGGGCGCCGTGCGGAACAGCGTCACACCCTGGGTCTGGCGCCGCGCGATGCGGACGTCGTGGACCGGCATGCGGATGAGCTGCCCACCGTCGGAAATCAGCATGATCTGTTCGACCGCGAGGATCGGGAAGGCCGCCACCACCGGGCCGTTCTTGTCGGTGATGTCGATGTTGGCGATGCCCTGCCCGCCACGATTGGTGATGCGGTACTCGTAAGCTGACGTCCGCTTGCCGTAGCCCCGTTCGGTGACGGTAAGGATGAATTCCTCGTTCTCAGCCATGCGCTGATAGACTTCGGAACTGAGTGCCCCGGTCTCGGCCGCCTCACCGCTGGCATCCTCGTCACCTTCGACGCGGCGCGCCTGGGCCGCCATGCGCAGGTAGGCGTCGCGTTCGGCAATGTCAAAGTCCACATGGCGCAGGATCGACAGGGACATGACCTCGTCCCCCTCGCCCAGACGGATGCCGCGCACGCCGGTCGACGTCCTTCCAGCGAACACGCGGACGTCACTTACGCAGAACCGGATGCACTTGCCGCCACGGGTCGCCAGCAGAACGTCGTGCTGGTCGGTACAGGTGGCGACACCAATCAGGCGGTCCCCCTCGTCCAGCTTCATGGCGATCTTGCCGTTCGACATGACGTTGGTGAAGTCCGACAGGCGGTTGCGGCGCACGCCACCGGCCGCCGTCGCGAACATCACGTTCAGGTCGCCCCAGGTTTCCTCGTCCTCGGGCAACGGCATAACGGTGGCAATGGTCTCGTTTTCCGACAGCGGCAGCAGGTTGACCAGGGCCTTGCCCCGACTCTGCGGATTGCCCAGCGGCAAACGGTAGACCTTCATTTTGTAGACCATGCCGGCGGTCGAGAAGAACAGCATGGGCGTGTGAGTGTTGGCCACAAACAGCGACGTCACGAAATCCTCGTCCTTCGTCGCCATGCCCGACCGCCCCTTGCCGCCGCGCTTTTGGGCGCGGTAAGTCGATAGCGGCACGCGCTTGATGTAGCCGGTGTTGGTAACGGTGACGACCATGTCCTCGCGCTGGATGAGGTCTTCCATGTCGTGCTCGAACTCGACGTCGAGCAGCGCGGTGCGACGCGGGGTCGCGTATGCGGTCTTCATCTCGACCAGTTCGGCACGCATGATCTCGTACAGACGCTCGCGCGAGGCCAGGATGGCGAGGAATTCCTCGATCTGAGCGCCGATTTCGCGCAGTTCGCCGTGGATCTTGTCGCGCTCAAGGCCGGTCAAGCGATGCAGGCGCAGGTCCAGGATGGCCTTGGCCTGGGCGTCGGACAGGCGATAGCGGCCATCGATCACCCGGTAATCGGGGTCGTCGATCAGCGCGACCAGGGGCGCCACGTCCTCGGCCTCCCAGTCACGGCCCATCAAGCCTTCCTTGGCGGCCTGCGGGTCAGGCGCGTTGCGGATGAGCTTGATCACAGGGTCCAGGTTGGCCACCGCGATGGCCAATCCGACCAGCACGTGGGCGCGATCACGGGCCTTGCGCAGTTCAAAGATGGTGCGGCGGCGGATGACTTCTTCGCGGAACTGGATGAAGGCAACCAGGATGTCGCGCAGCTTCAACAGCTCCGGGCGACCGGCGTTGATCGCCAGCATATTGACGCCAAAGCTGGTTTGCAGCGGAGTGAATCGGTAAAGCTGGTTTAGCACCACCTCGCCCACCGCGTCGCGCTTGATCTCGACAACCACGCGGACGCCGTGACGGTCGGACTCGTCGCGGATGTCGGAGATCCCCTCGATGCGCTTTTCGCGCACGAGGTCGGCGATCTTCACGATCATCGACGACTTGTTGACCTGATAGGGGACCTCGGTGATGACGATGGCTTCGCGGCCGGCGCGGATTTCCTCGATTTCGCACTTGCCGCGCAGAACCACCGAGCCGCGCCCGGTGGTGTAGGCCGAGCGGATGCCCGCCCGCCCCAGGATGATGCCGCCGGTCGGGAAGTCCGGGCCGGGCACCAAGGCCAGAATGTCTTCCTCAGACACTGACGGATCGTCGATCAGGGCGCAGCAGGCGTCGAGAATTTCACCCAGGTTATGCGGCGGAATATTGGTCGCCATGCCGACTGCGATGCCACCGGCGCCGTTGACCAGCAGGTTCGGGAAGCGGGCCGGCAGGACCACAGGCTCGAACACGCTCTCGTCGTAGTTGGGACGGAAGTCGACCGTTTCCTTGTCGATGTCGTCCAACATGGAATGCGCCGGGCGGGCCATGCGGGCTTCGGTGTATCGCATGGCGGCGGCGGGGGCGCCGTCCATGGACCCGAAGTTGCCCTGGCCGTCGACCAACGGCAGGCGCATGGAGAAATCCTGCGCCAGACGCACCATGGCCTCATAGATCGAGGAGTCGCCGTGTGGGTGATATTTACCCATCACGTCACCGACGATGCGCGCCGACTTCTTATAAGGCCTGTTGTAGTCGTAGCCGCCTTCTTTCATCGCGAAAAGGATGCGGCGGTGAACGGGCTTGAGGCCGTCTCGGATATCGGGCAGTGCGCGCGACACGATCACGCTCATCGCGTAATCGAGGTAGGAACGCTTCATCTCGTCCTCGATGGACACGGGCGAGATGTCGTACTCCGGCGGCATGGGAAGCGGTATATCGGTCAAGGCTGGGCGCTCGGGTCTGGGGGTTGGGGCGTGTGGACTGCCACGGGCCGTAGAAGATTACCGACGAAGATCGGACGGCGAAACGTACGCCACGGGCGGCCTCTTATCACGATGAACAGTGAACTGCGGTGGACGCCCCAAGGATTGGACGCAGCCTGCCGCCGTACTTGGCGGCAGGCCCGCTTCGACGGCACAAAATCTAGCAAATGCGCAGGGTTTGAACAACAGCGCATTCGCCAGAAGGTGCGTTAGGGCGACTAAAACACGACCCCGGAAATCGGCTGCATCCGACGATGAGAGCTAGAACGGGATCTCGTCGTCCAGATCGGCCGGGGCCGGGTTGTCCCATCCGCCACCACCGCCACCGGAGCCTCCTTGGCCACCTCCGAAGCCGCCCGCAGCACCGCCCCCGGCGGCACCGGCACCGGCACCGCC
>Ga0172382_10007109_pt1 | contig 16008 bp, 15 predicted proteins | sample Leawel138RmetaG_FD_122245 | JGI IMG/M metagenome (GOLD analysis project Ga0172382, IMG submission 122245) | Leachate microbial communities from a municipal landfill in Southern Ontario, Canada - Leachate well 138R metaG | ecosystem: Engineered > Solid waste > Landfill > Unclassified | place...
CGCGATACCTTGATCAGGCTCTGCTCGAGCAGCAGCGCTTCGGTCTCGTTGGCGGTGATGGTGGTATCTATATGCTGGATACGCGCCACCAGTGCCGCGGTCTTTGGACTCAGGCCGGATTTGCGGAAGTAGCTGGACAGTCGCTTCTTGAGGTTGTTCGCCTTGCCGACATACAGCAGGTCACCCTTGGCATCAAACATCCGGTAGACACCGGGTTTGGCGGTAACGGCAGACAGGAAGGCGGAAGCGTCAAAGTGCGTTGCGTTCATACCTGATCTAGGGAGGCGTCGATCATGCCATGACGCACTGCCAGCAGGGTGAGCTCTACATCACTGGTAATGCCGAGCTTCTCGAAGATACGGTATCGATAGGTGTTCACTGTCTTGGGACTGAGATGCAGCTTTTCGGAAATGCCCTGTACCTTTTCACAGCCGACGATCATCAATGCAATCTGCATTTCCCGCTCCGACAGGGCATCGAAGGGGCCGGCATTGCCTGGTTCATACATCCGCGCCAGCAGTAGCTGGGCGATATCCGGACTGATGTGGCGCTGACCGGCGGCGACCTTGCGGATGGCGCTGACCATTTCTTCCAGCGCTGCTCCCTTGGTGACGTAGCCCACCGCTCCGGCCTGCATCAGCCGAGTCGGGAAAGGCTCCTCGTCACAGACCGTCACGGCGATGACGCGGATGCTGCGGTCATGCTGCAGCAACTTGCGCGTTGCTTCGAGGCCACCGATGCCGGGCATACGCACATCCATCAGAACAACATCCGGCTTCAACGCCCGGGCCTGGGTGATGGCTGATTCGCCGCTGTCCGCTTCGCCGACAATCGACAGACCCGGCACATCACTGAGCATGCGGGTGATACCCATACGCACCAGATCATGGTCGTCAACCACCAATACCTTGATCAATTCCAACCCCTTTCGTGAGCACAACGGGCAATAGAATACAGCCTGCAACATCTCGCAATGGCGTCACGATAGCAAATCGGTGGTTTTTGTGGAATCTATCACATTTTATGTGCGACGCACCTCGCACCTGCTGGCTCCTCCAGTAGCGCTGCCAATTCGTCCAGGCAGCCAGGGTCTTCGATGGTCGAAGGAACCACCCAGGCCTCGCCGCGCACCATCTGCCGCAGGATGCGCCGCAGAATCTTGCCGGAGCGCGTCTTTGGCAAGCGAGTGACGATCAGGGTCCGCTGGTAACAGGCCAGAGCCCCGATCTCCTCGCGCAGCAATACCGCCAACTGCTCGTTCAATTGGTCCAACTGCGCGACGACATCGTTCTTCAGCACCACCAAGCCCATCGGCAATTCACCCTTGATGGCGTCAGGCACCCCGATGACCGCACACTCGGCCACCGCTGGGTGAGAACCTATGACCTCCTCCATCTCCCCGGTGGACAGGCGGTGGCCTGCGACGTTGATGATATCGTCGGTGCGCCCCATGATGAAGACGTAGCCGTCCGCATCCACATAACCCGCATCCCCCGTCTGGTAATAACCCGGAAACTGACTCAGATAGCCGGCACGCAAGCGCTCGGGGTTGCCCCAGATGGAGGTCAGGCACCCCGGCGGCAGCGGCAGGCGAATGACGATATTGCCCTGATTGCCCGCTGCCACTGGCCGTGCTTCATCATCGAGAATATCCAGCTGATAGCCGGGCAACGGGAAGGTCGCCGAGCCGGGGCGCACCTGCTCGAGCCCGTAGCCCACCGGATTGGCCGCAATCGCCCAACCGGTTTCGGTCTGCCACCAATGGTCCAGTACCGGCCGCTGAATATGCTCCTGGAGCCAGGTCCAGGTAGGCGGATCGAGGCGCTCACCGGCCAGATACAGACGCTCCAGCCGGCGCAGGTCATATTGCCTGGCCAGGGCTGCCTGTGGGTCTTCCTTGCGTATGGCGCGGAAGGCGGTGGGCGCAGTGAACAGGGCCTTGACCCCGTACTCGGCACAGACTCGCCATACCGCGCCGGCATCCGGGGTGCGTACCGGCTTGCCTTCGAACATCACCGTGGTGCAGCCGCTCAGCAGCGGTCCATAGACAATATAGGAATGGCCAACCACCCAGCCGACATCCGACGCAGCCCAGAACACCTCGCCCGGCTGCATGCCATACACCGCATTCATGCTGAAACGCATGGCCACGGCGTGGCCGCCATGATCACGCACCACGCCCTTGGGTTTGCCGGTAGTGCCCGAGGTATACAGGATATACAGTGGGTGGGTAGCGGCAACGGGTACCGCTTCGGCGGGCTTGGCACGGTCCACCTGCTCCTGCCAGTCCAGATCCCGTCCCGCTTGCATGGCGGCAACAGCCTGCGGGCGCTGCAGCACCACGCAATGGCGCACCTGGTGCGTGGCCCGGGCGATAGCCTGGTCGACCAGCGGCTTGTATTCAATTATCCGGTCGATCTCGATGCCGCATGAGGCGGTCAGGATGATATCGGCCTGGGCATCGTCGATGCGCACTGCCAGTTCATTGGCGGCGAAGCCGCCAAATACCACGCAGTGCACCGCCCCGATGCGTGCGCAGGCGAGCATCGCAACGATGGCCTGGGGCACCATGGGCATGTAGATGATCACCCTATCGCCCTGCTGTACCTGCAAGTCACGCAGCATACCGGCACACTGGCTGACCTGATGGTGCAGTTCGCTGTAGCTGATACGCGCCTTGCTGGCCGTCACTGGCGAGTCGTAGATGATCGCGGTCTGCTCGCCACGACCGTCTTCGATATGGGCATCGAGCGCCAGCCAGGCGGTGTTCAACTTGCCATCAGGAAACCATTCGACCAGGCCATCAGCGGTGGCAGAGGGCCTGCTGGTGACGGTTGGCGCGGTGTGCCATTTGAGCTGGACGGCTTGCTCGGCCCAGAACTGATCGGGATCGCAGGCAGCCTGTTGCCAGGCATGCTGATAGGTCGACGAAGTGGACATGCTGGACTCCTTTTTTGTTATACCCCCAGACTAGTCCAACCGTATTCAAACAAAACTAGACTTATGTCGGGGCCGCGGCTCCTGACAGCACTACACTTACGTCGGATTGGCAGACAGTGACAACTGCGCTGAACTGTCCTTTTCACGAGGCGCCCATGAGCAGAGACGACTCCTTCGATCAGATCGGCAAAACGGCGGTGAAGCAGAATATTCACGGCACCCTGAGCTTTCTGCTCGGCCACCCACCGTTCAACCAGATGGAAACCAACCACCTGGCGTGGATGGTGGAGCAGTGCCAGCTGCGCTTCTACGCCCAGGGCGACAGCATCATCCGGCCGCAGGATGGGACCGTGCAGCATTTTCATATCGTCAAGCAGGGGCGCGTGCGCGGCGAACGCCTGCTCACCGGCCAAGCGACCCCCGACACCACCTTCGAAATCAGCGTCGGTGAATGCTTTCCGTTGGCAGCCCTGGTCGGCGATCGGGCCACGCGCACCGAACATATCGCTGGCGAGGACAGCTTCTGCCTGCTGCTGCACCGCGATGATTTTCGGAAGCTGGTCAGCATGTCCCCGGAATTCCGCGATTTCGCTCTGCGCGGTGTCAGCAGCCTGCTGGAACAGGTCAACCAGCAGGTGCAGCGCCAGGCCGCCGAAATGGTGGGCGCCCAGTACTCGCTGGATACCCCGCTGGCCAAGATCGCCCTCCGCCAGCCCATCACCTGTTCACCGGACACGCCTATCGGCACCGCGGTGAGGCTCATGCACGAGGCCAGCGTCGGCAGCATCATCATCACCGATGCCCAGTCCACCCCGCAGGGCATTTTCACCCTGCGCGACCTGCGGCGGATCGTGGCCGAAGGCGAAACCGACCTGCAACAGGCCATGTCCGCGGTAATGACGCCCTCCCCCCGTCGCCTGCCCTCGTCGGCCAGCGCCTTTGACGCGGCCATCAGCATGACCCGCGAGCATATCGGGCATATCTGCGTGATGAACGGCCGGCAATTGGCCGGCGTGGTCTCGGAGCGCGACCTGTTCTCTCTGCAACGAGTGGATCTGGTGCACCTGGCACGCACCATCAGCCAGGCCGTGGACATAGCGGCCCTCGTCTCGCTGCGAGTGGACATCCACCGCCTGGTGGACAACATGCTGGCCCATGGCGCCTCTGCCGCCCAGGTGACTCACATCATTACCCTGCTCAACGACCACACTACCTGTCGGGTGATCGAGCTGTGCCTGCGCGAGCATGGCGATCCGGGCATTGCCTTCACCTGGCTATGCTTCGGCAGCGAAGCCCGCCGCGAACAGACACTGAAGACCGACCAGGACAACGGCATCCTGTTCGAGGCGGACACTGATGAGCAGGCGCAGCAGTTCCGTCAGCAGCTGTTGCCGCTGGCGCGGCGGATCAATCAGGCGCTGGCCGAGTGCGGCTTCACCCTGTGCAAGGGCAATATCATGGCCGGCAATCCCGAGCTGTGCCTTTCGCGCCGGGAATGGCACAAGCGCTTTGCCCAGTGTATCCGTACTGCCACGCCGGAGAACCTGCTGGCCTCCTCGATCTTCTTTGATTTCCGGGTGGTCTGGGGCGAGCCAGATGGGGCTGAGGAGCTGTTCCAGTCCGTGCTGAAGATGGTCGCCGACAACCCTACCTTCCAGCACCTGCTGGCGCGGAATGCACTGGCCAACCGGCCACCACTCGGTTTCTTCCGCACCTTCGTGGTCTCGGGCAGCGGCCAGGAGAAGCATACTCTGGACCTCAAGATCCAGGGGCTCACGCCCTTTGTCGATGGCGCCCGCATTCTGGCCCTGGCTAATGGCATCAGCGACACCAGCACCGTCAGGCGGCTGCAGCAGCTCAAGCAGCGCGGCGTGATCAACGCGCTGGACGCCGACGCTTACGAGGAGGCCTACCAATACATCCAGTTGCTGCGCATGCAGCAACACCAGTATCAGGAGCGCAAGCAGCGCCCATTCAGCAATCGGGTCGACCCTGACACCCTGAACCATCTGGATCAGCGCATACTCCGGGAGTCCTTCCGTCAGGCCCAGCGCCTGCAGTCCAGCCTTGCCCTGAGATACCAGCTGTGAAACTGCGCAGCCTGTTCGGTCGCCCCGCCCTTCGCCTGGCCCAGCGGGCCAACCTGCCTGAGCCACAACCGCTTGATAGCACGCCGCTCGACCGCGCGCGTCTGGTGGTGCTGGACCTGGAGACCAGCGGCCTGGATACCCAGCGCGATGACATCCTGTCCATTGGCGCCGTCGCCATCGACGCCGGCGTACTGAGCATGGCAGATCAATTCGAATGCACGCTGTACCAGCCCGAGCACCGCGCCAATCAATCCACACTGCTGCATGAAATCGCCCCCAGTCATATCCAGTCAGGGCGTGCCGCCGATGCGGCACTGTCCGATTTCATGACTTTTGCCGGCCGCAGTGTGTTGCTCGCCTTCCATGCCGGTTTCGATCAACGCATGCTGGCCCGCGGTCTGCGCAGAGATCTGCACTACCGCTTGCAGCACCGTTTTCTGGATGTGGCGGAAATGTCTCCCATGCTGTTTCCCGAGGCAGCCGAACGCTGCTCCTCCCTGGATGACTGGCAGCATTACTTTCATCTGGCCAACAGCGAGCGCCACAACGCGGCCGCAGATGCCCAGGCCACGGCGGAGATACTGCTGATTTTGCTGAACCGCCTGGCCAAACAGGGCACTAATACTCTGGCGGAGCTGAACAATCGCCTGTCCTTGTGGCGACGATTGCAGCATACCCGCTCGGGTCGGTTGTAACGGCAGCGGCTGCCTCCTCATGCCCGGCGGGAAACACAGCCACGAAATGACTGATCAGTCCTTCGCCGACGATTACGTTTTTTAACGTAAATTACACCCAATTTCCAACCGATATCATGGCGCCGCCGGGACATTCCTGCTAGTTTGCGCGCCCTAACAAATCAACAGGAGCAGCTTGATGATCAGACACGCCTGGTTCAAGACCACCCTTGCAGTAGCAGTCGCCAGCGCCTCGTGCCAACTGATGGCGAACGGTTTGGCCATCAACGAACAAAGCGTCAGCAGCATGGGTACCGGCTTTGCCGGCCGCTCTTCGTCTGCCCAGGATGCCAGTACCGTATTCGGCAACCCGGCTGGCATGTCGCGCCTGGAGCGCGCGGAGGTCAGTGGGGGCCTGGCTGCAATCAAGGCCAATACCGATATCAGCAATGCCAGCTCACCTGTTGTCGGGACGAACAAGGGTGACATTGCTCCCGAGGCAGCGGTGCCCTTCGGCTATTACGTACGCCCGCTGAACGATAAATGGCATGTCGGCGTGGGCTTCTACGTCCCCTTCGGTGTGATCAGCGATTACGAGAGCAGCTTTCAGGGTCGTGACCTCGGCCTGTACAGCAAGGTGCAGGTAATGACCCTGCAACCGACCCTGAGCTACAAGATCAATGATCGCGTCGCCATCGGCTTCGGCCCCACCATCAACAAGATCGATGGCAAGCTGACCAGTAATCCCCTCGCGAGCATGGGCTCCCCTGCGGAAGTCAATATCAAGGGTGATGACATCGGCTACGGCTTCAACCTGGGCGTGCTGGTCGATGTCACCGACCGCCTGGCCTGGGGCCTGACCTATCACTCGAAAGTCGACTACGAGCTGGACGGTCGGGTGCGTGCCACAGGCTTCCCTGCGCAGATGCCGGTCGATGGTAGCTACAGCGCGACACTGGACTTCACTTCACCGGAATCGGCGGATACCTCCGTCACCTACAAGGCCAACGACAAGTGGACCCTGTACGGTGGTGCAACCTGGACCCGCTGGAGTCGACTCAAGGAGATCCATGCGGTCAACAATGGCCCGCTCGACCCCAGGGAAGAGCTGAACTGGGAGGACACCTGGTCCTACGCCATTGGCATGGCCTACCAGGTAAACCCGACATGGGTACTGCGTGGCGGTTTCACCCTCGACGAGTCGCCCACCAGCAACGCCGACCGCACCGTGCGCATCCCGGTCAGCAATCGCAAGATCGTGTCCCTGGGTGCCGGCTGGAACATCAACCGGGATTGGACCATGGACTTCGCCTATGCCTATCTGCGCGAGAGCAAGGGAAGTGTGAGCCAGGTCAATCATTCAACCGGTACCCAGTACTCCGCCGACTACCGCAACAGCGCCCATGGCGCTGGTGTACAGTTGACTCACCGTTTCTGATCAGCAGAACCGCAAAACAGAACGCCCCGGCCTGACCGGGGCGTTCTGTTTTCGTGCTGTCTGTTTCAGTGTTCAGTGTGCAATGGCCCCTCCCGCCCCACGAGGCACGCGAATATCCTCGATCAGGTGCTGGATATCCTCCGGCGGCGCCTTGGTCACCGAGGCCACGGCAACCGAGACCACGAAGTTCAGGATCATCCCCAGACTACCAATACCCTCCGGAGATATACCAAACCACCAATGTTCGGCATTATCGAACTCGGGGCTGATGAACTTGAAGAACACGATATAGCTGAAGGTAAAGATCAGACCAACGGCCATACCCGCAATGGCACCCTCCTTGTTCATCTTCTTGGAGAAGATGCCCATCACGATCACCGGGAAGAAGGAAGCCGCCGCCAGGCCGAAGGCAAAGGCCACCACCTGCGCCACGAAGGCCGGCGGATAGATGCCGAACAGGCCGGCGACAATCACCGCCACCCCGGCGGCAACCCTCGCTGCCAACAGCTCGCCCTTCTCACTGATATCCTTCTTGAAGTTGCTTTTCAGCAAGTCATGGGATATCGAGGTCGAGATCACCAGCAGCAACCCTGCCGCGGTAGACAACGCTGCAGCCAGGCCGCCGGCAGCGATCAGGGCGACAACCCAGCCCGGCAGGTTGGCGATCTCGGGGTTGGCCAAGACGATGATATCGCGGTCGACATACAGCTCGGTCTCGTCCGCCGTCGGGGCATTGCTTACCAGGCGCTCATTGTGCTCGCCACGCTCATTGGTGAATTGCGGCGCACCGGCAAAGGGCGCACCAGCACCGTACTGGATGATGCCGTCGCCATTCTTGTCCTGCCAGGCGATAAGACCGGCATTCTCCCAGGTCTTGAACCACTCTGGCGCCTGCTCGTAACTCACACCGGGGATGCTGGTCAGCAGGTTGGTGCGGGCAAAGGCAGCCACAGCCGGCGCAGTGGTATAGAGAATTGCGATGAACAGTAGCGCATAACCTGCTGATTTCCTTGCATCTCTCACTGTCGGCGTAGTAAAGAAACGAACGATGACATGCGGCAACCCAGCGGTACCGACCATCAGCGCCAGGGTGATGGCGAACACGTCGATGGTGGATTTGGTACCATCGGTGTAGGCGGTAAAGCCCAACTCCGCCCCCAAGCCATTGAGACGATCCAGAACCGAGGTGTCCGTACCGACGACCGTGCTGCCGAAACCCAGTTGGGGAATGGGATTGCCGGTGATCAGGATGGAGATGTAGATGGCCGGCACCATGTAGGCAAAGATCATCACGCAATACTGCGCTACCTGGGTGTAGGTGATGCCCTTCATGCCACCCAGAACTGAGTAGAAGAACACGATCGCCATACCGATGATCACGCCCATGTTGATATCGATTTCCAGATAGCGGGAGAACACGATGCCGACACCACGCATCTGCCCTGCCACATAGGTGAAGGAAATGAAGATCACACAGATCACCGCCACTACCCGTGCCGTTTGTGAGTAGTACCGCGTACCGACAAATTCAGGCACCGTATAGCGACCGAACTTGCGCAGATAGGGCGCCAGGCACATTGCCAGCAGCACATAGCCTCCGGTCCAGCCCATCAGGTATACACTGCCATCGTAGCCAGTGAACGAGATGATGCCAGCCATGGAGATGAAGGATGCCGCCGACATCCAGTCGGCACCGGTAGCCATGCCATTGGCGACCGGATGCACCCCCTTGCTGGCGACATAGTATTCACTGGTACTGCCAGCCCGGGTCCAGATGGCGATACCGATGTACAAAGCAAACGTGGCGCCAACCACCAGGTAAATCAGCGTTGTGGTTTCCATATGCAAGACTCCTGATGGTTATTCTTCGTGGAGGTCATACTTGCGATCAAGCGTGTTCATCCTCAGCACGTAAACCAGGATGAGCAGCAGAAAACCGTAGATGGAGCCCTGCTGGGCAAACCAGAAACCAAGGGGAAAACCGAAGAACTGGATATGGTTGAGCAGATCGACAAACAGAATGCCGGCACCGAAGGACACGACGAACCAGATGCTCAGCAAGATCAGCATCAACCGCAGGTTCTCTTTCCAGTAGGCTCGGGCTGCGTCTTCTTTGGATAAAGACATGTGCATCTCCTATTGTTGTTCTTATGTTGCAAATGTTGCCTATGTGTTGCAGATAAAAAACTAGCAGGTGATTTGCCAGAACGAGACTACGACTTTGGTATAAAAATACAAAAAAGGCGCCGAACGGCGCCTTTTCCTCAACTGTCTCTGTCACTTGTCAGTCGCGCAGCAGATTCCCATCAGGGTCGATAACCTGCTGGTGGGAGCAGTCACTGCGCAGCGGCAGACCCACCGTTCCCATTTTGCTGAAGTAGTCCACCAGACTCTGGGTATACAGCAGGAAGGTGTTGACATTGCGCCCATCGGCCGTCACCAGGCCAAGGGTGTCGTAGCCATCACGACCCTCGGCAATGAAGTCGTTGGTCACCATCACATAGGTCTGCGCCGGGTCGATCGCAGTCCAACTGCCCTCTTCGCTTCTCACCTGCACATTGCTGAAGCGGTTACCTCTGGCCTGGGACATATCCAGATCCCAGCGCAGCCCTGCCGCATAGGGTTGGGAGCCATCGGAGCCAATGTCGTCAAGATGATTGGCAACGGCATCCTCCAACGCCGCTACCACCTCAGCTCCGGTGATATCCAGCTCCACCAGTACGTTGGTGAATGGCAGCATGATGGCGGCAGTATTGAAGGTAATCTCCCCTGCCGGCATTGGCACCCTTACCCCGCCGGCATTCTGCAGCGCAAAGTCGGCACGCAGACTGGCATCCAGAAAGGCCTCGGCAACCAATTGAGCCGCGTCACTGCCCCTGGCCAACTGGTTGGCTTCCTCGCAGCCAGGTGTGCCCGCGCTGCGGTTGGTGGCCTCCCCCGGCACCCGCACCAGGCAGAATGAGTCCAGCGCGGTACCGATCTGCTCGGCTTTCTTGTCGTCGATCTGGCCCTTGTACTGTTCCAGTATTGCCTGTGCCTGTGGGTCCGGCTGGACGACCACAATCTCCGGCATGGTATCCAGCTGCGCCAGCAGCTCCGTGGTCTCCGTGCCGCTCAGCACGACCTCGGTGCCATCGACGGTACGCGAGAAGCTGTCGCCAATCACCAGTGAAGCCTGCCCCTCGCAACTGGCAACAGAACCATCAGCCTCGAAATTGACGGTCATCCTGCCGAAGACCTTCGAGTACTCCCAGGCCTGACCGATACAGACGGTGTCACCATCCCTGTTGCTGGTTACGGTCGGATAAGGCCCCGCGGAGGAAAAGCCGACACTCTGGAAGTCCCCCAGCAGGGTATGGGAGTCACCGCCGATGATCACATCTACACCGCTCAGTTGCGCAGCCATCGCCTTGTCATTCTCGTAGCCCTGATGCGTCAGCAATACGATGTGCTCGACATTGCCGGCCTGCAGTTCATCGATGGCATTCTGCGCTGCAGTGACCTCGTTCTCGAACACCGTCGTTGGCAGCGGGCGTGAGGAGTTCTGCGTTTTACCGGTGATGTCGATACCGACGATGCCCACCCGGACCCCGTCGACTTCCTTGATCACATAGGGCTTGATGTAGTCATCCTGCGCAGACGGTGCCAATGGAGTGCCAATCTCAGGCTTGACGTTGGCCGCCAGCACAGGAGTATCACAGGCACCACTGTTGAGATAATCGAGGAACGTCACCAATCCCTCGTCCCCACCGTCAAACTCATGATTGCCCAGCGCGAAGGCATCGAAGCAGACCGTGTTCATCAGATCCGCATCAGCCTCTCCCTGGTAGAAGGTGTAGTACAGGGTACCGGTGATGGCATCACCGGCATGCAGCTTCAGCAGGTTCGGCGTCTGCGCCTCGGCCTCGGCAAACAGACGGGTAATACGCGGAAAGCCGCCCAGCTCGACCATCGTCTGCTGGCCATTGAACTCCATTACCGTGCCCGCAAACGGCTCAAGATTGGAATGATGATCGTTGATGTGGGCGATATTCAGCACCAATGGGTCGGTACCGACCTGCTCATCATCATCGTCACTGCCGCTATTGCAGGCAGCCAGCGACACACAGGTCGCCAGCAGGGTAAGAACGGTCCACTCGGTATGACGCATAACGGGGCTTCCCTGATAAGTGATAGGCACTTAACACTAGGAGCCCCGCATGACGTCTCGATGACGGTGAAAAAACATCCGGTTAAGGATCAGTGACGCCTCAATATCCTGTACTGTCCGAGACGGTCATCACACCCCGGACCAACCGGTTACTGGTCCAGATCCATGCCGGATCCGGGTGCTGGCGTGGTTTCGTTGGTATCGGCCGGGATACCCGGCTGCGGCATGTTGTTCTGTGGTTCTGCCGAAGGTGGCATGGCGTCGCCCTCATCGATACGGTCGCCCTCATCCGGACCGCAGCCGGCAAGCATCAAGGCAAAGGCGGGCACCAGCAAGTACGTCAGTCGCATACAAAGATTCCTTATAAGTAAGTTGCCCGAATTTTGACAGGAACGACTGGATTTAGTGCCGCTTGCAGTCCGCTGGATATTACCCTCTGCGCCAAGCTGGCCGGTTGACTGCCGGCTCGGCGCTTACATCGGACAAGGAAACCGTGATGGCACCTGGGTTGCCCCCAGAAACAACAAAGCCCCGAAATACGGGGCTTTGAGAATAGGAAGTGGCGGAGGGACAGGGATTCGAACCCTGGGAAGGCTTTCACCTTCGCCGGTTTTCAAGACCGGTGCATTCAACCGCTCTGCCATCCCTCCACGGCGGGCAATACTACCGGAAACTCCTGCGCAGTCAATGGATTAATGACGCATCAGGTAACGTTTTTTCCAATTGCCGGTTTTGATCACCAAGGGTTAGCAGGTATGATCTGGAATCAGAAAGGATCGTCCGTATTGCAACCACTGGAGCCATGAACCATGCAAATGCAAGAACGCCATAATACGCTGCAACATGCCGGTGTGAGCGAAGCCGAAGTCAGCAAGTTGTTTCGCAACACCTACTCTCTGCTGGCCATGACCCTGGCATTCAGTGCCCTGGTCGCATTCGTGTCGATGAGTCTGAACCTGCCTCGTCCCGGCCTGATCGTCACGCTGGTGGGCTTTTATGGGCTGCTGTTCGGTATCCACAAGGCCCGCAACTCGGGCTGGGGCCTGGTACTGGCTTTCGCCCTGACCGGCTTCATGGGCTATACCCTAGGCCCGTTGCTGAATTACTACCTCTCATTGAATAATGGTGGCCAGCTGGTCAGCATGGCTCTGGGCATGACCGCCATGGTGTTCTTCGGCCTGTCCGCCTATGCGATTCTGACCCGCAAGGACTTCAGCTTCCTGTCCGGCTTCATCATGGCCGGCTTCGTCGTTCTGCTATGCGCGGTGGTAGCCAGCTTCTTCGTTCAGATGAGCGGTCTGCACCTGGCCATTTCCGCAGGCTTTGTATTGTTTTCCTCAGCGGTCATTCTGTATCAGACCAGTGCCATCATCCATGGCGGCGAAGACAACTACATCATGGCCACCATCACCCTGTTCGTGTCGATCTACAATCTGTTCCTGAGCCTGCTGCAACTGCTCGGTGTTTTCAGCAACGACTGACTCAGCGGTATTGGTTATACTCCGGAGGCTCGTCACATGGCGGGCCTCCCCTGTTTTTACTGGTCAAATCCATGAATTTTGCCATCGCCCTGTTAGCCGGACCGCAAGACCCAGCGGCCCGAAGCGCGCTTGAGTTCGCCCGCGCCGTGCTGTCTTCCGGCCACCAGATCAGCCGCCTGTTCTTCTATCGTGATGCAGTGCATCTGGCCTCACAACTGGGCGTACAACCCCAGGATGAAAGCGACATCGCCGCCGAATGGCGTCAGTTCATCGCCGAGCATCAGCTTGATGCAGTGGTGTGCATCGCTGCTGCGCTGCGCCGCGGGGTTCTCGACGAGGCAGAGGCCAGGCGCTGGAGTCGACCGGTAGCCAATACCTCTGCCCCCTGGGCGTTGTCCGGCCTCGGCCAATGGGTCGATGCCCTGCAGAGCGCTGACCGCGCCGTCACCTTTGGGACCTGACATGAAAAGCCTGTTGATCATCAGCCGCCACCCACCAGCACGCCAACCAGCGCGAGAAGCGCTGGATGTCGCGCTCGCTGCCGCGGCCTTTGGTGTGCCCTGCGGCATTCTGTTCATGGACGATGGCGTATTCCAGTTGATGAAAGGTCAGGATGCCGCCCAGATCAAGCAGAAGTCCCTGGCCGCCAACCTCCAGGCTCTACCCCTGTTCGGGGTCGAGGATGTCCTGGTCTGCCAGCATTCCCTTGGCGAACGGGGCCTGCAGGCGAATCAATGCATGCTGGATGCCCAAGTGGTCAATAATGCGGAGATCGCCACCTTGCTCGAACACTATGATCAGATCGTTACGCTCTGAACTACAGGACGGATGACCACCATGCTGCATATCCTGCGTCACTCCCCCCACTCCGAATCGCGCTTCGCCAGTTGCCTGCGCGCTGTCAATGCCAACCAGAGCCTGCTGCTGATCGAGGATGCCGTGTATGGCCTGCTGCCTGGCACCAGCACGCGCAACGCCTTGGAGTACCTTCCGGCCAGCGTGAACCTGTATGCCATGGAAGCCGATCTGCAGGCACGTGGCCTGGCCCTGGATGACCTGTCTTCGCGTATCCGGGTGGTCAACTACGCCATGATGGTGGCGCTCTGCGCAGAACATGCCAAGGTGGTGAGCTGGTGAATACGCTGAAGGTGGACGGCCGGGATATCGAACTGGATGATAACGGTTTTCTGCTCGACCTGGCCGACTGGTCCGATGCCGTCGCCATCGCCCTGGCCGAGCAGGAAGGGCTGAGCTTGAATGAAGCGCACTTCGAGGTAATCCATGCCCTGCGCCAGTTCCACGCCCAATACCAGTTGTCGCCGGCCATGCGCCCCCTGGTGAAATATATCGGTCAGCAACTCGGCAAGGACAAGGGCAGCAGCCTGTACCTCCTTTCACTGTTTCCAGGCAGCCCGGCCAAACTTGCCAGCAAGCTGGCCGGGCTGCCCAAACCTGACAACTGCCTCTAATAACATGACTCACAGGTTGCCATGGACTACGTGCACAGCATTCTCGGCTGGACTTTCGCGGGGTTTTACTGGCTGCTGACCGCCTCGGTCACCATCCGCATCATCGCTCTGCGCCGGCCGGTCAGCGTGACACTGGCCTGGTTGCTGATCATCTACATCCTCCCCATTGTCGGCGCGGCCCTGTATCTGCTCATCGGCGAACTGAATCTGGGGAGCAAGCGTGCCGCACGATCAGGCGAAATGGTCGAACCCTATCTGACCAACCTGACCACCAAGTTCCAGGACAACAGCTGTCCACTTCCCGGTGGCGACCTGAGCCTGGCGATCAACCGGCTGATGACCACTCAGGTAGGCATCGGCGCGCTGAACTACGGTGAACTGGAGGTGCTCAACGCACCCCAGCAGATATTCGAACGGTTGATCGAGGATATCCGCAACGCCAGGCAGAGCGTGGTGCTGGAAACCTACATATGGCACCCCGGTGGGCTGGTGGACCAGCTTACCGCCGAGCTGATCGCAGCCAGGCAGCGCGGGGTTACCATCAAGCTACTGATCGACCATGCTGGCAGCCGCCGCTTTTTCCGTTCAGCCTGGTGCAAATCCATGCGTGAGGAAGGCATCCAGGTTGTTGCCGCCCTGCCCGTGCGATTGTTTCGGGCACTCGCACAACGCATCGACCTGCGGTTGCATCGCAAGCTATTGGTGATCGACGACCAGATAGCCTATACCGGGTCGATGAACATGGCGGATCCCGCCTACTTCAAGGTCGAAGCCCAGGTTGGCCAATGGGTCGATATGATGCTCCGTCTGGAAGGTGAAGCTGCCGCAGGGCTGGCGAAGGTGTTCGCCTGGGACTGGGAAGTGGAAACGGGTGAACGCTGTTTTCCCAGCGTCATCGAGCCCTCCGGCCTGCCGCGCCATTGGCTGTCGATCATCCCTTCCGGCCCAGGCCTGGGTAACCTCATCAACCAGACGGTGCTAGCCAGCATCTACCGCGCGAATAAGAGCATCACCATCAGTACGCCCTACTTCGTACCATCGGAATCGGTGCTGGAAGCCCTGTGTCAGGCCGCCAATCGCGGGGTTCAGGTCAAGCTGCTGCTACCACGCAAGAACGATTCGCTGATGGTCGGCTGGGCCAGCCGCTCCTATTTCGATCTGCTGCAGGAGTCCGGGGTACAGATTCTGCTGTTTGATGGCGGCCTGCTGCATACCAAGGCCATGTTGATGGATGATCAGCTGGCCCTGGTGGGCAGTGTCAACCTGGATATCCGCAGCTTCCAGCTCAATTTCGAGCTCACCGTGGCGCTGTTCACCCCTGAAAGCTGCACCGCTATTGGCGAACTGCTACGCAGCTACGAAGCCGGTAGTGAGCTTCTCCAGCCAGAGCGCTGGGCCCAGCGCAGCAAGCCTGCCCGGGTGCTGGAGCGGTTGATGTTCTTCATGAGCCCACTGCTCTAAGCCGGCGCTCACCGTCACGACCAGCACTCTCTAGTAGTATCTTCCTCAGCTGGGCCTCTCCAGCGCGGGGTGTGGCGCACCTGTGCCATGCTTGATATCTTGAGCGCGTTATCGAGTTCCACTCCTTACTCAGGCTCACCACAGGCGTACTCCCATCGTGGAGTGTAGTGCGCCAAGTCCGAATTCGGGATCAACACAGGGATGTACTGCCGCGCCAGGCGTAGCGCAGGCGCGCTACCCCCCGCTTACCGCTCCCGGGTTGTCGAGCTCGAGCGCCTGCTCGATGACGGCGGTGCTGACAGGAC
>Ga0172382_10007110_pt1 | contig 16006 bp, 14 predicted proteins | sample Leawel138RmetaG_FD_122245 | JGI IMG/M metagenome (GOLD analysis project Ga0172382, IMG submission 122245) | Leachate microbial communities from a municipal landfill in Southern Ontario, Canada - Leachate well 138R metaG | ecosystem: Engineered > Solid waste > Landfill > Unclassified | place...
CCGGTACCCGTGCCACGCTGGGTTTCATTCATGCCAGCGCAACCACTGACAAGTGCCACGCAAACGACTGAAGAAATAATGGTCTTCATGGTGATCGAGCCTCCTTTCTTGTTGGCGGATATTTATTGGACCACGATTCATGCCCAACGATCTTGCAGTCTTGCGTAAGCGAATACGCCGGCCGAAATGCAACAAAGCGTTAACGGAACGGTAAATCAGGCCCTGACAGCATTGAACAGACTGTAGCCCGCCCAGGTCATCGCCACCGACCCCGCTACATGGACGCCCAGATGCACGCCAAACCACAGCCAGGCACCACGTTGCGCCAGGTGAAAGGCTTCCGCGGAAAACGTCGAGAAGGTGGTGAGCCCGCCCAGCAGGCCCGTCGTCAGCATCACCTTCAATGTCGGGGACAGCGACGGCACCGCATGCACCATCGCCAGCGCCAGCCCCATCAGAAACCCGCCGGTGAGATTGGCCACCAGGGTTCCCAGTGGAAGTCTGGCCGACAATGGGTTGAGCCACACGCCCAGCCCCCAGCGCAGCCACGCGCCACACGCTGCACCCAAACCGACTGCGGCAAACGCAGGAAAGTTCATATCAAGGCCCGGAGTTCGTAATGCCAGTCTATCAGCCCGCAAGCGGCACTGTCGCGGGCACGGGCGCAATATCCCCGCCCCCCTCGACATGTAGCGTGCGCGTCGGGAACGCAATCTCGGCGCCATGGCGCTCAATGATTTCGGCGATCTTCAGCATCACATCCTGCTTGATCTCGTGAAAATCCACCCATCCCGTTGTAATGGTGAAGGTATAGACCATGATATCGAGCGAGGACGCCGCAAACTGGGTGAAATTGACGATCATGGTCGGCGCCTGATCGATCTCGGGATGCGCACGCAACATGGCCTTGATGTCGGCTACGATCGGCGCGACCTTGTCGATATCCGCATAGCGCAGCCCGATGGTTTCCTTGATGCGCCGGTTGGTCATTCTTGACGGGTTTTCAACCGTAATCTGGGTGAAGACCGAATTGGGGACGTACAGCGGACGCTTGTCGAAGGTTCGAATCCGGGTCAGCCGCCAGCCGATGTCCTCCACCGTGCCCTCGATCTCCTTCTCGGGGGAGCGGATCCAGTCGCCGACAACGAATGGCCGGTCCAGATAGACCATCAGGCCGCCAAAGAAGTTGGCCAGCAGATCCTTGGCCGCAAAACCGACTGCAATACCACCGACCCCACCGAAGGCGAGTACGCCGGATATGGAGAATCCCAGACTCTGCAGGCCGACCAGGACTGCGGTGATCAGCACCGAAATCCGTAACAGCTTGCCGATTGCATCGACCGTGGTGCGATCCACCGACTCGCCCTGCGCAAGGCGCTGGGCCATCACCCCGTCCTGCACATTGGAAATGAAGCGCACGAGGAACCACGTGATGCAGCCGATCACGCCGATGGTGCGCGCGGGCGCAACCACTTCAAACAGCGCCGCGTCCGCATGGGATTGAACGATACGCGCGGCAAAGGTGATGCCGACGACCCACGCCAGCAGGGTGAGCGGCTTTCGGGCAGCCGAAACCAGCGCGAAGTCCCACGGCGTGGCGGTCATCCGGGTACGCTCTTCGAGCCGGGCCAGCACCCTGCGCAGGAAGAAATTGGCTACCACGACCAGCAGCACGACGATAAAAACCTGAAGCACCAGCACGAGCAGTGCATCACCACCTGTGACGCGCTTCAGCCAGCTTTCAAGCGATTCGAGATTCATGAGTCACACACTATTCAAGAACAGGCTCCATTGTACCCAAGCCTGATGTCCCGCTCAGGACGCGATCAGGCGCCAAGGGCGGTGCATCGGCTACAATTTCGTCCGAGACAGAAACCAACCCGGCGCATCGCGCGTCGCAACTGCGGACCCGCCCCACCCGATGAATCCGAACGACACCAAGCCTGCCCCCTCCCCCGCCACCAATTTCGTGCGCAACATCATCGATGAAGACATGCGCAGCGGCAAATGGGCCGGCCGCGTGGAAACCCGTTTTCCGCCCGAACCGAACGGCTACCTGCACTACGGCCACGCCAAATCGATCTGCCTGAACTTCGGCCTTGCCGAGGCTTACAACGGTGCCTGCCACCTGCGCTTCGACGACACCAACCCCGAAAAGGAAGACCAGGAGTACGTCGACTCGATCATCGAGGCGGTGCAGTGGCTCGGCTTCAACTGGGGCAAGCATCTGTATTTCGCCTCCGACTACTTCGACATCATGTACGCCTGCGCGGAGTCTCTGATCAAGGCCGGCAAGGCCTATGTCGATTCACAGTCAGCGGAAGAGATGCGCGCCAACCGCGGCACACTCACCGCGCCCGGCACCAACAGTCCCTGGCGCGACCGCAGCGTGGCGGAGAACCTTGATCTGTTCGGCCGCATGCGTGCGGGAGAGTTTGCCGAAGGCAGCCAGATCCTGCGTGCGAAGATCGACATGGCAAGTCCCAACATCAATCTGCGCGACCCGGCGATCTACCGCATCCGCAAGGCCACGCACCACCGCACGGGCGACAACTGGTGCATCTACCCGATGTACACTTTTGCCCACCCGATCGAGGACGCGATCGAAAACGTCACCCACTCGATCTGCACGCTCGAGTTTGCCGATCAGCGCCCGTTCTACGACTGGCTGCTCGACGCGCTGGCTACTGCCGGCCACTTCCCGCGTCCGCTGCCGCAGCAGATCGAGTTTGCCCGCCTCAACCTGACATACGTCGTGCTGTCCAAACGCAAGCTGGTCCAGCTCGTGGATGAAGGCCATGTCGACGGCTGGGACGACCCCCGTCTGCCAACCCTGATCGGCGCCCGCCGCCGTGGCTTCACGCCTGAGGGCTTCCGCCTGTTTGCCGAGCGCATCGGCGTCTCCAAGGGCGACGCGTGGATCGACATGAGCGTGCTCGAGGAATGCATGCGCGAGCACCTCAACGACGCAGCCCCGCGCCGGGTCGCGGTACTCGACCCGCTCCGGCTTGAGCTGAGCAATTACCCCGCAGGCCAGAGCGAACAGTGCCATGCTCCGAACCACCCGCTCAAGCCCGAACTGGGCAAGCGCGAAATGCCGTTTTCACGCGAACTGTGGATCGAACGCGAAGACTTCATGGAAGAGCCGGTCAAGGGCTTCCGTCGCCTCTATCCGGGCAACATGGTGCGCCTGCGCTATGGCTATGTCGTCAAATGCACCGGCTGCGAGAAGGATGCCGACGGCAACGTCATCAAGGTGCTGGCCGAATACATGCCCGACTCCAAGTCCGGCACGCCGGGCGCCGACAACTACAAGGTCAAGGGCAATCTGCACTGGGTGTCCGCTGCCCACGGCTATTCGACCGAGGTCCGCATCTACGACCGTCTGTTTGCCCATCCTCATCCGGGACAGCGTCGCGAGGGCGACGCTGAGGATCTGGAGCGGGACTTCCTCGACGACATCAACCCGGACTCCAAGCAGGTCATCACCGCCTGGCTCGAACCCGCCCTGCGCGGTGCGCGCCCTGAAGATCACTTCCAGTTCGAACGCCACGGCTATTTCGTCGCCGACCGTCGCGACTCTGCAGATGGCGCACCTGTCTTCAACCGTACCGTCACACTCAAGGATTCCTGGGCAAAGACGAACAAGAAGGGATGACGTATGCCATGCAGGCAGCGCCTGCATGGCATTGCCGCAAGCGTGGAATCCCGGGTGCCACATGGATCATCAAGCACTGATAGACTCACTGCCATGACGCTCGCACGCCGCCTGTTCTACTTCGTACTCGTCCTCGCACTGCTTGGCGGGGCCATCTGGTGGCTGACACGGCCACAACCGATTGCCGTCGTCGTCCATGAAGTCGGCCGTGGCCGGGTCGAGGCCAGCATCGCCAACACCCGGGCCGGAGAGGTTGAAGCCTGTCAGCGCACCAAGATGTCGACCATCATTGGCGGGCGGATCGAAGATCTCCCGGTCAAGGAAGGCGATCACGTCAAGGCCGGGCAGGTGCTGATGCGCCTGTGGAACCAGGACATTGACGCTCGCCTCAGCGTCAACCGGACCCAACTGATCACCGCAGGACGCCGCGTTCAGGAAGCCTGTGTGCTCGCGGACAATGCCGAGCGCGAAGCAGAAAGGCAGGCTGCACTGGTCAGGCGCGGCTTCGTCTCCGCCAGCGTCGAAGACAAGGCCCGCACTGAGGCCCGGACGCGCCGCTCGGCCTGCGACACGGCCAGAGCCGACGTTGCCACGGCCCAGGCGCAAATGGCTGCGACCGAAATCGACCGCCAGCGCACGGTGCTGATCGCGCCCTTTGACGGTACGGTTGCCAAGATCACCGGAGAACTCGGCGAGTACTCAACCCCGTCGCCCCCGGGCGTGCCCACACCGCCGGCTATCGACCTCATCGACGAGTCCTGCCTGTACGTCAAGGCACCGATGGACGAAATCGACGCGCCAAAAATCCAGCCCGGACAAATCGTCCGCATCAGTTTCGAGGCCCTGCCGGACAGAACCTTTGCCGGCAAGGTCAAGCGCATCGCCCCCTACATTACCGCCGTGGAGAAGCAGGCGCGCACGGTCGAGGTCGATGTCGCCTTCGACCACCCGGAAGAGGCTCGCGGTCTGCTGGTGGGCTACAGCGCCGATGTCGAGATCGTGCTCGATACCCGCGAGGACACCCTGCGCATCCCGACTGCAGCCCTGCGTGAAGGCCAGCGTGTGCTGGTGCTGGGCGACGACGGGATGCTGGTCGAGCGCACGCTCAAAACCGGGCTCGCCAACTGGGAGCAGACCGAGGTACTCGAAGGGCTCGTAGCCGGCGAACGTATCGTCACCTCACTGGAGCGTGAGGGTGTGAAAGCGGGCGTACAGGCTGTCGTCGATGACGGCAGCGCGCGCTGAGCACGGGCGGAGGCAACGCCATGGCGCAGATCGAGCTGGACGGTATCGAGCGCATCTTTACCCTGGGCGATAGCAAGGTCCATGCGCTGAATGCGATTTCGCTCACCATCGAAGCGGGCGAGTACGTCGCCGTCATGGGTCCGTCGGGGTCGGGCAAATCCACCCTGCTGAATCTGCTGGGCTTGCTCGATCGTCCCGATGCAGGCCATTACCGTCTGGAAGGGCGCGACGTCACCACCCTGTCCGCGGACGAACAGGCGACGGTGCGCCGCAACCGGATCGGCTTCGTGTTCCAGAGTTTTCACCTCGTCCCGCGCCTGACAGCAGCCGAGAACATTGCGCTGCCGCTGATGCTGGCGGGCATGCCAGCGTCAGAACGCAATACCCGCGTTTTACGTGCGCTCAAGGACTTTGGCCTTCAGACACGCGCCGACCATCGCCCGGAAGAACTCTCGGGCGGCCAGCGTCAGCGCGTTGCCATCGCGCGCGCAACCATCATGCAGCCGGCCGTGCTGCTGGCCGACGAACCCACCGGCAACCTTGACCGCCATACCGGGCAGGAAGTCACCGCCCTGCTCGAAGAACTGAACGCCGGCGGCACAACGCTGATCGTCGTCACCCACGACCCTTCGATGGGAGAACGCGCACGCCGCCGCCTGATGATGGAAGACGGTGCCCTGCGCCAGGACCTGGGCGGAGAACAGACTGCCGAGCCTGGGGCCGTACGCCCGTGACGCCCACCGATACCCTGCGCTTCGCCACCCGCGCGGCACTGGGTTACCCGCTGCGCACCTCACTGATGGTGCTGGCGATGGCGATCGGCGTCGCTTCGGTCGTCGTGCTCACCGCGCTCGGTGATGGCGCACGGCGTTACGTGGTGGGCGAGTTCGCCTCGCTCGGCGCCAATCTCATCATCGTCCTGCCCGGTCGCAACGAGACCGGTGGCGTCAACGCGGGCAGCTTTATCACCAGCACGCCACGCGACCTCACGGTGAATGACGCCGCCGCGCTGCTTCGCGCCCCGCTGGTGCGGCGCATCGCCCCGCTGTCGGTCGGCAATTCGGAAATTTCGGTGAGTGGAAAACTGCGTGACGTAATGGTGCTCGGCACCAGCGCCGATTATCTCGACCTCCGCCAGTACAGCGTAGCCCAGGGCAGCTTCCTGCCCCGCGAGGACCTCGGCCGCGCGACCGCCGTCGCGGTGATCGGCGACAAGATCCGGCGCGAGCTGTTCGGGGCCGAGGCTGCGGTAGGACGCATGGTGCGCGTCGGCGACACCCGCTTGCGCGTGATCGGCGTCATGTCTCCTGCCGGGCAGGGACTGGGCATGACCAACGACGAACTGGTGATCGTACCTGTCGCCACCGCGCAGGCCATGTTCAACACCAACACCCTGTTCCGGATCATGGTCGAAGCGCGCAACCGCGACGCCCTCGGACCGGCACAGAAGCAACTCGAAGACATTCTGCGCACCCGCCGCAACGGCGAACTCGACGTCACCCTGATCACCCAGGACGCGGTACTCGGCACCTTCGATCGCATCCTTGGTGCACTCACCATGGGCGTTGCCGGCATCGCCGCGATCAGCCTTGCGGTGGCCGGCATTCTGGTGATGAACGTGATGCTGGTAGCGGTCACCCAGCGCACCGGCGAAATCGGCCTGCTCAAGGCGCTCGGCGCCACTGGTCGCGACATCCGCCTTGCCTTTCTGACTGAAGCAGCGCTGCTGTCGATTGCGGGTGCGCTGGTCGGCTATGGGCTCGGTCATCTCGGCGCCTGGGGCATCCGCCTTGCCTATCCGGTGTTACCAGCCTGGCCACCCGACTGGGCCGTCGTGGCCGGCCTCGGCACCGCGCTCGGCACAGGCCTGCTGTTCGGCGTGCTGCCGGCAAGACGGGCCTCGAAGCTGGACCCCGTTCAGGCGCTGGCCAAGCGCTAGGACACGACATGCTGTGGCGAGACTTCTTCCAACTCTCCCTGCGCGCCCTCGTGGCACACCGCATGCGCAGCTTCCTGACCTTGCTTGGCATCGGCGTCGGCATTGCCGCAGTGATTCTGCTGACCTCGATCGGCGAGGGTCTGCATCAGTTCGTGCTCAAGGAGTTCACCCAGTTCGGCACCAATCTCATCCAGGTCACGCCGGGCCGCCAGGGTGCGCGCGGCGGACCGCCCGGCCTGCCCTCAACGACCCGCGACCTTACGCTTGAAGACGCGGCAGCGCTGGAGCGTGCGCCCTTCGTCACCGGCGTCACCCCCAACGTGTCGGGCAACTCGGAAGTGCGCGCCAACGGCCGCGTGCGCCGCACCTACATCATGGGCGTCGGCGCGGACATGCAGAACGTGTTCTCGATGCGGGTCAAGAGCGGTCAATTCCTGCCGCCGGACGATGCGGCCAATGCCCGCGCGTTCATCGTGCTCGGCTCCACGCTCAAGCGTGAACTCTTCGGCACCGCCAACCCGCTCGGGAAGCGGGTACAGATCGGCAGCGAACGTTACCGCGTCATCGGTGTCATGGAGAGCAAGGGGCAGTTTCTCGGCATCGATCTCGACGACACGGCCTACATCCCCACTGCACGCGCGCTGTCGCTCTACAACCGTGACGGCCTGATGGAAATCAACATCACTTACGACGAAGGGGTTGCCGCATCGCGGGTCGCTGCCGCGGTGAAAAAAATTCTGGTGACGCGTCACGGGCGCGATGACTTCACCCTCACCACCCAGGAGGACATGCTTGCCAGCCTCTCGAACATCCTCGACATCCTCACCGCGGCGGTTGGTGCCCTGGGCGGCATCTCGCTGCTGGTGGGCGGCGTCGGCATCATTACCATCATGACCATCGCGGTGGCTGAACGCACCAACGAAATCGGCCTGCTGGTTGCGCTCGGCGCGCGGCGTCGAACCATCCTCGGGCTGTTCCTTGGCGAAGCCGTGGCGCTCGCGGCAATTGGCGGCCTGTTCGGCCTCGCCATCGGCGCCAGCGTCGCTCAGTTGATTGGACTCTTCGTCCCGGCGCTGCCGGTGACCACCCCCTGGCACTTCGTCTTCGTTGCCGAAGCCGTGGCCGTGCTGATCGGCCTGGCCGCCGGCGTCATGCCCGCACGGCGTGCGGCACGCATGAATGCGGTTGAAGCCTTGCGCGCCGAGTAAGCGATGCTTTCACGCTGCCGCCCCCTGATCGTTCTGTTCGGCCTTCTCGCAAGCACCTCGTCAATTGCTGCGCCCGCAACCTGGCATTGGTGGCAAAGCAAGCTGGACGGGAGGCTGTTTTGCGCCCAAGCCTCGCCCGGTCCCGGCTGGAGCAAGCGCCCGCGCGCCTATCGCGACCTGCACTGCACGCAACCCGTTCAGCTCAGCCCGAAGGCAGCCCGCAATCAGTTTGAGCCAGGTCAACCCGAAGCGGATTCAACGCGCGAACTGCATACGCAACGCCTAGAATGACATTGACAAAGCAGGATAAGAGTGATCAAAGACGTTCAGTGCAGGAGGCAATCATGAGCATTTTCGACTCCCCCATCGGCCGCTGCGAAGCCGTGAAAGAAATGGTTTTGCTCGACGAAACCCAAAACGAGTGCGCACATGAGCACGAGTGCCCACCCGGCAGGAAATGCCCGCTGGATGGTTACTTCACACCGAAGAGCGGACTCTCCGAGGAAGACGCAGAACTGCTGGCGAATGAGCCCGCCTGACAAGCGCCGGCCTGTTGGTACGGCCGGCGCTTGACGGCGTCACCGTGGTGTCAGGCGAACTTTTCGTCCTCTGCGAGGTAGCGCCATTGCCCCAAGGGAAGGTCGCGTAGCACGACTTTCCCAATCCGTACCCGCTTGAGCCCTATCACCGTGAGGCCGACCAGTTCGCACATGCGGCGGATCTGGCGCTTGCGCCCTTCGCGCAACACGAAGCGTAGTTGGTCATCGTTGATCCATTCAACCGTGGCTTCGCGCAGGGGGCGATCATCCAGCCACAGCCCATGGTTGAGCAATGCAAGGCCGTTTTCCGCCAGCGTTCCCTCAACCCGCACGATGTACTCTTTCTCAACGGAAGAGTTGTCGCCAATCAGCTGCCGGGCGATGCGCCCATCCTGAGTAAACACCAGCAAGCCGGTCGAATCGATGTCGAGCCGGCCGGCAGGTGCCAGCCCCTTGAACTGTGAGGGGTGAAAACGTTGTGCGGTTTCGTGGTCGTACTGGGTGTCACTGCCGATCAGCGCCATTGCCGGCTGATAGCCCGGCTCGGGCTGCCCCGAGACATAGCCGACCGGTTTGTGCAGCAGGATGGTGACGCGCTGCGCCTGTTCCTGCTTGGCCTCGGGGGCCAGCGCAATGCGCGCTTCGGGATCGATCCGGGTCCCAAGCTCGGACACGCGCTTGCCATCGACGAACACCCATCCGCGCTCAATCAGCTCGTCGGCCTCGCGCCTGGAGCAGATGCCACGGTCGGCCATGACCTTTGACAAGCGCAGCCCCTCGGCAGTGGACGTGCGCGGCGTCAGCGGCGGACCGGGCGGGATGGCACCGTGTTCGCGGGACGAAGTGCGACCATCGGAACGAACACTGCTGCGACCTTCGCTGCGCGGATCGGTACGCGCGCCGTTACGGCCGTTGTCGCGTGCATCGGGCTTGCCCGCACGTCTGGGCGGTTTCGCATCCTTTGCGCGTCGGTCGTCAGGGCGCGAGTCACGCCCGGCACGCCCGCCCTGCTCGCCCTCCTTCTTCGGCTTGCGCCTCGGATCTGCAGCTTCGACTGAAGGCGCCTCGGGCGCGGGGCGATTGACCTTGAGCGTGCCTGCGATACGGGACGGGGCCGGCTGCGGCGGATTTTTGCGGACAGTATTCAAAGCGGACCTCGGGCGTCGGACGACGTTTTCAGAAAAACAGGCGTAATTATGCGCCGAAGTGGAACGTAAGGCGCATGCAACGGACGTGCTCCCGCCAGACTGGGCACCCGTACCTCACCCTGCACAATCGTGGCACAAAAAACAAAACCCGGCACAAGGCCGGGTTTTGCAGCTTGCAGAGAACACCACCGCTTACATCATGCCCAGTGCCGTGGGCAGGAAGGTCGAGATGCTCGGAATGTAGGTAATCAGCATCAGGAATACCAGCATCGTGTACAACCACGGCATCACGGCCTTGCTCATCTCGGTCAGGCCGGCATTGGTAATGCCGCTCGCCACGAAAAGGTTCAGGCCGACTGGCGGCGTGATCATGCCGATCTCCATGTTGACCGTGATCATGACGCCGAAGTGAACCGGATCGATACCCAGCGCCACAGCCACCGGGAACAGGATCGGCGCCAGGATCAGGATGATCGACGACGGTTCCATCAGCGCGCCGGCCACGATCAGCAGAATGTTCACCACGATCAGGAAGCCGACCTGCCCCATGCCGCTGGCAACGATCGCGTCGGCCATGCGCTGCGGGATCTGCTCGGAGGTCAGGATGAAGGAGAACAGGATCGCACTGGCAATGATGAACAGCAGCATTGCGCTCATGTTCGCCGAGTCGAGCAGCACACGTGGAATCTGCTTGAAGGTCAGATCCTTGTACACGAATACCGCAATGAAGAAGGCGTACACCGCACTCATCGCCGCCGCTTCAGTCGGGGTGAACATGCCGGAATAGATCCCGCCCATCACCACAACGATCAGCATCAGGCCCCAGAACGCATCCTTGAAGTACACCAGCTTCATTTTCCACGGTGCGCGCTGCAATGTCGGATAGTTGTTCTTCCTGGCGACATACCAGGTGCACAGGCCGAGCATGAATGCAAGCAACAGACCCGGGATCACGCCGCCCATGAACAGGGCACCGACCGACGAGTTGGTGGTGACCGCGTACATCACCATCACGATGGAAGGCGGGATCAGGATACCCAGCCCGCCAGCCGAAGCCACCACGCCTGCGCCGAAGCGGATCGGGTAGCCCTGCTTGACCATCGCCGGAATCAGGATCGAACCGATTGCCACCACGGTCGCCGGACTGGAGCCCGACACCGCTGCGAACAGCGCGCACGCCAGCACGGCGGACATGCCCAGCCCGCCACGCAGGTGGCCGACCATTGCCGTGGCAAAGTTGATCATTCGCCTCGCCACGCCGCCGTGGGTAAGGAAGTTGCCGGCGAGAATGAAGAACGGGATCGCCATGATCTCGAACTTCTCGATACCGGTGAACATCTTGAGCGCGACCGCTTCGAGCGGCACGTCGGTGAAGATGAACATGAAGCTCAGCACGGTGAGGCCAAGCGCCACGCCCACGGGCATGCCGATCGCCATGAGGACGACGAGCAGGCCGAAAATAGCAAGTGTATTGGTCATTGCTGCATGCTCCTGTTAGCGCTTGCCGCTGACGTCGGACTGATCATGGCCGGATTTCCTGGCCTGTCCGTGCTCAATGTCTTCGAACATCGAGATTGCTTCGCCCTCAAGCAGGACGTTCACGTCCTGTTCCTCGTCGAGACCTTCGACGTGACCATGATCATGTCGCGGCAATTCGCCGGTTCGGGCAAAACTGACCATCACCTGCAGGAAGCGGAAGCACATCAGGAAGGAACCCAGAGGCACTGCGGAGTACACGATCCATGTCGGCCATTCCAGATCGGGAGTGGTCGGACCCTGGTAGAAATCGCCAACGTCGCTGCCGAACAGGGTCAGCGTCTCGTAGGCCATGCCGTTCTCCCAGATGAACAGCGCGCCGAATATGCCGATCAGTCCGGTGAAGATGACGCCGCACGCGAGGCCGAGCTGGATCATGACCGCACGGGGTTTTTCCGGCACCTTGTTGACGAGGATGTCGACACCCACGTGAATCCCGGTCCGCACACCATAGGCAGCACCAAACTTGGCCATCCACACGAAAAGGATGATGCAGAACTCCTGTGCCCAGCCAAAGTTCATCGACAGCAACCAGTCTTGCAGATACGGGATCTCATAGCCTGATGCGTAGCGGTGCACAACCGAAATGAAGATGACCACCGTCGCCACCGCCATCAGCGAGGCAATGATGAATTCTTCGAGCCGATCGATAATTTTGTTCATGATGGGTCTCTCTGCAAAAAACGCCCGCCAGGTATGCGCCTGACGGGCGTTTCCGGGTACAGAAGCAAATTACAGCTTGGACGGATCGAAGCCGGTTTCCTTGTAGATCGCTTCGATCAGGTCAGCACCGATCCGCGACGCCATCTTCTTGTGCACCGGCAGCAGCGCCTTCTTGAACGCAAGCTTCTCGGCAGGCGTCAGCTGATAGATCTCGGTCTTGCCCGAGGCGCGCACAGCGGCGAGCGCCTTGTCATTCTCTTCCTTGGCGATGGTGTTGGCATATTCGGTCGACTCGACCATCGCCTTTTCCAGTTCGCCACGGATATCCGACGGCAGACCATCCCAGAACTTCTTGTTGGTGATCACGGCATAACCCAGGTAACCGTGCTCGGTCAGGGTCATGTTCGACTGCACTTCGTGCATTTTCTGCGTATACAGATTGGAGTGCGGGTTCTCGGTCCCGTCGACCACGCCGGTCTGCAGCGCCTGGTAGACTTCAGAGAAAGCCATCACCTGCGGCAGTGCCTTCAGCTCGCGCATCTGCTCTTCGAGCACCTTGGACGACTGGATGCGCATCTTCTTGCCCTTCAGATCGTCGGGCGTCTTGATCGGAGAGTTGGCCGAGAACGACTTGAAGCCATTGTCCCAGAAGGCCAGACCCCTGATGCCCTTGGCTTCGAGCTTGGACAGCATCATCTTGCCCACGGGGCCGGTCGTCACCTTGTGCAGGTCGGCGTAGCCATCAAAAATGTAGGGCAGGTCGAAGACCTCGAATTCGCGCACGCCGAGCGGGCCGAACTTGGCCAGCGAAGGGGCAAGCAGCTGGACGGCGCCAAGTTGCAGCGCTTCCATTTCTTCCTTGTCCTTGTACAGCGTGCTGTTCGGGTAGACTTCGACCTTCACCGCACCCTTGGTGTATTTTTCGGCCAGTTCCTTGAATTTGTCGGCAGCCTTGCCCTTGGGGGTATCCGTTGCCACGACGTGACTGAACTTGATTACGATAGGATCGGCTGCAGCGGCCGTTGCGGTGATGCCGACAGCAATTAGACCCAGTAGAAGCGCACGAATTTTCATTACCCATCTCCTCCAATTGAGAAACTGACGCACTGAATGCGTTTTCGACTCGATACTGCCATGCTGGACGCACGGGCATACGAGACTTCATGGACAGCCAAACCCGCCGTAAAGTGCAAGCATAGTGGTCGATTCGAACCATGACCGCAATTGTGGAATACCGCAAATCGGATGGATGCCATCATAAGCACCGTCAATGCAGCCGATTTCAAGCCAAGGTCAAAAGTCCGATTGATGCTCACCACGCCCGACACCCAGAACACCGTGCGCAACCGATGGATCGGCCGCCTGCCGTATATCCTCCTTGCCCTGTTCCTCACGACCATCGTGCTGCTAGTCTGGCTCACACGTCAGTACGACACAGAGGAACAGCAGACGACCCTGCTCACCGACGTGCTGTGGATGGAGCAGAACCTGCACTTCCAGCTCGATCGCAACGAGGGCCTGTTGCAGCAGATCGGACCTGAACTCTTGAGCGCCACGGGACGACCGTCGAGCCAGAACGAGGCCCAGCTGCGCCAGCTGATGAGCCAGGACCGTGGCATCGTGCGCATCCTGTGGCTCGATAAGGATGGCCAGCCCAGAGGCTCCCTGCCGCCCTCGCAGGACAGCGGTCTGATCGGCGAAACCGATGGTGCCGTCCCTTCGGAATCGGTCATGAGGCTGGCCCGCGCGCTAGGGCGACCGACCTATGGCCCTGCCTATCCCGTTGCCGGCGGGAAATACCACTTTGAAGTTCACGTCCCGGCGTGGTCGGACGACGCGTTTCTGGGCGTGGTTGTCGCCGTCTATTCCCTTTCCGACCTCGTTTCCCGCGAGCTGCCCTGGTGGTTCTCCGAACGATACCGCGTTGCGGTACTCGACCCCGATGGGCAGGAAATCGCCGCAAAATCCAAGGTTGCGCCGCTTGCCTCGCACCTGAGCTACACCACGCCGTTCGACCCGCCGGGGCGCGGCCTGATGCTGCAGATCACCGCCTACAAAGGCGAAACCCGCTGGATGCCGGTCCTGTTGATCGCGTCCATCGTGCTCTTCGGCACCGTCATCGTGTGGAGCATCTGGCAGTTGCGCCGCCAGCTCGCCCGCCGGCAGGCGGCTGAACAGGCCTTGCGCCGCGAGTCCGCCTTTCGCAAGGCCATGGAGGACTCAGTCATCACCGGCCTGCGGGCACGCGACCATGAAGGCCGCATCACCCATGTCAATCCGGCTTTCTGCCGCATGACCGGTTACAGCGCAGACGAACTGATTGGTGCCACGCCGCCCATGCCCTACTGGGATCCGGACCAGATCGACCGCACGATGGAGGTGCACGACAACGTGATGGCGGAGGGTACGCCGGTGGACGGGCTGGAAGTCTCGCTGCGGCGCAAGAATGGCGAGCGCTTCGACGCGCTGATCTTCGAAGCACCGTTGATAGATGCGGAAGGACGAGACAACGGCTGGATGGGCTCGGTGCTGGATGTTACCGAACAGAAACGGGCACGCGAGCTCGCGCGCCAGCAGGACGAACGCCTGCAGGCCACTTCGCGCTTGGTCACCATGGGCGAGATGGCCTCGACCCTGGCGCACGAACTGAACCAGCCGCTGGCCGCTATCGCCAGCTATAACAGCGGCTGCATCAACCGTCTCGATGCGGGCGAAATCGATCCTGCGGAGCTGCGCGAGATCCACGAGAAAATCGGGCGCCAGGCCCGTCGGGCGGGCGAGATCATCCGCCGCGTGCATGATTTTGTCCGCCGCTCCGAGCCAAAGCGCGAAACCGTCGACCTCAACGCCATCATCCTCGAGGCCGTCGGCCTCATCGAGGCCGATGCGCGCAAACGCCGGATGCGCATCACCACCGAACTGCTGCCGAGCCCGCCCATGGTGACCGCAGATCCGGTCATGATCGAGCAGATCCTGGTCAACCTCGTACGCAACGGCATGGATGCGATGCGCAGCATGCCTGCCGCCCTGCGGGAGGTGCTCATCCACACCCGCTGCACCGGGAGCACGATGGAAGTACACGTTTGCGACCGTGGCGTCGGCATCGATGCGGAGTCGGCGTCCCGCCTGTTCCAGCCCTTTTTCACCACCAAGGAAGAAGGCATGGGCATGGGACTCAACATCTGCCGCTCAATCGCGGAACTGCATCATGGGCGACTGACGTTTGAACCAAACCCGTCAGGCGGTACCATCTTCATCCTTTCGCTACCGGTAGAACGCCAATGACTCAGGCTTGTGCCCACATCATCGACGACGACGAAGCCATTCGTGACGCCCTGCAGTGGCAGTTCCGGACCCGCGGCGTACCCTGCCGGATGTGGCCTGGTGCCGAAGCATTTCTCGCCGCCTGGCAACCCGAATGGCGTGGCTGCATCGTGCTCGATATCCGCATGGAGGGCATGAGCGGGCTGGAATGCTTCGACGTGCTCATTGAGCGCAACTGCACCTTGCCGGTGATCTTCATCACCGGCCACGGCGACGTGCCGATGGCCGTCAGTGCCCTCAAGAAAGGCGCTTTCGACTTCATCGAAAAGCCCTTCAATGACAATGACCTGATCGAGCACGTACAGCGTGCATTCGATCGCGACGCCGCCAGCCAGCAGGCCGCAGCCGATCGCGATACCGTCGAAGCCAGACTGGCCACGCTGACGGCGCGCGAGCGCGAGGTCATGGAACTGATTCTGGAAGGAAAATTCAACAAGGTCATTGCCGACGAGCTGTCGATCTCGATGCGCACGGTCGAGGCGCATCGGTCACGCGTGTTCGACAAGATGCAGGTGCGCTCGGCGGTGGAACTGGCGCAGATGCTGACCACCCTCAGGAACTGACAGACTGCCACTCCGGCGCCAGGCCCTCACCCTCCGGAGAGCAGGCAAACGCCGCATCAATTCCAACACCACCGATCCAGGCAACCTTGCCATCGACCTCAAGCACCGGCAACCGGTCGCGCATCCACGCCGGAATCCCAGCCTCCTGGCACAGATTCTTGAATGTGCGACTGGGACGCCCCG
>Ga0172382_10007111_pt1 | contig 16005 bp, 12 predicted proteins | sample Leawel138RmetaG_FD_122245 | JGI IMG/M metagenome (GOLD analysis project Ga0172382, IMG submission 122245) | Leachate microbial communities from a municipal landfill in Southern Ontario, Canada - Leachate well 138R metaG | ecosystem: Engineered > Solid waste > Landfill > Unclassified | place...
GTTGCTTCATTTTCATCCAAAAATCTTCTTTGTCCCGGACTTAACCAATACTGAAGATCTTTCCATGAACCGCCCTTGTATACTTTAGCTTTATCTTCAACCAACGAGTAAGTTCCGGAAGGATAAGGTTTTTTGTCGTACATTTGAACTGTTGCAGCCTGATTGTTTTTCTTTTGCCAAATATCGGTAGTAGGGCCTAAAGTGGAAGCCCAATCACCGTCTAAATAGTTTTTATTATCAGCAGCTCTATAATTTCTTCTTCTATCGTTTTTGAAATCGGAAACAGGAACCATAGGCACTTGACCTACATTATCCCCTTCGTACAATCTTTCTTCAACAGTGCCATCGTCTAATAATTTAGGGGTTGTGTAATTATTTCCTCTGAAGGGATTTAGGTCGGCAACATCGTCGGTAGACAATTGACGATAAACGTCCATTACCCATTCCGAAACGTTTCCTGCCATATTATATAATCCATAATCATTAGGCCAGTAATAAATAACGGGGCAAGTGTAGTCAGCTACATCGTTAAGACTTCCTGCAACGCCCATATAATCGCCGCGTCCTCTTTTGAAGTTAGCAACAAAAGAACCATAATATTTTTTATCGTCGGTACGAGCAAATTGTCCGTTCCAAGGGTAAGTTCTACGTTCGAGGATTCTTTCTTGCAATGTATTGCCTATAAGTCCTAATGCAGCAAATTCCCATTCTGCTTCTGTGGGGAGTCGATACTTTGGTAATAAGATACCATCTTCCATTTTTGCATTACGTTCTTCGCCTGTAAGGATATACTGTAATCTTCGGTCGCTGTTTTGTTCATAATCAGGATACAGCAAATAGGCGTCGGTGTTGAAATAACCTTCCACCGTGGGTTCATTGGTTTGATTGATAAGTCCTAAATCAACCAATATCTGTTCGTTCACACGGTCGGTTCTCCATGAACAGTAATTGGTAGCTTGTATCCAACTAACGCCTACAACAGGATAATCTCTATAAGCAGGATGTCGTAAGTAATAATCAACATAAGGTTCGTTGTAGGCTAATTTATCGCGCCAACAAGCCGTATCGGGTAATGCTTTTGCATAAACGGAAACAAAATCGGCGGGAACGAACACCCGAAAGAGCCAATATAAATATTCAAGATAGGCTAAATTACTCACTTCCGCTTCATCCATAAAAAAGGACGACACGGTAACGGTTCGCGGGTAATTATTCCAATCTTTCATAACATCTTCTTCGGTTCGGCCCATCGTAAATCGACCGCCTTCAATAAAGACTAATCCCGGACCTGTTATTTGTTCTTGATAAGGAGCTACTTCAAAACCGCCGTTTTCGGGATTGTTATATTCCCAACCGGTTGTAGTTGAATAATCTCTTTTACAAGAATTACATAGTAAAAAGCATGTACTTATGCTTATTAAAATTAAACCATTTAAAAATTTATTCGTATTCATATCTTATAAATTTTATTCATTGTTAAAAACTAGGACAATTAAGGGCTCGTATTCTTCTTGCTTTCACAGGACAAGGTAATTTAAATTGGGTTGATATTTCATGTGATCCGCCGGATCCTTTAAATGAAAGGCTCATGTCATACGAGTATCCTATTTTGAAAAAATTATATTCTAATCCAAATAGAAAAATTAATGCGTCTACGTTTTTAAATCCATTACGAAGCCAAAGTCCGACTGTTAAAGGATAACAATTGAAATAGGCTCCATAATTCATCGTTGCATAGGAAGCTCCGTTTGATATTCTTGACTGATATTGAAATATTAAATTTGGAGAAATTGACATATCTCCCATACGTTTGGTTGTTTTGTTCCGGTGTTTGTTCAAATTTAATAGTGCACCAACGTGTCCGGTGAATTTTATAGGTAAGCGAGATAAATCATCATCGGAAGTCATAAATCCTTCTTTGGGCTGTGTGAAATGGTTCACCGATATGCCGCCATAAACTTTATCGGAATAAACAACGATACCGGCCGAAAAATCAGCAATACCTTTACTTAAATATTTTACATTTTCCTTTGTTTCATAAACAAATCCATATTTAGGATCTATCATATCAGGGAAATAAAGTTTTGTCCAGTCTAATGTCTTTTGTTGAAAAGTGGCTTGTAAGGCCATACGCATCGCTACTTTTCTTGATAAATCTAATTTATAAGCATATATCAAGCTAATGGCATTAGTATTAACTGTTCCAGATGCGGAGCGGTCTCCCAAAAATAAAACACCTATTCCTCCTGATAATGCGTCAAAATGTTGATCGTATGAAGCGGCATAAGAAACATATGTCCCGCTAACAGCAGGCCATTGATCTCTGAAATTCACGACAATACGAGGGCATACTATCGATCCAGCAAATGATGGATTTAAATATAACGGGTTAGCATAATATTGTGAAAAATGAACGTCTTGAGCGCTTGTCTGAAATTGAACATAAAACGCTAAGAATCCAATTAAACCGATTACCCTAATCTTTTTAAGCATCCACATAATTTTAGTTTGCAAAGGTATATATTTTTTTAAATATAACATATATACTTTTAAAAATTTATTCATTTGTACGTAAAATTAAAACATATTGTTACAATATTATTTATGATTTTCAAATGCAAATGTAAAATATTCTTTGATATAAAATGCTTTATTTGCATTATTTTTTTTCTCTTTTTTTTTAATATTAATATATTAAAGTGTTATACAATAATTTATATTTAAACTTTTTTTATTAAACGCTTAATTGTCCGTTTTATTTTATTAACGGAATTATTGGTTAAATTTTTTTGAGGTGCTATTATTTTTTGTTTAAACAATAGATATCTTTCCGTTGAAAATGGGATATTCCACTTTGCTCAGCGGAGCATGCCCGATTTTAATCCGTTGAAGCATCTAATAGTTGTTTTATAGGCTGTTTCTAATTGATTGTTGTTTTAGCTCCCTAACAAGAAAATACATCTCTAATTTTGTAACTAGAAAAATTTATTTAGTAAGGCAGAAATTCTTGAAAACGAAAAATGGAGTTTTACAGGGTTTTATATCAAAGAACGCAAAGGTTCAAATTCGTAAAATTCGTAATTGTTTTTTCTCCGCTTCCTTTTTAAAACATAATCTTTTTTAAATGCTTTTATTCCTTCCCTTTTTCTTAAATTAATAAAAAAACGTGGGGGGGGGATGTTTTTCTCCTGTTTCAGTTTAATTTTATTTCCGATTTCCTTCATTATCCACAAGTCAATTTAGAAGAAAAAACATAAAAGGGAAATATACATTTGCAGATGCAAATCTTTTAGCACCCTAAAAAAGATTTAACCAGATAATAATGGCATACAATAATAATTTAATCTATATCGTTACAATAAACGTAAAAATATCACAGATAGATGTTTAAAAGAGTATCACTGTTATTGTTTTCATTTCTTTATGTTATCATGCTAAAAGCTAATGATATAAATAGATCATTTAGCTTGCAATGGTCTAAACCGGTTGTTGAGAAAATCACTGAAGAAATTCAACACACTTATATCTATTTTAAAGGAGCGTGTTTGTTTACTGGTGATGATTATATAACACCCGAGTTTGTTGAAACATTCACGTTAACAGATGGAAATGTATCAGCTATTGTTACTATCGAAAATACTGTTTGGCAAACATTATCAACACAAGAATTAAATTTGATTGATAAAAATTTAATAAATGAAGAAATAAATATTAACACGAAAGTAACCTATACGCAAAAAAAACCTTTTTTGCAAGTACGTTTTTTCCCTTTTAGAAAAAAAGGTTCACAATTTGAAAAATTACTTTCCTTTGATATAAAAGTTCATTTTACTTCCTTACCCATAAGTAAAACACAAAAAAAGAGAACTTATGTTACTAAGTCGGTACTTGCTTCAGGGAATTTTTACAAAATTGCTGTTACAAAGACAGGAATTCACAAAATCACTTTTTCTGATATGCAAAGTTTAGGTATAAATACAAATAATTTAAATATAAACAACATTTCATTATTCGGTAATGGAGGAAGAATGCTACCGGAAAATTCTAATCTTTTTGTTTATGATGATTTACAAGAAGTATCAATTCAAGTGGTTGATTCGGATAATGATGGATTATTTGAAGAAGGGGATTATATATTATTTTATGCGGTTGGTGTTGTTGGCTGGGAACCTTCATCGGATAATTATGAGCATTCATTAAACATTTATTCCGATTATGCATATTATTTTATCAACGTTGATGCAAGTGTTGGAGTTAAAAAAAGAATTAAACAAAAATCCGAACCAAGTTCAAACAAAACACATGAAATATCTTCATATGAATTTTATGATGTATATGAAAAAGATGAAGTAAGTCCGCAAGAAGTTGGCAGGATTTGGTTTTCAGATGCTTTTGATGCCGTAACATCCTATAATTATTCAATGACATTACCCGAATTAGTATCAGGTGCAAATGCTAAACTTCGGTTTTGCCTGGCGTCTTATTCATCCTCATATGCTAATTTTAAGGCGACTATAAATAACAGTCAGGCCTATACTATGACATTTCAACCTTATAAAGAAGGTTACATTCAAATAGGAGATTTTGAATTTTCTCCTTCAGGTAATACTATTAATATTAATGTAACCTACAATAAACCTACAAATAATTCTGTGGGATGGTTAGATTATATAGAATTATTTGGTGAATGTAAATTGCAATATGCATCGAATTCACAATTGTCATTTAGAAACAAAAGTGGGGTAGGAGATGGGAATATTGTTGAATATGTTTTTAATACTAAAGGAAATGGAATTAGTGTTTGGGATGTTACCGATCCGATTAATATAGTGAAAATAAATGGTCGATTAAGTGGTAACACGTTTAAGTTTAAATGTGAAGCAAGCAATTTACATGAATTTGTTGCTTTTTACGGGTCTTCTTTTTATAGTGTTACTCCTATAGGAAAAATACCGAATCAAAATTTGCATGGAATAAATGGCGTTGAATTTGTTATTATAACTCATCCCGATTTTTTAAGTTATGCCCAACAATTAGCCGATTTCCGAAAAAAGAATGATGCTGTTTCTGCAGTAGTAGTAACGACTACGCAAATATATAACGAGTTTAATAGTGGTGCACAAGATATTTCGGCAATTCGAAATTTTATAAAAATGCTATACGATAAAAGTACATCGGTTTCACCGAAAAATGTATTGTTGTTTGGCAAAGCTTCCTTTGATTTTCGCAATCGGACCGGTACAGCAAGTAATTATATTCCAAATTATCAAGGAAAATGTCCATTTCAAAATAATGACTGTTTGTCGACCGATGATTTTTTTGTTAAGTTAGATGATGGGGAAGGAAATAATAATGTGGGGACACTAGATGCAGGTATAGGTAGATTTCCTGTAAGAACAAGTACACAAGCACAAATAATAGTTCAAAAAACAATTGATTATGCCAGTAAAAAACCACTTGTTAGCAATAATACGAATTATATTTCAAATTTTGCCGACTGGCGAAATGTGATAAGTTTCTGTGCCGATGATGACGCAGATCAACAACATTTTCAAAATGCAGAAGCACAAGCCATGTTGGTTTACAACAATTTTCCTGAAATTAATATTGATAAAATTTATTTAGATGCTTTTAAAAAAGTGTCTACATCCCAAGGACAACGTTATCCCGATGCAACTATTGCATTAAATCAACGAATAACGAAAGGTACGCTGATGTTAACATACATGGGTCATGGGGGGGATAATGGTTGGGCGCATGAGCGGTTTTTGAAAAGAAGTGATATTAGTGGTTGGAATAATAAGTATAACCATCCGTTGTTTTTTGCCGGTTCTTGTTCTTTTGGTATTTATGATAAAAAAAACAATCAATCTCCTTCGGAAGATATTATATTTAAAACAAATGGAGGAGGAATTGGTGTAATTTCTGCTACAAGAAATTCTTATGGTTCAACAAATCAGTATTTCGGAGAAAAAATACACCAATTTGCTTTTGAAAAAGTAAATTATAACTATCGAACCATTGGACAGATTTTTTCAGAAGCTAAAAATGTAAGCGGAAGTACCGAAATGTTTGTCTTGATGGGCGATCCTTCACTTAAACTTGCTTATCCGGAATATAACGTGATTACCGATAGTATTAATGGTGAATCAATTATTTCAAATAATGATACAGTTAAAGCTTTGCAATTTGTTACAATTAAAGGAAGAGTGGTTGATAATAATTATCAAACAATTACCGATTTTAACGGATATGTTTTCCCGAGTGTTTTTGATAAAACGTCAACCATTACAACCCTTTTGAATAATCCCAATAGTGTTCAAAAAACTTTTTTGTTACAAAGAAATATATTGTTTAAAGGGAAATCCAATGTTAAAAACGGACAGTTCCAATTTTCTTTTTTAGTGCCTAAAGATATTAATTATGATTATGGTTACGGTAAAATTAGTTATTATGCTTATAGTGAAAGTGTTGATGCAAACGGATATGATACTGTCTATATCGGAGGTATTAATGATACGGTAATTAATGATAATATAGGACCTGAAATTAAATTGTATTTAAATAATGAAAATTTCGTTAACGGAGGCATAACCACTCCTAACCCAACTTTATATGCCATTATAAAAGATGAAAATGGTGTAAACACTGTTGGAACAGGCATTGGGCATGATATAGTTGCCTATTTGGATGATGAACTCGATAAAAGCATAGTTTTAAATGACTTCTTCGAATATGATGAAAATAGTTATAAGTCGGGGAAAATATCTTATTTATTGAGTAATTTGAGTGATGGAAAACATACCCTAACATTAAGAGCCTGTGATGTGTTAAATAATATGAATCAAGCGAATATTGCTTTTACTGTAGTAAATGATGAAAAACTACATTTAGAACATGTTTTGAATTATCCTAATCCTTTTACCACACAAACGAGTTTTTATTTTGAACATAATAAACCCGGTATAGTTAAAAATATAAGTATTCAAATATTCACTGTTTCAGGAAAATTAATTAAAACCATTGAATTTGTTGAATCATCGAATTCATTAAGGGTAGGACCCATTCCATGGAACGGAAAAGATGATTTTGGTGATGTTTTGGCAAAAGGAGTTTATCTTTACAAGTTAAGGGTAAAAACAACTGATAATAAAACAGCTGAAAAAATTGAAAAATTAGTAATTCTTTAAATGATTAAATATATTTAATAAAATTATCGTAATACAATAATATTTTTTATGCTACGTTATAAGCGTACATTTGAAAGAAAAGGACAATTAATATTTATTCAATTATATAATGTTATATCGAATCGCAGCAATTAAAACCCTCTTATTATCCCTGTTTTTTGTGTGTTATTCTTTGCAAACGTTTGCTCAAGATGATAAAAAAAACGAAGTGTTGGGAAGAAGACCTAACGCCATTACTACTGCAGTTCCTTTTTTAATGATAGGGCCTGATTCACGTACAGGTGGAATGGGAGAAGTTGGAGTTGCTCTTCCCAATGATATGAATGCACAGCATTGGAATCCTGCTAAATATGTTTTCTCTGATAAATTAGGAGGAATATCAATTTCCTATAGTCCTTGGCTATATGGTTTAGGATTGCATGATATCTATCTTGCATACTTATCAGGATATGTTAAAATTAATAAATTAAATGCTGTTTCTTTATCCTTACGCTACTTTTCAATGGGTGAAATGGAATTAAGAGATTATTTAGGGGAAAATCCTTTAGGAGATGGAGTTACTGTTAGTCCACATGAATTTTCTTTTGATGTTGCTTATGCCCGAAAATTCACCAAAGAATTATCTATGTCGGTTGCCGGACGCTTTATCTACTCTAATCTTACAACTGTAAGTGGTGTTAGCGGTACGACTGAAGGTATTAAACCGGGTCTTTCGGGTGCAGCCGATATAAGTTTGTTTTATCAGAAAAATCTGAGAGCAGAAAGATTATATAAAAGTATTATTGGTTTTGGTGTTAATTTTTCAAATATCGGTGCAAAAATATCTTATTCCACCAATATGGAAAGAGATTTTTTGCCGGCTAATTTTCGAATAGGTACTGCATATACCATGTATATCGATAAATTCAACAGCTTGACTTTTGCTCTTGATTTAAACAAATTGTTAGTTCCTACTTCTCCAATATATAAAACAGATACAAATGGTATCATTGTCAGGGATGGGAAAGGAAGTCCTATTATTGAATCAGGAAGAGATCCATATAATACTTCTGTTGTAGGTGCAATTTTTACTTCTTGGTATGATTCTCCTTACGGTTTTGCCGAGGAAATGAGTGAGTTTATTGTTAATGTTGGGTTGGAATATGCATATAATGATTTGTTGTTTATTCGAGCCGGATATTTTAACGAGGCTAAAACAAAAGGAGATCGTAAATACCTCACAGTAGGTGTAGGTATTAAATACAGTATTTTTTGTTTGGATGCATCTTATATTGTTCCGGTAAATCAAAGAAATAATGCATTAGATAATACCCTACGTTTTACATTATCTTTCGATTTAGGAGTTCCCATAGTACCCAAAGCATCACTCTAAATTCATGAATCTAAGAATTGGTTTAGGCACTGATACGCATCGGCTTGTAAAGGGCCGAAAATTGATGTTAGGTGGTTATTGTGTCCCTTATCATTTGGGTAGCGACGGTCATTCCGATGCGGATGTTTTAATTCATGCTATCTGCGATGCCCTTTTGGGTGCAGCAGGATTAAGTGACATTGGAACTCATTTCCCTGATACCGATTTACAATATAAAGATATTGATAGTAAAATATTATTAGATAGAACATATCAACTCATAAAGAAAAACGGTTGGCATATTGTGAATATTGATTCAACCATTGTTCTTCAAAAACCTAAGATAGGAGAATACATTCCTTATATGAAAGATGTTTTATCTTCGGTTTTAGATATCGAAAAAGAAAAGATAGCCATTAAAGCTAAAACTTCCGAAAATCTAGGGTTTATTGGTAGGCAGGAAGGTGTTTCAGCTTATGCCGTAGTTTTGTTACAACAATAACAAAATATTTATTAATAGTTCATACACAATAAAAAAAGGGATAACCCTATGTTTATCCCTTTTTTTATTGCTTTGCATATTTTATTTAGTATTCATCCTCATGAAAGAAGAAGTCTTCTTTAGAAGGATAATCCGGCCAAATATCTTCAATAGTTTCATAAATTTCGCCTTCGTCTTCAATTTCTTTTAAATTCTCTGCAACTTCCAAAGGAGCACCTGAACGAATGGCATAATCTATTAATTCTTCTTTTGTTGCCGGCCAAGGAGCATCTTCTAATTTTGAAGCCAATTCTAAAGTCCAATACATTTTTTGCGGTTTTTAAAAATTTTTGCAAAAGTAAAAAAATATACATATGAATTTATCTTTTTATTAAAAAAATATTTATTTGATAATAAGGGATATATACGTATTTGTAAGTTTTATTTAATAATTAGATAATAAAATATGTAATTTTTTAGAAGAAAAAACTATTTATATTTAAAAAAAGTCTACTTTTGCACCCTCAAAAGCCCGAGTGGCGGAATTGGTAGACGCGTCGGTCTCAAAAACCGATGAGGTAACACTCGTGCCGGTTCGATCCCGGCCTCGGGTACATCACAAAGAATTGATTATAAGTATGATTGATTCTTTGTTTTTTTTATTAAAATAGTTGAATTTGTATTTTACTACGTTTTTATAATTAACAAAAAGAAAGAAATATTATGCAATTAGTTGTCTGTTGCCACCCACTCAGCATAGGAATTTTGTGTTTCGGAGAGGCGGAGTTTATACAACATAACATTAGGCGGTAGTTGTGCCTGTATTTTTGAAGCAAAATCAACCAATAATTGTTCGTTCGTAGGTTGATAATCAACGGTTAATATTTTTTTGTAATTTCTTTTAAGCGCACTTATCAACTCCGGATCGGTTTGAGCATTTAAAAGCAAGGCATGGTCGTAATGTTCGATAATATGTTTATTTACTATTTGTTTTAAATCGGAAAAATCCATTACCATTCCTTTTTTTGCATTGTCGGTATGATGATTGATATTTCCTTTAACTGTTACTTCTAACTGATAGGAATGACCGTGTATGTTACGACACAAGCCATCATAATTCATCAAAGCATGTGCCATTTCAAAATGAAATATCTTGGTGATTCTTATTTTATTCATGGTGAAAAAGTTTAAGACAAAAAGGTGTTTATGTTGTTTATTACAATTTCAATGCGTTTGTCGAAGGCTTCTCGGGTAGCATATCCAATGTGTGGTTTCACTACACAGTTAGGTGCTTTTAACAAGGGGTGGTTTTCGGGAAGGGGAGGTTCCATTTCGAAAACATCGATTCCTGTTCCGCTTATTTTGTTTTCGATCAAAGCAGTTGCCAAAGCGCGGTTATCGACAATTTTTCCACGTGCAGTATTGATTAAAATGGCATTGGGTTTCATCAATGCTATTTTTTCTTTAGAGATTAATTGGTGGGTTTCATTTGTGAGGGGGATATGCAAGGAAACAATATCCGATTGTCTTAATAAGTCGTCTAATTCGACGTAAGAGATGCCGTTTTCGATCATTTCCGGATGTTTTGTACGACTCCATGCGATAACGTGACAGCCTAAAGATTTCAGTAAAATGGCAGTGTGTCGGCCGATGGCCCCTGTTCCGATTATGCCTACTGTTTTACCGTATAATTCTCTTCCTAAAACATTGTTTCTTGTTTGAAGTTTGCGCGTTTGCGTTTCCATGGTCGACAGATGCCTGTAAACATCCAATATCAATCCTATGGTTAATTCACTTACGGCGTGCGTGGCGTATCCCGACGCATTCCTTATTTCAATGTTATGCTTTTGGCAATAGTTTGTGTCGATGTGATCTATACCAGTAAATGCAACGGAAATTAGTTTTAATTTATTAGCTGTCGATAATATGCTTTCGGGAAGTGGAATGTTTGAAATGATAATGACATCAGCATCTTGTATGCGATGAATTAAAACAGCCGGGTCTTCATTGCGATCGGCATACAAAACAAATTCATGTTTTTGTTTGAGAAAATGATTTTTAATTTCCTCTGCCTTTGCCGGGCTGATTCCTATGGGTTCAACGGCAACTATTTTCATGATTTATTCTTTTTTGACGAATAACTTACTTTGCATCCGACCGATACTATGTAATCTAAATCATAGTATTGGGTTAATTGTTGAGCAGAAAAGGTGTAAAGGCCTTCTTCCGAAAATATTTTGTCAGGATGTATGACCGCTTCAATATGTCGTAGGTTCCCTTCTTTGTTACCTATATAAGCATTGTCTTTTTTTATTAGGAAAACATGTCGAATAATGTTTTTTTGTCCGCTTGGATAGGTTAGTACAATGTTAACAGGCAAAGTTTCATACGGTAAACTTTCTTTATAAGTTAAAAGAAGGGTGAAGGTATACGACTTGTTCAGTTTCTTAATTTCAGGAGAGAACTCAATAATGTTAAAACGATTCCATTGATAATTAGGGAAATTTATAGTTTTTTCATAAATAGTTTTTTGTTTATTACAAGCTGAAAAGCCGATGATAAGAAAAATGCTTATACCAATTATATGTTTCATATACTTAAATTATTTTTTTCTAAAAAAAAGATCCATAGGAGCTCCTTTATAATTCCATAGAGAACGTATTTTGTTTTCTAAAAAACGTTTGTAGTCATCCCGAATATATTGAGGAAGATTACAAAAAAACACAAATTGAGGAAATGTGCCCGGGAGTTGTGTGATATATTTTATTTTCACAACTTTATCTTTTTGTATAGGGGGTGGATTTTGTTTGATTATATCCAACAACACATTATTTATTTCAGAAGTACTTATTTTACGTTGCATGTTCTTGTAAACTTCTATTGCTGATTCTATTACATTGAAAATACGTTGTTTTTTTATAACTGAAGTAAAAAGAACAGGAACATCGTTAAAAGGAGCAATTTTGTTATAAATAGCTTTTTCAAATTCGAGATGCGTGTTCGATGCTTTTTCGATCAAATCCCATTTATTAACAACAATTACGATGCCTTTCTTGTTACGTTGAGCCAAACTAAGTATATTTAAGTCTTGTGATTCAAATCCTTGGGTGGCATCACACATCACTATGCATACGTCGCTGTTTTCAATGGCGCGAACAGTGCGCATTACGGAATAAAATTCGATATTTTCTTCTACATTTTTCTTTTTACGTAAACCGGCAGTGTCGATCAAATAAAAATCGAAGCCGAATCCTTTATAACGGGAAAAAATTGTATCGCGTGTTGTGCCTGCAAGTGGAGTTACAATGTTACGATCATTACCTAAAAAAGCATTTACGATGGATGATTTTCCTACGTTAGGTCGTCCTACAACGGTAATCTTAGGTAAGTTTTCATTTATTTCTTCTTTTTGATCGGATAGATGTTGAACAACACTGTCTAGTAGGTCACCTGTACCGCCACCGGATGCAGCGGAAATACTAAAAAGATTTTCCATGCCTAAGGCATAGAATTCGATATGGTCATTGTAGTTTGAAGCGGAATCGATTTTGTTAACAACTAGATAAGAAGGTTTATTACATACCCTAAGCATGTCGGCAATATCTTGGTCCATAGGGGTGATGCCTTCTCTTCCATCCACTAAAAATAAAATAACGTCGGCTTCATCAATGGCTAATCGGACTTGTTTCTTAATTTCCGTTTCATAGATATCTTCCGAATTATTAACGTAACCTCCTGTATCGATAACAGAAAATTCATAGCCGTTCCATTCTGCTTTACCATAGTTGCGATCGCGTGTAACACCAGAAGTGGCATCGACTATAGCTTGTCTTGTACGGGTTAATCGATTGAATAGGGTTGATTTTCCTGTGTTAGGTCTTCCTACTAAGGCTATTACGTTTTTCATCTTCAAAAAATATTTCTATGCAAATTTATATAAAAGTTGAATACCCTTATTTTATTACCTAAATGTTTTCATTTATTGAATGAAACTTATTCACTAAAAAATGGTTCTCTAACAATTAGAGAGAGAAGGTCGAATTAAAAACAAATAGTAAATTATAAATGTGAATGCTTAACTATTCATAGTAATCAAGAATTCTTCATTTGAGCGAGTCAATGCAATCCTTGATTTTAAAAATTCCATTGCTTCCACGGTATTCATATCTGATAAGTGGTTTCTAAGCACCCAAACGCGTTGTAAAATGTCTTTGTCTTGGAGTAGATCGTCTCTTCTTGTGCTGGATGAAACAATATCGATAGCCGGGAAAATGCGTTTGTTTGATAGTTTTCTATCTAATTGAAGTTCCATATTGCCCGTTCCTTTAAATTCTTCAAAAATCACTTCGTCCATTTTAGAGCCTGTTTCGGTTAAAGCGGTCGAAATAATAGTTAAAGAACCTCCGTTTTCAATTTTACGTGCAGCACCGAAAAAACGTTTTGGTTTTTGTAGGGCATTGGCTTCCACACCACCGGAAAGAACTTTACCAGAGGCGGGCGCAATGGTATTAAATGCACGTGCCAAACGGGTAATGGAATCTAATAATATGCAAACATCGTGTCCGCATTCAACCATACGTTTAGCTTTTTCAAGTACAATGTTTGCAATCTTCACATGCCGTTCGGCGGGTTCGTCGAAAGTTGAAGAAATTACTTCGGCTTTAACACTGCGTTCCATATCGGTAACTTCTTCGGGACGTTCGTCGATTAAAAGTATTATCAAATATATTTCGGGATGATTATAAGCAATTGCGTTGGCGATTTCTTTCAATAAAACGGTTTTTCCTGTTTTTGGTTGGGCTACTATCAATCCGCGTTGTCCTTTCCCTATAGGTGCAAATAAATCAATGATACGGGTAGATATGCTGGATGAGGGATGTCCGGTTAAATTGATTTTTTCGTCGGGGAAAAGTGGAGTTAAATAATCAAAAGGTATTCTATCGCGAACGGCTTCGGGTGATTTCCCGTTTATTAAATCTACTTTTAATAAGGGAAAATATTTTTCTCCGTCTTTTGGTGGCCGAATCATGCCTTGTACAATATCACCGGTTTTCAATCCAAACAATTTAATTTGTGATTGTGAAACATAAATATCGTCGGGGGAATTTAAATAGTTATAATCTGATGAACGTAAAAATCCAAATCCTTCGTTTGACAAATCCAATACGCCTTCTCCTACAATATTTCCAAAAAATTCAATGTTTTTTGGGATATGATAAACGGGAGGAGTCTGAGAGTTAGGTTGATTGTTGTTTATTTCTTTATTATCTGTGGATTGAAATGTCATTTCTTCGGATTCTACTATGGGTTCTTCTTTTTGTTTTTCTGTTGGTTTTTCAAATGTATTTAAGACTTTTTCCGCCTCGATCGATATGCTTGCATTTTCGTTAACGTCGATAATTGTAACAGGATTAATTTTTAATCTTTTCCTTTTTTTCTTTTCTGTTTTTGGTTCGTCTTTTTCTTCCATAGTTAAAGGTTTTGTGTTTTCTTTTGAAATTGTTTCGATTACATCGGCTTGTTTATCCTCTTTTTGGGGCGATTTTTTTTTCTTGCTTTTGTCTTCGGATATTTGTTTTGTTTTACTTTTTGATGTTTCTTTTTTATCTGTGGTATTTGATTCTATCTTAGTGTTCATGTTTTGTTTTTCGAGAATTAGTTCTATTAAGTTAGCTTTGGTTAAATTATCGTAGTCGGGGATATGTTCTTTTTTTGCAATTCTATACAACTGATTAATGGTTTTTTCTTTTAATCCTTCCAAATCAAGAGTTTTAGTCTTGGTTGCCATAAAAATAAATTATTTATTATAAAACATGTAAGTTGAAAAAAATGCTTTAATGCGATTGTTATGCATATATTGTCTTTATTTTAAAGACAGAAAAAAACTAAAAGAGGTTTTGAATTTTTCGCTGCAAAAGTATGTTTTTTTTTGATACAAATTATGTTTTTTTAATTAAAATATTTTTATCTTTATTTGTTATGATATGCTATTGAATTATAATCAATAAGATGTTTTTTTGCGGTTTTGTTTGTGATTTATCCTCCGTTTTTTATGATTGAAATAAAATAAAACGACCTTTTATTTTGAATACAATTTAATGTATATCCAGAAATCATGTTTCGTTTCCTTTTAAATGATATTAAAACATAAAGTTGGATTAATATCAATCCTTTTTGTTTTACATAACATAAAATTTAAACGGTTTTGTTAAATTTATCGTCAATATATAACATATAAATTATTGTATAAATAAATGCTGCCTATGATCCATGATGTAATGATTAACAATGAAATGATATAGTAGGATGGCTTTTTGTTTTTGTGTTTTATCAGGAAAATTAATGGGAATATGGAAAAAATGCCTCCCAATATTTCTAACATATGCAAATGGGATTCTTTTACCCTATGTCTTTTTTTTTCGGCGTTTTTTTTATCACAAATAAATAAAATGGAGCTTATTACATTAATTCCAAGTAAGTATAAATAGATAACCATAATTGTTTAGTTTTATTTGTTTTTAAAAATAAACATGATTTTTCCTAAAAAATTGCCACAAAAGTATACAAAATTTTTATAGATTGTGAATTTTAATGTTTTTTGTTAAATCTTTTTTGAGGTACTATAAGATTTGCATCTGCAAAGGTAGATTCCCCTTTTATGTTTTCTGTTCCTTCCAAATTTGCCTTGTGGATAATGAAGGAAATCGGAAATAAAATTAAACTAAAACAGGAAAAAACACCCCCCCCGTTTTTTTATTACTTTAAAAAAAAAGTGAAGGAATAAAAGCATTTTAAAAAGATTATGTTTTAATACGGATTCCGCATAAAAAAAAGTATTAAGGTATATTGAATCCCTTTTGTTCTAATTCCTTAAAATTCAGCAAATTTCTAACATAAATTGAAAGTAAAAATCAATGTTTATATATTGCAGTATATGATATATTTGCAAATGTATTTCCGCAGCGGACACCCCCCTTGTGACA
>Ga0172382_10007113_pt1 | contig 16005 bp, 9 predicted proteins | sample Leawel138RmetaG_FD_122245 | JGI IMG/M metagenome (GOLD analysis project Ga0172382, IMG submission 122245) | Leachate microbial communities from a municipal landfill in Southern Ontario, Canada - Leachate well 138R metaG | ecosystem: Engineered > Solid waste > Landfill > Unclassified | place...
ATGCAATAGATAAGCTTTTTGCCGTTAACCGGGAGGATGCCATGAAGCGTTTTCAGGCTGCTGCAACACAGGAAGACGATCCGTTGTATGTGCTGGTCTGGGGAAATATGAAGCTTTTCAGGGAGGCGCTTTGCAGCAATCCCAAAGTATCGGAAAACATCCGGGTTATCACCATTGGGACTGACCTGATGATGGAAGCCTACCGTAAAGAAATCCCCCCGGGTTGGGAGAAAACGAAAAAACCATGTGAACAATATAACTGGAACGGACACGGTCGTAACGAAATTTTCAATGACCCGCGGTTCACCAAAATGTGGTGGCTCGAGATCAACTGGACTTACGAAGGCATGTTTTCCGGAGACGGCCCCCGTGAAATGTTTCACCAACTTTCAATTTATGGAGCCCTGGGGGCCCATATGAAAGAAGTGGTAAAAAACGCTCCATGGGCTCAGTATTTTCGGGTGGGCGATACACCTTCGGTGTTGTATGTCATTGACAATGAGAATGATCTGGATGATCCGGAGAAAGGGAGCTGGGCAGGAAAATTCATTCAACCTTTCGCGGAGGAAAGACCCAATTACTATTGCGACTTCAACGGACCTGTGAAATGGAACTATGACAATCCCTGCGAAACCTGGCAAAACCACGTCGCTTTTCGCGACTATGCCAAAAGTACCCTGGAATCACAACGCCCGGAAATGTATTCAGCACTGCTGAAAAAACTCAATAAATTATATAAATAAAGATTGCTCGATTGATGATTCTCTTTGTACCATCGTGGCTTTGTGAGAAAATAAACCATGAACGAAAAGAAAGAGTGGACACAAGCTTCTCCGGAGTATATTTCTGAATTCCCGATATTTTTCTATTTTTGGCTCATAAAGACAACAGAATCTTGCAGCAGTTATTTAATGCAACAGTATCAATCAAGATTATTAAATCAAGTAGAATAAACCTATTCATTCCATGTTATGAAAAAACTGAATCATCTGGTACTTTTTATTTTTTTCTTTTCAACAAGTTTAACTTTTTTAAGATGTGGCACGGAACAAGCCAATTCCGAAGCGGGGGTAACCATCCACATGAATAGCCGTTACCAGGTCATTGAAGGGTTTGGTTCCTGTATTGTAAATTATCGGGATTTTCCACCTGAATATGCTGATCCCGGCTTTTTTGACCGGGTGGTCAATGACCTGGGATTAAGCATTGTGCGGGTGCCCTTACAAGAGCATACTGAATGGATCAACGACGATGATGATCCCAATCATTTTAACTGGAACGGATTCTGGCTGAAGGATAATATCGGCAACAAGGGGATCGAAACATCCATGAACCTGATGAATGAGTTTAAAAAGCAGGGAGTGAAAAGATTCATGGGTACTCCCTGGTCACCCCCCGACTTTTTAAAAACAAACCGTTCACCTGTTCAGGGAGGTTATCTCCGGGCCGACATGGTCGATGAATTTGCTGAATACCTGGCTGCTCAAATCATTCTGGCAAAAAAGAATTACGGGATTGATCTAAACTGGGTAAGTATTCAGAATGAACTTCTTTTTGCTCAATTTTACAGGTCGGGTGTATACCAGCCCTGGGTACTGAAAGAGGCTGTCAGGGCTGTGATGCATAAATTTGAGAAGGAAGGTATCACGACAAAAATATTGATGCCCGAGGATATGATGTACTTCGACCGGATGCTTTACTATATTCAGCCTGTCATGGACGATCCTGAAACGGGAAATTTCAACGGTCACTTCTCCACGCACCGTCATGGCGGAAGAGAAGAGTTGCAACGATGGGTTTCGGAAACCGAAAAATACAACCGCCAGAACTGGATGACTGAAACATCCGGGCACGACCAGACCTGGGAGGGAGCGCTCAAGTTAGCCAATGACATTCAGGACTACCTGGTTTACGGAAATTTCAGCGCATGGATCTACTGGCAATTATCGGGAGGTGGCGACGGCAAATATTCCATCATGGTCAATGGAAAACCCGGCAACAAATATTATGCATCCAAACATTTCTACAGGTACATCAGGCCCGGGGCTTTTCGGGTGGAGGCAAACACCAAACACCCGGGCTTGTCAGTCTCGGCCTTTCATGATCCTTATGACGGAACTCTGACCCTGGTTCTGATAAACAACAGTGATGCTCCGGTTGAAACCGACCTGAATAATTTTACAACGTTGGATATATACCGGTCGGATCAATCGGAACAATTTGTTGCAGAGGGCAAACTCAAACCTGGAGAAAAGCTCACGATACCCTCCAAAGGTATAATCACGCTCAACGGTACTCATCGCAAGCTAAAAACAGGCGAAAACAGACCGGAGCTTCCGGAAGCCTGGAAGATTCCGGAGGGTGCAGAAGAAGGAAGTTGGGGAAACAGCGATCCATTCCCCCGAGAAATTGCTTTCCAGCCAAAACCCGACGGGGGGAATATCAGCAGGCTGCCTGACATGAAACAGATCGACCGGCAGGAATTAATCCAAACAACGCTGCACAACGGGTGGACATGGCTCCACTTATCCATCATGAACGGCGATGGCGATGCGGTAAAATACCTCATTGAATCCGGGGCCGACATCAACGCCAAAGCCAACGACGGATACACACCCCTGCATATGGCTGCATCCACTTTTGGTGATAATGTGAATAAACCCAACAAGGTGGAAGAAATGACCAAATACGATATTTTCCGGTTAGTGATGAATGCCAGGCCTGACCTTTCAGCTGTCTCCAACGACAGGCTGACACCTCTTCATGCTGCTGTGATTAACGCCTACACAGGCTGGCGACAGGATGCCCGTCATTCGTTACAGCGGATAGAAGACCTGATAAAAGCGGGGATCGACCTGGAAGCCAAAGATAAAAATGGGAGAACAGCCCTTCACCTGGCCTGCCTTCAGGGTTATTTGCGCTATTCAGGAGTTCCTTCAGTCAGTGCCGATGTGGTAAATCTTCTAATAGATAAAGGTGCAGCAACAAATGCTGTTGACAAAAATGGAAAAACACCACTCCACCTGGCTGTTGAAATGGGATACCCAACAATAACCCTGGCCATGGTAAAAGCAGGTGCTGACCTATCCCTCAAAGATAACAGCGGGAATACACCGGAATCACTGGCACAAAAATCCGGTCAGCAAAGGCTCAGCTTCATCCTCAAAAACAAGGAGATGCCCGGGGAGAATCAGGTGACAGATGCATCCTCTGCCGAAAACACCGACAACCTGAAATATGGCCCGGAGCTTCTGAAAGCTGCATGGGAAGGTAATATTCAAAAAGTAAAAGAACTGCTCGACCAGGGAGCCGATGTCAACTACCTGGACAGTGATGGATTCAGCGCTTTGCAACGGGCAAAGGATAACGGACACAAAGAGATTGTAAAACTGCTGGAGAAAGAGGGGGAATAACCCATCCTTCATACCGACGGGAATATTCAACTGTATATAAATAAACCAGCTGACTCAGTAGTCTTTATCATTCAGGCAAAAAATCCGAGAGAGAATTACCTGGCGACGTTGATGGCAATTCAGGAAATTTGGGCGGATGAAAAAGGTTAGTAAGGCCATGAAGATTAAAAATCTTCATACAGTGAAATGATCTTTTTATTTCGAAGAATATTTAAAATGGCATCGATGATCTCACCATCCTGCAGGGAAGCATAGTTGAAAATCACGTCAAAATCCTCGTTGTTGGCTTTTCTCCCGATTACTTTTTCAATAAATGAATCCCTCTTTTCATCCATTTCATTAACATATGCAACAGCTTCTGCCTGACTTAAGTCCTTGAGTTGCATGGTGCGGTTAATACGCCATTCCAGCGGAGCCTCAAGTCGGATATTCAGCGTATTGGGTATTTCTTTCAGGATAACCCCGGCAGAACGGCCAACAATGATGGTGCGTCCCTTGCATGCCAACCTGACAATCACCCCTTTAAAAACATTGATTAAAAAACGATCGGAAATATCGTAAAGGGTTTCATTTGAAAAGGCACGAGCAACCTCCTTTAACTTCACTTCGGCCTCCTCAATATCATCATAATCACCCGTTTTTATCTCCTCTATCATATCTAAAACAACGGATTCAAAAATATTCTTATCAACCCATTTCCACTCCAGGTCGGTTTTGGTTTCCGACATATAGCTGTAGCCTGTAAGAATTTTTGACAACTTAATCGCAATGCGCTGGGCTGAGCAGCCCGACTGCCTGGAAATCGTGATAACCGGGCCGGGAAAATCACCGGTTTCAAGATCACAGGAGGTAATCCTTTTCATGAAACTGTTAATATACTTTTCCATAGTTTGGAATTAATAAAACCTGTTTATACTTTTAGGCATTCGAAGGTACAATCAAATTTTTGTAGATGGAGCAAATCATGTTGTAAAATAGGTAAAATTAGAAATGTTATGCAACAAGTTTTTGGCACCATTACAGATTAAACCATTAATAATTATAACATTATGACGAAAATAATCAAAACAGCACTGGCTTCATACGGTATGTCGGGACAAGTTTTTCACGGCCCATTACTGAAAGGAAACTCCGGATTTGAAGTGACTGCAGTGTTGGAGCGACACAAAAGCCTGTCCAGGCGACTATTTCCTGAGGCAACAATTCATCGGAATTATGCTGAATTGTTAGGATTGCCGGATACAGAGCTGATTGTTGTGAATACGCCCGACAACCTGCATTATGAAATGGCCCGTCAGGCACTCGAAGCAGGGAAACATGTAGTACTCGAAAAGCCGGCAGCACAAAAACGAGCTGAAGCTGAAGAACTTTTCAACTTGGCAGAAAAAAAAGGACTTACCCTCACTGTTTTTCAAAACCGTCGCTGGGACAATGATTTTTTAACAGTCAAAAAGATACTCGAACAAAATTATTTGGGACGTATTATTGAAATGGAGTCCCATTTCGACCGCTATCGAAACTACATTACTCCCGATACCTGGAAAGAGGAAGGTGATGAGTATACAGGGGTACTGTACAACATCGGTTCACATACCATCGACCAGGTGTACCTGTTATTTGGCAGACCGAAAGCAGTTACAGCACATCTCAGGATTGTCAGAACCGGAGGAATAGTAAACGACTACTATGACATCAGACTCGATTATGAAAAATTTTCTGCGATAGTCAAATGCTCTTATCTGGTAAAAAAACCAGGACCCCGTTTCACTATTCACGGAACATCGGGGACGTTCCAAAAGTGGGGCATCGACCCGCAGGAAGAATTACTAAAAACCGGCATGTTGCCCGTTGGGCCCAACTGGGGCAGGGAACCTGAAAATAAATGGGGAATCCTTTCCTTCGAGAAGGAAGGATTACAAGTGGAAAGTGTTGTGGAAACCATACCCGGGAATTATAACCTCTTCTACGATCATGTGTTTAACCGGATCAGAAACGGTGCCGAACCATTCATAAAACGTGAAGAAGTGTTAGGTGTGCTGGAAATTCTGGAAACCTGCCTGGTCAGTAACCGCGAAAGAAAAACAATCGTGCTGTAAATTTTATGTCATTTAATTTGTTTACTTTAACCACAAAGAAAAAAATCACCATGAAGAAATTTTTCATCACTACTACGCAAAGGCAAAGATCAAGGTATCATCCTTCTCTTAATTCGCAGATGCCCTCTCGTAATTCGTAATTTTCTTCAAGATCGTCATTGATTTTAATCCTGATTTTTTGTGTCCTAAACTGGCCTACCCCATTCGTGACACCCTTCAAACAGGGTTACAAAAACCGGCACAACGAACGGGAGATGATCATTCAGGCTCTAATATTCAGGACTGCCTAATTAAATTTTGAATATAAAACAAATCAATTTTAAGTAAAATACTATTTTTGGCTGGAGTTACTCAATAAAACAGATAAATAAAAACAGCATAAAAATGAATTATACAAAAAGCATCAACAGTTTATTGGTTTTTCTTTTCATCCTGCACTCCCTCGCTGCACAGAATTACGATGAGGGGAAAGTCGGAACGTACACATTGCCCGAGCTCTTAAAAACGGAGAGCGGGTATCCTGTTTCTTCAACCCATGACTGGGAGACAATTGGTCGACCGGAAATCCTGAAACTATTTGAAGATCATGTATATGGACAGGTACCCAAAGATTTCGACAAAATCCGTTTCAAAAAGATGAATCAGGACAAAAAAGCCATGAACGGAAAAGCCACACTCAAGGAAGTTGCCATTACAGTAAGCCGGAACCGGCAAGAGGTAACCATCAACCTCATTCTGTTCACTCCCAATCAGGTAAAAAAACCGGTTCCTGTCTTCCTGGTCATCAACCACCGGGGGGTAAAGACCATGGATGTGACCCGTCAGAACCAGGATGGTTTCTGGCCTGCAGAGGAAGTCATTGAAGCGGGATATGGGATTGCCGGATTCGATGTTAAGGATGTGGCTCCCGACGATAAGAAGGCGTTCACGAATGGAATTCTGCAAAAGCTTTATCCTGAGCAGATGGTCATGAACAACGGTATGGCTGCTTTGGGAGCATGGGGTTGGGGGGCCAGCCGGGCCATCGATTACTTTGAAAAGGAGAGGTTGGTGGATGCAAAAAAAATCGTTGTAGTGGGACATTCCCGGGGAGGGAAAGCCGCACTGTGGTGTGGAGCGCAGGATCAACGTGTGGCGATTGCCATCTCCAATGAGTCGGGCAACTCAGGGGCTGCTCTGTCACGCAGAAATTTCGGGGAAACTGTTGAAGTGATCACCACAACATTTCCCTACTGGTTTTGTCCAAATTACAGACAGTATGCCAACCATGAGGAGTACCTCCCGGTTGACCAGCACATGCTCCTGGCATTGATGGCTCCACGGGCAGTGTACGTGGCCGGAGCCATAGAAGATTTGTGGGCCGACCCCAAAGGCCAGTACATCGCGCTAAAAGAAGCACAACCTGTTTATGAACTATATGGTTATCTACCCGGCCTGCCCCATAACATGCCTGATGTGAATCACCAGTTGGTACGGTTACCCATGGGATTTCACAACCGGGAAGGGAAACACAATATGACACCCTACGACTGGCAGCAGTTTATCCATTTTGCCAATCAGTATTTCAAATAAAACATGCATGGTTTAAAAATCGCCCAAGGGAATGATAAAAATCCATGCGAGTTCCATTAGATTTCGTTGAAAATATTTAATTTTAATCATATGAAAATGTCAATATTAACACGCTGGTTACTTTTCTTTTCCGGATGTTTTATACTCTTGATGCCCCTCTCTGAGGCAGAAGCACAACAAAGCAAACCCAATGTACTTTTGATCACGATCGATGACATGAACGATTGGGTTGGTTATCTGGAAGGTCATTCCAGGGTACAAACTCCGAACATCGATCGTTTGGCCGACAGAGGGCTGGCGTTTACCAATGCACATGTTCAGGCGCCCATATGCAATCCGTCGCGAACCAGCTTCCTGACGGGCTTGCGACCCACAACTACCGGAGTATATGCGCTCGGTCCCTGGTTCAGGGAGCTTCCTCAATTTGCTGATCATGTAACTTTACCACAATATTTTGAATCCCATGGCTACAAAACGCTGACAACCGGCAAGGTATATCACGATGCTTACCCTCCGAAAGAGAGTCGTAAGGATGGGCCTGAATTCAGTGTTTGGGGATTCCATGGTGGTTTTTTTCCACGTCCGGAAAAACCCTTGGTGGAAAATACCGGGCATCCGCTGATTGACTGGGGTGTATATCCCGAAGAGGATATGCAGCAGGATGACTGGAAGGTGTCCGACTGGGCTATCGATCAGCTGAGAAATCTACCGAAGGATGAACCCTTCTTCCTTTCAGTGGGCTTCCGGCATCCGCATGTTCCCCTGTATGTCTCCCAAAAATGGTTCGATCTATACCCCGAAGATGAAAAACTTCTGCCTGAAGTGCTGGGTAACGACCGGGATGATATCCCGCGCTTTGCCTGGTACCTGCACTGGAAATTGCCTGAACCGCGCCTGGCCTGGTTGCAAATGATCAACCAGTGGAAGCCCAAAGTCCGGGCATACCTGGCCAGTATTAGCTTCGCAGATATGCTGGTAGGCAGAGTACTCGATGCCCTGGAAGCGGAAGGACTGGCAGAAAATACCATTGTAGCCCTGCTGTCGGACCATGGCTACCACATGGGCACGAAAGGTATTACAGGAAAAAATACCCTCTGGCGGGAATCAACACGGGTTGCTTATATATTTGCCGGACCCGGAGTAACCGAAAAAGGAAAAAAAAGCAATGAACCCGTAGAATTGCTTGACCTCTACCCTACATTAACGGATCTGGCCGGATTGCCGCAAAAGAAAGACCTCGATGGCCATTCACTGCTACCCATCCTGCAAGATGTTGGTCATAAAAGAGTATGGCCGGCAATATGTTCCCAGGGACCTGATAATAATGCAGTGATAACAACCCAATGGAGGTATATTCAATATGCCGATGGTTCCCGCGAATTATACAACATCAAAGAGGATCCAAATGAATGGAAAAACCTGGCATCATACGAAGGGTATGAACCCATCATGGAAAGCCTGGCAAAATATATCCCCCAAAGTGCTGCACCGGCGCCGGGAAGTAAAACCAGGCTGATTGAAATGATTGACGGCGAACCTTTTTGGGAAGGGAAAAAAATATCCAAGAATGATCCTATACCCATGGCATTTTGATCTGTCATCACAACAGATTTTTATTCCTGATACTGATGCGAAAAATAGAAAAATAAAATCTTAACTGATAAATTGATGAGAAATCATAAATCTACCAAACCAAATTTTATAGTGAATAATAAACGAAAACTGAATGTGGCGTTGGTATTCTTCATTCTGATTCTCACCATAAACAACTGTATACACACTCAGAATAAGGAAATTCAGGACGATCCTGTCCTTTTTGAAGGATTCCGGGATCCACCTGCCGAAGCCCGTCCTTTTGTGCGCTGGTGGTGGAATGGGAACCATCTGAAAAAAGAAGAAATCAACCGCCAGCTTGATGTGCTTCTGCAGGCAGGAATCGGCGGGGTAGAGATCAACCCTATAGCCATGCCGGAAGAAGCAGACAACATCGGTATTCAACCACTGACCTGGCTAAGTAAGGAATGGAATGACATGTTGCTGTTTGCCACAAGTGAAGCACAAAAAAGAGGAATGATTGCCGACCTGATTGTCGGTTCAGGCTGGCCTTTCGGAGGTGAATTTTTAGAGGAGCATGAGACCATTCAACGAGTCATTGTTCATCAGATTCCCTGCTCAGGAGGAGAAGTGCTAAACGATAATTTGTCAGGTTTATACAATAAGGCAGTTGCCGCTTTGTCACGCAACTATAAAGCAGCCAAAAGTCACGAGCTGGTTTTTATCAGGCTGGTACCTGCCGGCATACGATCTACCGCTGAAATAATCGACCTGACAGATACATTTAAAACCCAGGGCAGGTTGAACCTGCGAGTTCCTGACGGCAACTATAACCTGGTATACGGCATTCTGCAAAGGAGCAACCGTGAAGTGATGCATGGGGCCCCCGGCGCGGCAGGCCCGGTGATGAACCACTACAGGAAAGAGATCACCCGTGCCTACCTCGATCGGTTGAACAAGATCAGCGAAGACACAGGGATGCCCCTGTCAGAACTCATCCGGGCACTTTTCTGCGACAGCATTGAGCTGGACGGAGCCAACTGGACTGACGGGCTTGAAAAAATATTTTTTGAAACATACCATTACCCTTTGGATCCCTGGTTCCCATTCATATTTTACAATCCATACACCGGGTATAATGAAGAAAACTATGATGCCGGTTTTTCAGAACAGTTGAAACGCGTCAGGTACGACTACAACAAGCTGCTGGTAGAAACCTTTTTAGATAATTTCACACAGGAGTTTCAGGATTTTTGCACCGAAAAAGGGGTGCTCTGCCGGTATCAGGCTTATGGCACCCCCTTCCTGATGGGAATGACCGAGGGGAACATGATCGCTGACATCCCCGAGAGCAACAACTGGATCTACTCGGCCAACATGAACACACCCGAGTGGACATGGAGCCAGGGACACGGGTATATGACCTGGCACCATTACGCTGCAGCGGGCGGGCACCTCACGGGAAAGAAGATCATCAGCAACGAAGCCATGACCAACACCCGCGGGGTATTTAAGGCTTCGCTGGAAGAGATAAAACAGCACGATGACATGAATTTCATTGCGGGAATGAACCATTCCGTTTTACACGGTTACAACTATTCCCCTCCGGAAGCCGGCTTTCCGGGATGGATCCGATATGGCGCATATTTTAATGAAAAAAATACCTGGTGGCCCTGGTTTAATAGATGGACCGATTACAATGCACGGCTCTCCTACGTGTTTCAGCAGTCGCAACCCGTAAAAAATATAGCCATACTGGCTCCGGAAGCCGATTTATGGTCTGACCACGGCCTTACCCGGAACCAGTTCCATACCCTGCCCTGGTATGGCCACCGGTTATGGGAATCGATCAGTCAGGCAGGTAATTCATGCGATTACCTCAGTCAGAATATCATCAGTGATGCAGAGATCCGTGACGGAAAACTGACCTACGGCCCTATGTCCTACCAGGCCATATTCCTTTGCTCCGTGAAATCGATGCAACCTGAGACAGCCCTTGCGCTGCTTGAATTCGTGAAAAACGGAGGCCAGGTTGTGACTATCGATGAAGTGCCTCACCGGTCGGTCGCTTATCAACATGCATCGCGGAACGACTCCATTGTTCAAACGGTATTTGAAAAACTCCGCACGGATTATGCTGACCGGTTTCATCTGGCTCAAAGTCCTGATAAAGAAACAGATTTGCTTCCCTGGACGAAACAGGTACTTGAAAAAACCGGTATCCCTGCCGATGTTGTCCTGGATACCCCGAACAGGATCCTTTATCAAATCCGGAAAAAAGCAGATGACCGGGACATCTATTTCTTTGTTAACTCCAGCCGGGAAGAACCGGTTACCATCAAAGCTGAATTTCCCACAGGGAAGAAAACACCGTGGCTCTGGAATCCGGAAGAAGGTACCCGGTCGGTATTCCCATACAAAGACAAGAAAAACGAGCTTCTCATTGAGCTGGATCCTCTGCAGTCAATGCTCCTAGTATTTGAGCCCCATTTGGAAGGAACACCGGAGCCTGCACCCAAAAAACCCGTTTACACAAATCCGACAGAAATAACAGGTACATGGGAAGTTGTATTTGAACACATGAACGGTCGACAGTTTTCTAAAAGCTTCGATAAACTTACAGAATTGGGCACTTCTCCCCTGCCCGAGCTGAACACCTTTGCCGGGACAGTTACCTATGCCACAACCTTTACCAAGAAGAAAGAAGCCAGGTGGCTGAAGCTGGAGAATACCAATAAGGGAGTAACTGAAGTCATTTTAAACGGCAAGCACGTCGGGATGAACTGGTATGGCCCTGCAACGTTTAATATCAGCGAAGCCCTCAAAAATGGAGAAAACAGGCTGGAAATAAAGCTGACTACCGTACTGAACAATTATGCCATGAGCCTGAAAGATAATCCTACGGCAGAAAGGTGGACCAAAGGGTTTGAAAAAATTCCGGCAGGTCTGGAGGGAGAAATCCTTCTTTACACAGAATAAAACGCAAATAAAAACATGGGAAAATATATGGCAATTCCTTTCCGCATCCTGTCACAAGAAAGTATGATCGAATTCATTGCAGTACTTGTTGCATTGGGGGTAATCATTCTTGTTTGGAAAAACAGAAAAGCCAGGGAAGTAAAGCTGCTCATATTTCTGGAACTGCTGGCCGCGATATGGGCATTCATGTACGGTTTGGAATTCACGGCCAGCGATTTGGAATCCAAAAAATTCTGGTCACAAATGTCTTACTTTGGAATTGCATTTCTTCCGGTTACCTATTTTTTATTTACAACCTCTTTTAACCAGAAAAAAAAGGTCATTACTCCGCTTAATATAACGATCCTGTCCATTATTCCCTTTTTGGCACTTATCCTGGTATTAACCAACGATTTTCATGGATTAATCTGGGAGGATATTCAACTCATTCCCCAGGCAAATTTAATCACTTACAAGTATGGAGTAGGATTCTATCTGTTCTGGACCTATTCCATTCTCCTTATTCTGGCAGGAATATACAACCTTTTTCGAGCTGGTCATCTATTCCTGGGGTATCATAAATCACAGGTACTGGCACTGTTGATTGCATCCTTCTTTCCACTGATTGGCAACCTGCTATATATTACGGGATTAAATCCAATTCCCGGATTTGACTGGACTCCTGTTCTGTTCATATTCAGTGGATTAGTCATCACGTTTGGGATCATTCGTTACAGTATGTTTGATCTTGTTCCATTTGCGCGCAACAAACTAATTGATATCATGTGCGATGGGGTAATCGTGATCAACAATAAAGGATTTATTGAAAATTACAATCCTGCAGTTGAGAGAATATTCAACCTTGAACCGGAAGAAGCAAAATTCAAACATTATTCCCATCTTTTCAATTCTCATGAAATCATCATGAATGCGCTCAACAACATAGAGCCACAACACCTTGAATTTGAAATCTTTTACCAGAATAAAAAACATTTCTATCAGGTTAAGATCATTCCTCTTCAAAATCAACAAAAAAAATTCTCGGGACAGGTGATCCATATCAATAATATTACTTCACTAAAAGAATCAGAAAAAAACCTGAAAGACGAATTGGAAGAAAGGGGCCGTTTGATCGAGAACTTGGATGACTTCTCACACACAGTAGCACATGATCTCCGGAATATTTTGGGATCTATTGCTTCCTCAGCCGAAATTATTGAGGCCGGTATAGGAGAAAACGATGTAGAATTCATAAAAGAAATGGCTCTGCTGATGAAAGATTCAGCAAGGAAAGCAATGAATATCACACACGAGTTGTTCGTTTTAGCGCGTTACACTCACAAGGATATAGAAAAAAAAGAACTGGACATGTATGCTGTTTTTGAGGGAGCAAAAAAACAACTGGCTGAACTGATTACAAAGAGTAAGGCTCAGTTCATTGAACCCGAATCGTGGCCAAATGTGCCCGGGCATGCTACATGTGTAGAATTAGTGTGGACTAATTTCCTTTCCAATGCCATCAAGCATGGAGGATCACCTCCGGTTTTATCTGTCGGGGCAACACCTGCCGGTAACAACTCAATCAGATACTGGGTGCAGGATAATGGGAATGGCATATCACCCGCTGATCACGACCGTGTATTTCAAAAATACGTTCGGCTTTCACCTGAAAAATCAGAGGGTTATGGATTAGGCCTTTCTATTGTTAAACGAGTTATTGAAAAACTGGGAGGAGAAGTAGGGATTGAAAGCACAGGTCAAAAGGAAGAAGGAACAATATTCTGGTTTGAGCTGCCGATAAAATAAAGCACACATACTGAGCTGTTAGTGAAGACAAGGTACACAGCAAAAAATAATTAAACTGAGATTAAAATGTAGCCTCTTGTTATTCGCCATTCGTCATTTGCAATTTGCCATTGACCTATTACCATTCGCGAAAATTCATTATTTTAACCGAAAATTTAAGTTTATGGATCGACGGTCATTTATTCAAAAAGCATCGGCAGGTTCGGCAGCGATGGTGACTGCTGTTCATTTTCCTTCATTTGCCCAATACAGAAAGCTAAAGATCGGGTTGATCGGAGCCGGATGGTATGGCATGGTAATCACGAAAGCAGCCCTGAAAGTGGGTGGTGTGGAGGTAATAGCTATTTGTGATGTAGACACTCTTCACCTAAGTAGTAGTGCTACTGAAATTGAAACGTTACAAGGGAGTAAACCCCAGGTGTTCAAGGACTACAGGGATCTTTTGGAGGTAAAAGGCCTGGAGGCCGTGATGATCGGCACACCTCCTCACTGGCATGCCCTTCCGTTCATTGCAGCCTGCGAAAAGGGACTCCACATCTACTGTGAAAAGCCCCTCTCCTATGATGTGATGGAAGGATTGGCCATGGTGAACGCGGTGGGAAAGGCAGGGAATATCGTTCAGATTGGCTTCCAGAGACGGCAGAGCGCAGCTTTTCAGAAAGCCAAAGAGGTCATTGAGGAAGGAGCAACCGGAAAAATCCACCAGATCGGGGCACAGATCCACTATACCCCGGTGCTGGAAGACCATACGATACAGGATCCACCGGCATCGCTCGACTGGGACGCGTGGTGCGGACCCGCGCCCAAACTCCCCTACCGGCCGGTAATCGGGCACAAAGCCTGGCGGCTTGAAAAGGAGTATGGCAACGGCCACCTGGTCGACTGGGGTATTCACCACATCGATATCATCCGGAAGATCATGGATTTCGGAATGCCGGTCTCGCTGGATTCACAAGGCGGCCTGGTTACGCTCAAGGGGAAGATAACCACACCCGATACCCTGACGGCAACTATCCGCTTTGAAGAGTGCCCGGTGATCTGGCAACACCGGATGTGGGGGACCGGGGGTCTGCAGCCGGAACGGAACAACGGAATATTCTTCTACGGAGAAAAAGCCACCCTGTTTGCCTCCGACAACAAGCTGGTGCTTATGCCTGCAGGGAAGAACCAGGTTCAGGAGGAGATGAATATCCCTGCGCCGGATGCCCAGGAAAGACACGTAGCCGGTTTTCTGGATGCAGTGAGAGCAAAGGACAAGAGTCTGCTGAGCTGCACCGTTGACGACGCGTTTAAATCGACCACGGCAGTGCACCTGGCCATGGCATCGTACTATACCGGCAGCAGGGTGAACTGGGATCCCCGAAAACTATCCGTGATCGATAATCCGGAAGCCGAAAAATTATTGGCCCGCCCCTACCGGAAAGGATATAGAAGACCCGCTTTTTGATTATTTTTCTGATTAAAACGATTCAAAAATATGATTTAATAAATACCGATTGGTAAAATAAATTTTGAATTGTTCTTTCTTTTATGAACTTTTGCACCTGCCGTTAAAAAAATATGAAATGAACCATTAAAATATATCGGGAAATAGCTGTCATACCTAAATAAGATTGATCCGATGAATACCAGATAATATGTTATATCTACCAATAATAATCCAGTCAACTATGAAAAGTGAATCATTGAGCCACCTGATGAAACCCCTCCTGTTCTCACTCTTTTTCTTGTTTCCTTCATTTCTTATTTTTGGACAGAACAGCAGAATTGTTGCCAAAAATGCCAAAGTAGAAATGGCGGGGACAGGTTTCAAATTCACCGAGGGACCAGCCGTAGCACCTGATGGTCGGGTATTTTTCACCGACCAGCCCAACGACCAGATCCACGTCTGGGACGAAAAAGAGGGTATCTCCCTGTGGCTGGAGGGAACAGGGCGGTCGAACGGGATGTATTTTAATGCGGAAGGTCAGTTGGTGTCCTGTGCCGACCAGCATAATCAGCTGGTGGTGTTTGATGAGAACAAACAGATGACGGTTCTCTTTGAAAACTATGACGGAAAGCACCTCAACGGTCCGAATGATCTGTGGATCGCTCCCAACGGGGGCATCTATTTTTCCGACCCCCTGTATAAACGGGATTACTGGGAAGAGGGGCACACCGAAAAGCAGGATGCACGCGGAGTGTACTACATGGATCCGGACGGTAAGGTGACACGGGTGATTGACGATTTCACCCAGCCCAACGGACTGATCGGCACGCCCGACGGGAAAATACTCTATGCCACTGATATTAACGAAAGGAAAATCTGGAAATACGACATACAGTCCGACGGCACCCTGGCAAACAAAACGTTCTTTGCACCGAGCGGCACTGATGGGATGACCATTGACAATCGGGGAAATATATACCTCACTTCAAGAAAAGTCCTGGTTTACTCTCCCCATGGCGAGCTGATTGAAGAGATCGAGTTACCCGAAGCACCATCCAATGTTTGCTTCGGCGGGAAAAAACGAAACATTCTTTTTATCACTGCACGCACTTCGGTTTATACGTTAAAAATGAAAGTAAAAGGAGTAAATTGATCCGAAAGATGCAAACAGGGATAA
>Ga0172382_10007116_pt1 | contig 16001 bp, 15 predicted proteins | sample Leawel138RmetaG_FD_122245 | JGI IMG/M metagenome (GOLD analysis project Ga0172382, IMG submission 122245) | Leachate microbial communities from a municipal landfill in Southern Ontario, Canada - Leachate well 138R metaG | ecosystem: Engineered > Solid waste > Landfill > Unclassified | place...
AAGTGCCGTCCAGAATCTGGCCGCCATAGCCATGCAAAAACATGTGTGTCCCTTAAAAACAAAAATGATTGAGCAACCCGCGATTGCTCAATCAAGCGATGACTTCAATTGATTGTGATGCCACTCGGGCTTATGCTTACTTGGCCTGCATCAGGCCGATTTCACCGGGCTGAAAATACTTGCCGGCAATTTCCGCAATTGTACCTTCTGCAGCCAGCTCATTGATGGCTTTATTAATGGCCTCTTTCAATTTCACATCGGATTTGCGCAATCCCATGGCAATTTCATTGGTCAGGATAGGGTCGCCAGACAGCACTTCTCCCACAAACTCAAAGTCCCTGCCCTCTGGTGTGACCAGAAAGCCGGCAATCGCATTGGGCTTTTCAAGCAAGGCGGCATCAAGACGGCCGGCCCGCAAATCGGCATAGGTTTGTGACTGGTCCTGGTAGGACACAATTTGTACCCCCCCCTTGCCCCAGGCTTTTTTGGCAAAAGCCTCCTGGGTGGTGCCCTGCAACACGCCCAGGCGTTTTCCACTTAATGATTCTGCGGTCGGCAAGGTGCCACTGCCTTTTTTGGCAATTAGCTGGGTGGGAATGGCATACAGGGGATCGGTAAAATCGATCACTTTTGACCGTGCTTCGGTAGCGGTCATACTTGAATGGATAACCTCAAATTTGCGTGCCTGAAGGGCGGGAATCAGGCCATCAAAAGACTGCTCGACCCACACGCATTTGGCATCGAGTTTACCGCAGATGGCATTGGCCACATCCACATCAAACCCTTCCATTTCGCCTTTGGCATTTCTGTATTCAAAAGGAGGATAGGTGGCCTCCACCCCAATACGGATTTCTTTCCATTCACTGGCAGCGGCAAGGTTACCCATTCCAAGAACAGAACATGCCAATCCTGCAGCAATTAATATTTTTCTGATTTTCATGCCTAAACTTCCTATGCAAATTGATCAAAAACGGAAAGTCAAACAAAGTTTACCTGTCCGATACAAAAAATTTCTATCTATATAAACCGATAATAACCGCAAGGCTTGTTTATTGCCACTAGGGAACACCTTGATTCTGATCCATTATATAACTAGAGTTTTTTCCGGCCAAAAAGAGCCTGGCATGGCGCAAACACATTGTTCCACATTGAACAGCCAAGGCAATGCCAAAAAGCGGGGCACTGTCCGCAATCTGATACACTGTGATTTTTCTGGTTTTCATTCCTGTTTGCTTTTTTTTCTGCCTTACACCATGACCCTCTCTTCTGAAACCGGCCAGCCAGCAGTCGCCCCCCTTACCACTCCCATCCACCCGATCCAGCTAGAAGGCTTTGGCGTTATTCTTCAGCCCATGCGGCTTGCCCACGCCGAAGGCCTGAAAAATGCTGCCAGTGACGGCGAACTCTGGAATCTGGTGTATACCTCGGTGCCTGAACCGGGCAAGGAAACCGCTTATATTGAAGCTGCCCTGAAGGGTCAGCAAGATGGCCATATGCTGCCATTTACCGTCCTTGACGCCAAAACCAAAAAAGTAATCGGGACCACCCGCTATCACGATATTGTTACGGATATTGCCAGGCTTGAAATTGGCTATACCTGGTATGCCAAATCCTGGCAGCGCACCCATGTTAATACCGCATGCAAATACCTGCTACTGTTTTATGCCTTCCAAAGCCTGCAGGCCAATGTCGTGGGCTGGCGTACCGACATCATCAACCACACCTCACAAAAAGCCATCGAAAGGCTGGGTGCAAAAAAAGACGGGGTATTGCGAGGCCATGCCAGGCGTCGGGATGGTTCTATCAGGGATACGGTCATGTACAGCATCACCCGTGAAGAATGGCCTGCGATCAAAAAAGCACTGAAAGAAAAACTGGCCGCCTTCAATAACCACAACCCGGCCTAAGCCCCATCTCTGGCCTTATGTCGTTTGGTCGTCATAACGCGACCAGACCATAATGCTTCAAAAAGGCAACCACCTTGAAAGACCTGCTGTTCTCGTTATTGCCCATTTGCCTGTATCTGGTTCTTGGCCTGCTGATTGGCAAAATACTGCCGGCCACCCAGTCTGCCCGCTTGACGCGCCTGATTACGCCTTTTGTCTGGCTGCTTCTGTTTGCCATTGGCTATAAATTTGGCCTGCAACTGGAAAACCTGCAAAACGTAACGCAAATCCTGGGCATTGCCATGGCCTACGCCCTGGGCACCACGGTTTTTTCTTTTGTAGGGTTATGGCTGCTGCTTCCAAAGAATGAAAAAGGCACGACTGAAGCCACCTCGGACTTTGGCATCTGGCATGTGATTCGGGAATGCGGCATTGCCTTTGCCTTTTTACTGGCCGGCATTGGCCTGGCCAAACTGCTGCTAATGGCACACATGAATACCGAATGGCTTCCTTCAGTTGAAACCTTCCTGTATATATTACTGGTGCTCATTGGCATCGACCTGGTCAATGCCCCCATTTCCCTCAAGTTCCTGCAGTTCAGGACCATTGCCACACCGGTAGTGGTTATTTTGTTTTCCCTGCTGGGCGGCACTGCCGTTGCCTGGTTAATGGACATGGATATACGCAATGGCCTGGTCTTGTCTGCCGGCTTCGGCTGGTTCTCGCTGTCTGGGGTACTGGTCACGGCCAACCTTGGCGAATTCTATGGTGCCGCTTCTCTCATGACCGACCTGTTCCGGGAATTACTGTCTATTGTCGTGCTGTTTTTTCTGGGTGCCCGTCATCCTGTTCCTGCCATTGGCACGTCAGGGGCAACCGCCATGGATACTACCCTGCCAATCATCAAGAAAATAACCGGCAACCACTATATTGCCACTGCTATTTTCTGTGGTGCCGTACTCAGCCTGGTGGCCCCCTTCCTGCTGACCTGGCTGCTTACCCTGTTCAATTAATCCATCAGGACCCAGGCCTGTTGCACCTGTACGCAAACCTTGCACTCAAGTTCCAGCCGCTCTGGATGAAAAAAATCCAGCTCCTGCCCATCTGACAGGCGAGCGGTGTATTTATAACGCTCACCTTTGAAAACCCGGCTTAGCACCTGTATTTCAAGCCCGTTTTCCACCACCCGAACATGCTCGGGCCTGACCAGGATCGCCTGCCGGGTTGAACCTAGTGAAGAAGACAGCAACTGCATCACTTCCGGACCCGACAAAAGACGATTATCCGTGTTGCGATGCACATGAAGGATGGAACCCTGCCCAATAAAACGGGCCACCCAGGTATTTTGCGGATACTGATACAGTTGCTCAGGTGTGTCCCACTGCTCCAGTTTGCCATGGTTCATGACGGCAATCCGGTCAGCCAGGGCCATAGCCTCTGCCTGGTCATGGGTCACATAAACAAACGTGGCCCCGGTACGGCGATGAAACTCACGAAACGTCTCTTCCATGGAAGCCCGCAAATGCTGGTCCAGGTTGGCCAGTGGCTCGTCCAGCAACACGACGTCAGGGTGTGACACCAGACAGCGGGCCAAGGCAACCCGCTGGCGCTGGCCACCGCTAAGATCTTGCGGTGCCCGTTCAGCCAGATGGGACAGATTAACCGTCTCCAGTGCCTGCATGACCTGCTGCCGGTAGTCTTCTCCTTTGACCCCTTTCAGTTTCAGGGCATAACCGACGTTATCCATCACGTTCATGTGCGGCCATAATGCGTACGACTGAAACACCATACTCATATTGCGCTGTTCTGGCGGCACATGCAGATTATTTCCGGCCAATTGCCTGCCATTAACCTGAATTGTTCCCTCGTCTACCTGCTCAAAGCCGGCCAGCATGCGTAACAAGGTTGTCTTGCCGCATCCACTTGGGCCCAGCAATGCCACAAAAGAACCCGTAGGCACCTCAAGGCTGAACGCATTCACCACCTGGGTCGTGCCAAACGATTTGCCAATCCTGTCCAATACTAGTTGCGCCATGGAATAACCCCTTTTGGCAGATTGCGGCCCACTATGCCCAACGCCAGCATTAACAACGCAATCATCATAATAATCAAAACGGAAATGGCCGAAGCCAGCACCGTTTCCCCACCATCTTCAAGATTAAAAACCAGCACCCCCAGTGTTTCATTGCCCGCACTCCATAGCAATGCTGAAACGGTCAGTTCGTTAACGGCAATCAGGAAAACCAGCAGGAATCCGGCAAAAGCCGCAGGCGCAAGCAGGGGGAATACGATGTCGCGCCATCTGCGTACCATGGAAGCACCACATAACTGGGCGGCCTCTTCAAGTGCGCCGTCAAGCTGCAGCATACTGGCATGGACAGGCTTGAAACTGACGGTCAAAAAGCGCGACAAATAAGCAAACAGGATAATGCCCAGGCTGCCATACAGACTGATTTGCAAAACGGGAAGGGGCTTTGCAAACAGCAAAATACAGGCAATGGCCAGCACCACACCCGGCAAGGCATATGGCACATCAAGCAGCATCAGGACAAATGCATACAAACGGCGGGGACGCCTGACCGTGACATAAGCCAGCGGCAATACCAGACACGCCAGGATAAAAGCCGCACTTAGCGACAATAGCATGCTGTTTTCAAAAGCGCGCCAGGTCGCCCCCTGCCTGGCCAGCATATGTGCATAGGCAGAAAAACTGATATTGTCATAACCCAAGGAAACGCCAATGGCCGGCACCAGGGAGCTGGCCACCAAAGCCAATATCGGCAGAACAAGAATCAGCGTAATGATCAGGCCCAGAGCCATTTCACACCCGATACGGGCTTTACCAAGATCAAAGGCCAGTGGCTTGCCCGGCATGCCTACCAAAGGCATTCTGGACTGAATACGGTGCTGGACCCACACACCCAGCATGGCAATAACCCCCACAATCACCGACAGGCTCGATACCTCATTGAGCATCAGTGGCCCGAAATCAGCCATTTTCTGGTAGATCAGCGTGGGAAGCACATAATAAGAAGCGGGAATGCCCAGCATGGCCGGTATGCCAAAATTACCCAGTGCCGACACAAAAGCAATAGCCGCACCGGCCAGTATCCCGTTTTTACAAAGCGGGAAAATCATGTCAAGCATAATACGATATTGGGAAGCGCCACTTAAACGGGCAGCTTCAACCAGTTCCTTGGGCAGCACCAACAAATTGGTTCGCACCGACAGAAAGACCAAAGGTGCATGCTGAATACCCATCAATAAAGCGATACCCCAATCAGAATACAGGGGTTGCGGACTGCCCAGTGCCGGAGCAATGCCCAGCAGTTGCAACAAGGCACTGCCCGGTCCCATCAGCTGCAACCAGCTTAAGGCCGTCACCTGGGGCGGAATCATCATGGGCAGCATGAACATGAACACCCAGAACGACTTGCCCCGGATATTGGTCAAGGCAATGAAGAAAGCCAGTCCGGCACCCAGTACCAGCGCCAGCACGGTTGCCAGCAAACTGGTATACAAACTGTGCCAGGTCGCCTGCCAGGTGGCTGAAGTCTTTAACACTTTCCAGAAACTGGACTTTTCACCTGCAACAATATCCGACAATGCCTCGGCCAGCAGTCGCAGGCTTGGCAGGACATTGACAAGGAAAATAATAAGCAACAGACCCAATACCCACCATTGCCGGGTTTCGTTCCTGAAAGAAGAGAGTTGCGGATTTGACATGAAAAAGAAACGCTCAGGCGCTTATGCTTACACACAAGCGCCTGATTTTAAACCACGATTTGAAAATCAGTTGAACAATTTACTGAATCCTTCCTTGTCTTTTCCTGAACTTTCCAGTGCCTTTGCCGCATCAAAAGGCAATAACTTGATCTGGCTGCGCTCGGGGAAACCGGCGGGTGTCTTCATACCGTTGCGGGCAGGCAAGTAGCCTTGTTCAAGCACCAGTTGCTGGCCGGGTTCAGACAAGACAAAGTCAACAAACTTGCGAGCCAGCGCTGGCTGCTTGCTGTCCTTCATAATGGCAACCGGCTCGGTAACCAGGCTGACGCCTTCGGTTGGAAACACAAATTCAATGGGTGCGCCCTTGGCTTTTTCACGAATAGCCATATAGTCGGCCAATACCCCATAGGGGCTGGTACCGGACGCTACGGCAGTCAGGACACTGCCATTGCCTTTCAGGGCAGAAGCCCCATTTTCCTTGAGGTTTTCATAAAATTCCCATGCAAAATCAGGGTTGGCAGTAAGGGTGGACAGGTGAATCAAGGCCGCACCTGAATACAGGGGGCTTGGCATGGCAACCTGGTTTTTATATTCAGGTTTGAGCAAATCCTTCCAGGCGGCCGGTTTTTCCTTGGCATTGGCATGATGGGCAATACCGGTGGTAATCAGCTTGGTGCCATAATAATAACCGTCCTTGTCGAACAGGGCCGGGTCATATTCCGCGCTTTCTGCCGACGGGTATGCCGCCAGAATGCCTTCTTTCTTTAGTTGCTCCAGCGTAACGCTGTCTGCAATCAATAACACATCAGGCTTAACCACCCCAGCCGCCATCTCAGCGCGTAGCTTGGTCATTAATTTGGTAGTGCCATCCCGTACCCATTCCACCGTGGTGCCTGGATTGGCCTTTTCAAAGGCATCCACCGTCATTTGTGCATCCTGGGCAGGCTGGCTGGTATACAGAACCAGGGTTTCTGCCTGAAGGGAAGCACTAAAAACAACACCAGCCAGCATGGCGGATACAGACAATACACGGAAATTCATATAACCCTCGGAATAATGGCGTCAAGCAAGACGGATTTTACATTTTCGGCAAGCTTACGGCAGCCTGTTTACATGATTATGACAGTTAAACCTGTTTAAAAAGGCAGGAAAACAGATGGCAACGCTACCGTGAAATGCTATCATTGACGCTCGAATATACCTGTTCTCATTGCCCTACCCATTTCCCAGGATCCCATAATGCCTTTGATAGACTGGTTATCTGCCTTGCTTGTCATTGTGGTATGGGGTGTCAATTTTATTGCAATCAAATTCGGGCTGGTCGATTTCCCACCGTTATTGCTGGGTGCGCTGCGTTTTGCGGTGGTTGTATTTCCGGCCATCTTCTTTATCCGGCGCCCCAATATTTCATTCAAGCTGCTTCTGGTTTACGGGCTCACTATCAGTTTCGGGCAGTTTGCTTTCCTGTTCACCTCGCTGGCGGTTGGCATGCCAGCCGGATTGGCTTCCCTGCTTTTGCAGGTACAGGCTTTTTTCACGGTATTGCTGGCCGCCCTGGTACAGCATGAAAAGGTCAAGCCCCATAACCTGCTGGCTATTGGCATTTCCCTGCTTGGCCTGTTCATTATTAACGTCAATGCCGATGCCGGCCACCCCATTCCCCTGCTGGGGCTGGTCTTTATTTTTCTGGCCGCCTTTAGCTGGTCCACCGGCAATATTGTCATCAAGCAGGCCAAAAATGTAAACATGCTAAGCCTGGTGGTTTGGGGCGGTACCATTCCTATTATCCCTTTCCTGCTTAGTTCATGGATATTTGAAGGTGGCGAACTTATGGTGGCCAGCCTGCAATCAACCACCCTTACCGGTGTCACCGCAATCATGTACCTGGCCTATGGCGCAACCCTGGTCGGTTACGTATTATGGGGACGCCTGCTAAGCAAGCACCCGGTAGGGCTGATTGCTCCGCTCACCCTGCTGGTTCCGGTAATTGGCCTGCTATCCGCCTCATGGATACTGGGAGAAAAACTGTCCACACTGCAATGGCTGGGCGGTGCAATTGTAATGCTGGGCCTGATCGTTAATATTTTTGGTCCCAGGCTGCGTAAACTGGTTTATGCCCATTAAGCCATTTTTCAGGTTCCTCCCGTCAAAATACGAATAATTATCTGGTTCATGCAAAATACATTTACAATCAAACATGAACATTTTTTTACCATACAGATAAGGATCCAAACAGAAATTACCATTACACTTGTAGCCGCACATCCTGAAACATTTCAGGCCTTGTTTATGGGTAAATCAGCCCTATATTAATCATCAAGGCCCCATCCACGCGGAGCGTCATTAAATGGATATTATCTGGGAAATTGTCATTGGTTTTCTGGTTGGTCTGGTGGCACGTGCCCTTATGCCCGGCTCCCAGTCTTTGGGTTTAATCATGACTACCCTACTGGGTGTCGCTGGCTCATTGGTTGCCACCTATTTGGGTGTCGCAGTCGGTTTTTATGAAGCCGGTAGCAGTGCGCGCTTTATTGGCTCGGTCGTTGGCGCCATGATTGTCCTGTTTGTTTACGGTCTAATTGCCAAAAACAAATAGCTGCATGCGATACCAATTGCGTGTCATGGCACAGGCAATTTTTAAGGAAAAATAATGATTCAGTCCCATTTCGGTGACCAATCAACCGCCCGTCCTCAGTCGGGCGTTATCAGCAAAATCGCACGTCTGGCAAAAAAAGCAGGCAGACCCGTTATTGAAAAGGCCCTGTTCCTGTTTTTCGCTGTACAAAATCCGAAAACACCAGCCTGGGCAAAACGCGTCATTTACGGGGCATTGGCCTATCTGGTCTTGCCAGTCGATGCCATTCCCGACCTGCTGCCCATTGCCGGTTTTACCGATGACTTTGGGATTATTACCGCTGCCCTGGCAACGGTTTCCCTTTACATCACTGCCGACGTAAAACAACAAGCGCGGCAAACATTAGACAAGTGGTTTGAATAAAGGCAATAATCGTTTATTTGCATGACTTACGATTATTTATGCCTCAACACCCACTCAAGGATTACTGGATAACCGAAACCCTAAGACTTAGGGAAGAACACTGGGGTCCCATTGAAGACACCACCCTGCTTCACCAGATCCGTCATAGCCAAGAACCGGTCAGCGATAAAATCATCCAGCGGGCCATCCTGATTTCAAAACGGGACGGTCTGGCCACAACCATCGAGAAATGGAATGGCAATGCACGCCTGGCCTTTTGGGCCATGGCGCTGCTCGCCATATTTACCGGTATCGGCATGGCTGTCAGTGCCTTGGGCACGGGGCATGTCAATCTGCTGCTGGCACTGGTTGCCTTGCTTGGCCTGCATGCCATTACCTATTTATTCTGGTTGCTGTCTTTCTTTACCCCTTACCCTAGTGGCACACTGCTGGGCCAGGCTTGGCTCTGGCTTGGCAAAAAACTGGCCCGCGGCCCCGATGCAACCCTGGCGCCCCAGGCGTTTATCAATATCCTCAACCAGAATAACGGCCTGCGCTGGCTGCTGTCAGCCGTCAGCCATGGTATCTGGGTCCTGATCATGATGGCAGGCATAATGACCATGCTGGCCTTGCTGGCGGCCCGGCAATACACGTTCGGCTGGGAAACCACCATTCTGCCCGCGTCTTCCTTTATTTCCATCACCCAGGGTATTGGCTTTTTGCCACATTTACTGGGCTTTTCAATTCCTTCAGCCGATATCATCCAGCAAAGCAGCGGATTGATAACCGCCAGCCCGGAATCACAGGCCATCTGGTCATCCTGGTTAATTGGCGCGGTCATGGTTTATGGTTTATTGCTGCGCCTGGCCAGCCTGCTTTTATGCCTCTGGAAAGCCCGGCAAGCGATCCACCAAATACAGATTGATGAAACCCTGCCCGCCTATGCCGGCCTGGTGGACCGCCTGTCTGCACATAGCGAACATATCGGGGTAGATGCCCCCGCCCCTGCCTTGCAAACCGCAAAGCGCGACACCCCTCTTAATGCCGCGCCGGCAGGTAGCCCACTGGTACTGGGGTTGGAACTCAGCCCGCGCGCGCCCTGGCCCCCCTTCAAGCTGCCAGCCACCGTTCATGACCAGGGCAAACTGGAAAGCAGGGAACAGCGCCACCAGTTGCTGGCACAAATGACCCATCAAACCGTACCAGCCCTGCTAATTATTTGTGATGCCGCGCAAACCCCCGATCGTGGCACCCTGCACTTCATTACCGACCTGTCCAATCTGGCTTCGCGTACCGATATCTACCTGCAAACCGATCACCTGCAGCCGGAAAACCGCCTGTCTTTATGGAAGGAACGCCTGCAACAGGCCGGCTTTGGCAACGAACAGCTACATGAAACACAACAAACACTGCCGCAATGGATACAGGTAAGTTAAATATGGACACGAATCAAATACTGCATCTGGCGGTTGTTGGCCACACCAACACCGGTAAAACCTCTTTATTAAGAACCCTTACCCATGATACCGGGTTTGGGGAAATTGCCGACTTTCCCGGCACCACCCGTCATGTGGAAGGCGCCCGCCTGTTCCTGAACGGGCAGGCCGCGGTTGAACTGTTTGACACACCCGGGCTGGAAGACGGCATTGCCCTGCTGGATTACCTGGATCAGCTTAAAGCACAAACGCTGCAAGGCTCCTCCCGTTTTGATGGCCCTGAAAGCATTCAGCATTTTCTGGGCATGCCGGAAAGCAGCCAGCGCTTTGAGCAGGAAGCCCGTGTGCTGCGTAAACTGCTTGAGTGTGATGCCGGTTTATATGTGATTGATATTCGCGATCCCGTACTGGCCAAGCACCGGGATGAACTGGCCATTTTAAGCCGTTGCGGACGGCCACTGGTTCCCATCCTTAACTTCATGCACAGCAACCCCAATTACCTGCAAGACTGGAAAGAAGCCCTGGGGCGCCTGGGCCTGCATTTAAGTATTGAATTTGACACGGTTGCCCCAGCCCTGGATGGTGAAGAACAGCTTTACCAGAAACTGGCCCTGGTCCTGGACAGCCATGCCGATACCCTGAAAGCGCTATCTGAAGACATCCGCCGGCAACGCAAGCTGCGTCGTGACATTGCCTACAACATGATTGCCGAGCTCCTGATTGATGTGGCCGCTTTTCGCCATACCTGCGCGGGTGATGAAAAAAGCATCAAAAGCGCCACGACCCTGTTGCAGGACGTGATCCGCCAGCGGGAACAGGATAGCATCCAGGCCCTGCTAACGCATTACCGTTTCAGGCAGGAAGACTATCCCGACCAGACCCTGCCCATTGAAGGGGGACGCTGGGGCATGGACCTGTTCCAGCCCCAGGCCCTGATGGAAATGGGTATCCAGGTGAGTAAAGGATTTGTGGCCGGTGCCATGGCGGGTGCGGCGGTAGATGTCATGTCAGCCGGACTTAGTCTGGGTACCGCCACCCTGATTGGTGGCGTAATTGGCAGCGTATGGCAGGGCGTGGACAAATTTGGCAAGCGCATTCTGGGCAAACTTCAGGGCTACCGCGAAATTACCCTTGATGACGCGATTATCCGCCTGCTGGGCATCCGCAGCCTGCAACTGCTTAATGCCCTGGAAATGCGTGGCCACGCAGACCAACGGCCCATTATGCTGAACACGGAAACCGTTACCGGACAATTCAAGGACGGTGATTTGCCAGAAGAAATCCTGGAAGCCCGCAGCCTGCCCCAGTGGTCCAAAATGAGCGAGCATTTTGAAACCGGCGCCCGCCGTAATGCGGCCATCAAGTCTTTGGCACGTAAGCTTCGTTGAGTATTCCTGGTTTCCTGGTTCCCATGCTCCTGCGTGGGAACCGCTACGTGATACGTCTGGCTTCCGTTCTCCGCGTGGAACGCTCCGCTTCGCACGGGAACGCTTGCATTTAAAGCATCACTGGCGAATCAGGCAGAAAATTGGGACCATTGTCACCCGCTTCCTGAGCGCAATATTGCGCCAGAATAGCCTCCAGCCCAATTACCGCTTCGGTCAGGCCTTCCTGGTATTGATTTTCGGAAAAACGCAGTTCCAGTCCGGCGCAAATCGCCTTCCATTCATGTTCCGCCGCTTTCAGGCCTTTGTCGGCAATAATTTCAATCTTGTGCCGGTCTAGCGCGATATATAGCAACACCCCCGTGTTATGGGGTGTATCCCACACCCGCAGGCGACCAAAAACTTCCAGGGCCCGTTCATGACTGCTTTTGACATGCGAAGGCATCGCCGCCTCTATGCCAATAACCAGCTCACCATGATGATGTTTTTCTTCACTTAAACGAATCTGTTCGGTAACTTCTTTCATGAAACCGGCATGAAAATGCTTGCGTCGCAACCACCAGCCTTGCACCGAATCCAGATCGAGCCACTTTAACCATTTACCAGCCACCGGATGCTCCTCCACCGCCACTGCTTCCGCCGCCACCGCCGCCGAAGCCACCACCGCCGCCACCAAAACCACCACCGCCAAAACCGCCACCAAAGCCACCACCGAAACCATCGCGTCTGCCACGGCCACGGCTGGCACTGCTGATCTTGCGTTCGGGCATGAATTTATGGGCAATAAAACTGATTAAAAACCCACCCACGGCACCTAACAAAGCAAAACCGAAGCTGCCGGTGACACCCAAAATAACCACCCCGGCAATAACGGCCGCCAGAATCGCCGGCCACATGGAAATAAAAAACACCAGGAAAATGAAAAACGGCCAATCACCTTCCTCAAAATCGGAGGACTGCTGCCAATCATTGACCGGCTCAGGCAATTCTTCAGTTTCAATTAGCTCAACCAGTGCATCAACACCGGCCTGTACCCCACCGGCATAGTCGTCCATCTTGAAATGCGGCGCCACATGATCATTGATAATCCGCGAAGCAAGCACATCGGGCACGGCACCTTCAAGGCCATAGCCCACTTCCAGCCGCATGCGGCGGTCATCCTTGGCAATCAGAAACAGAATGCCGTCATCCACCTTGGTCCGGCCCACTTTCCATTCATCAAATACCCGGCGCGAGTAGGTTTCAACCGTATCGGGTCCAACCGTTGGCACCATCAATACAAACACCTGGGACCCCTTGCTTTGTTCAAGGGCTTCCAGTTTTTTTTCAATTTCCGCCTGTTGTTCAGCAGAAAAGGTACCGGTAAGATCGGTTATTCGCGCCTGCAGGTTAGGGACAGGCACCAGTTCCTGGGCACTGGCCTGCAACCCGACCAATGCAAGCACTATAAATAGCAATGACAGGAAATAACGTGTCATGGCAGGAGAACGGGAAAGCGAAGTGCTCATCACTGTGCCGTTGCAGGCTGGTTCACACGGGGTGAAATATCAAATTTCACATCTGGCGCACGCATGATTTCCGCCTGGTTGTCTACCCCGAAATTGGGTTTGACATCATAGCCAAAGATTTTGGCGGTAATCAGGGTGGGGAACGTACGAATAAGCGTATTGTAGCCTTGCACTTCCTTGATATAGCGTCCACGTGCAGTGGCAATCCGGTTTTCGGTGCCTTCAAGCTGCACGTTAAGATCGCGGAACAAGGCATCCGCCTTGAGTTGCGGATAGTTTTCTGAAACGGCAATCAAACGGGACAGGGCCGAAGTAAGCTGCCCCTGGGCTGCCTGAAACTGGGCCAATTCTTCACCAGTGGGCAGTTTATCTGCCGACACCTGCACCGACCCTACCTTTGAGCGGGCATTGGTCACTTCAATCAGGACCTCACGCTCATTAATCATATAGGCATTAACACTGGATACCAGCTGCGGTACCAGGTCGGCACGGCGCTGGTACTGGTTAAGGGTCTCGGACCAGGAAGCCTTGACGCCTTCATCCAGCGTCTGGATCTCGTTATAGCCACATCCGGACAAAACCGTTGACAGCAAAAAAACACTAATGAGGGATAAAAATCGTTTCATGACTTCTCTTTCAAACTTGGATAGACAGGGTCAGGACAGAACAAGTCTGTTCAGGGGATTATATCCTGCCAATACAGTAAACCGTTGTAAAAAAACGGCGTAACGATGGCAATCATGGTTAATTATTCAAAAAACACAAGCGCGGGCCAGAATCATCACTTTATTACCCGATGAACCATGAATACTCATCATCGGTTTGCCTGAAAGCGAACCGCCCCCACATCCGGCCAGCATCAATTTTTTATCTAACCGGATTTTAACCGGCAACTGCGCTACAATTTTGTCTGTCTTTGTATCCATCCATCAGCTTTTCGCCTGAATACAAATTAACATCGCTGGCACCTCAAATTTTAACCAAAGTTTGCCCCCTGTCTGGCGACATTAATAAATTATTTCACCGTTTCTGGCTCACACGTTAACCATGTCACTTTCCGTCTGGCTTACCCTTTTTGCCGCTTCCTGGGCTATTTCCATTTCTCCGGGGCCTGGTGCCGTGGCGTCCATGTCATCGGGGTTGCGCTTTGGCTTCAAACGGGGTTACTGGAATGCCATTGGCCTGGCTATTGGCCTGGCCATCCAGTTTGTGATTAGCGTGATTGGTGTTGGCGCCCTGCTGGCCACCTCTGAAACGGCGTTTAATATCGTTAAATGGGTGGGGGTGCTTTATCTTATTTACCTGGGTTATAAACAGTACCGTTCGCCAGTGGCCATGATCCGGCTTGAACAGGATGCTGTGCCAAACACACCGGCTCACAAACTGGTTATGCAGGGTATCCTGGTAAATATCATGAACCCCAAAGGGGCCATTTTCCTGCTGGCGGTCATTCCGCAATTTCTTGACCTGTCCAAACCGCTGCTTATCCAGTATGTGTTAATTGCCACGACCCTGTGCACCGTAGACCTGGCCGTGATGGCCGTTTATACTGGCCTGGCTGCCAAGGTCATGCACCTCATGCGCAACCCGCATCATGCGGCCAGAATGAATAAATTCTTTGGGATTTTATTCATTGTGGCTGCCCTGTTTATGGCTGGCATGGGGCAGAAACTGGCCTGAGATGTGTTCCTGTACAGAAAGCGAGCTGTAGGCATTCCCACGCGGAGCGTGGGAACTGACAGAAGTTTAATCCAAATCAAGCGATCCACTTTTATTACAAAGCCACCCTTGAATCAACTACATATTGTGTTTAATATCACAAAAAACACAATATATAGTTTATTAAGGATGAACGCATGTCACAGGAAAGCCTGATCAATGCCCAGACCAGCATTGATGAATATCTCAGCCAAGCAGACTGGCGTGTTAACGCCAATGCCAACCAGGGTTACTCGCTGGGCGGCCTGATTCTGAACATTTCGGGCAAAATGATTGCCACTTACTGGCTTAACCATATTTATCCACCCGAAGTCGGCCAGGCCCACCGTGAGGCCGATTTGCACATTCATGACCTGGACATGCTTTCCGGCTATTGCGCCGGCTGGTCACTGCGTACCCTGCTGAATGAAGGCCTGAATGGCGTTCCCGGCAAAGTGGAGTCATCACCGCCCAAACACATGTCCAGCGCGATCGGGCAAATTGTGAACTTCCTGGGGACCCTGCAAAACGAATGGGCCGGTGCCCAGGCCTTCAGTTCTTTCGACACCTACATGGCACCTTATGTACGGGTAGACAATCTGGACTACCCCACCATCAAGCAATACATGCAGGAACTTATCTACAACCTGAATGTGCCGTCACGCTGGGGCACGCAAACCCCTTTCACCAACCTGACTTTTGACTGGGTCTGCCCCGAAGACCTGCGCGAACAAACGCCCGTCATCGCGGGCAAGGAAATGCCGTTTTACTATGGTGACCTGCAAGAAGAAATGGACATGATCAACCGTGCCTATATTGAAATCATGATGCAGGGCGATGAAAAGGGCCGGGTGTTCACCTTTCCGATTCCCACCTACAACATTACCGAAGACTTCGACTGGCATAGCGAAAATGCCGAGCTGCTGTTTGAAATGACGGCCAAATACGGCCTGCCGTATTTCCAGAACTTCATTAACTCCGAACTCAAGCCCAATATGATCCGTTCCATGTGCTGCCGCCTGCAGCTGGACTTGCGCGAACTGCTTAAACGGGGCAATGGCCTGTTCGGCTCGGCAGAACAAACCGGTTCCCTGGGTGTAGTTACCATTAACTGCGCCCGCCTTGGCTACCAATATGCCGGTGATGAAGCCGCCCTGCTGGCCCGTCTGGATTACCTGATGGAACTGGGCAAAACCAGTCTGGAACTGAAACGCACGGAAATCCAGAAACACATGGATAACGGCCTGTTCCCCTACACCAAGCGTTACCTGGGTACCCTGCGCAACCACTTTTCAACCCTGGGTGTGAATGGCATCAATGAAATGATCCGCAACTTCACCCATGATGCCCACGACATTACGTCAGAGTGGGGGCATGATTTTGCC
>Ga0172382_10007117_pt1 | contig 16000 bp, 11 predicted proteins | sample Leawel138RmetaG_FD_122245 | JGI IMG/M metagenome (GOLD analysis project Ga0172382, IMG submission 122245) | Leachate microbial communities from a municipal landfill in Southern Ontario, Canada - Leachate well 138R metaG | ecosystem: Engineered > Solid waste > Landfill > Unclassified | place...
CACCCCATACTTCAGCACAAACGCGCGTCAGGGCAGCTGTTAGAGTAGTTTTACCATGGTCAACGTGACCAATGGTGCCTACGTTCAGGTGCGGTTTCTTACGTTCAAATTTTTCCTTAGCCACGATATGTAACCTCTTACTAATTGGCGGGATTAACCTTGGTTTTTAATAATTGCTTCAGCAATGTTTGCCGGAGCTTCTGCGTATTTGGAGAATTCCATGGAATAACTAGCACGGCCTTGAGACATTGAGCGCACGTCGGTTGCATAACCAAACATCTCTCCCAATGGAACCTCTGCACGAATAACTTTGCCTGATGGCGTGTCATCCATACCTTGGATCAAGCCGCGGCGACGGTTGAGATCACCCATTACATCACCCATGTAATCCTCTGGCGTAACCACTTCGACTTTCATTACCGGCTCCAGCAGTACAGCGCCACCTTTGGTGGTTAGCTGCTTGGTTGCCATCGAAGCAGCGATTTTAAACGCCATTTCACTTGAGTCGACATCGTGGTAGGAACCGTCAAAAACGGCTGCCTTCAGACCGAGAAGCGGATAACCGGCAACAATACCGTTCTGCATCTGCTCTTCGATACCCTTTTGAACTGCAGGGATGTATTCCTTAGGAATAGCACCACCCACAATTTCATTCGTAAATTCAAGACCTTCCTGACCTTCGTCAGCAGGTGAGAAACGAATCCAGCAATGACCAAACTGACCACGACCACCTGACTGACGAACGAACTTACCTTCGATCTCACAGGTGTTGCGAATAGTTTCACGGTAGGCAACTTGCGGCTTACCAATGTTGGCTTCTACGTTAAACTCACGACGCATACGGTCAACCAAGATATCTAGGTGCAACTCACCCATACCTGAAATAATGGTCTGTCCTGTTTCTTCGTCGGTCTTGACGCGGAACGATGGATCTTCTTGCGCCAAACGGCCCAATGCGATACCCATTTTCTCTTGGTCAGCCTTAGTTTTTGGCTCAACCGCAACAGAGATAACAGGCTCAGGAAAGTCCATACGCTCAAGAATGATTGGCTTATCAACGTTACACAGGGTATCCCCAGTGGTTACATCTTTCATACCGATCAATGCAGCGATATCGCCCGCACGTACTTCTTTGATTTCCTGACGATCGTTTGCGTGCATCTGCACCATACGACCAACACGCTCGCGCTTACCTTTTACTGAGTTTAATACAGCATCACCTGAAGACAGGACGCCGGAGTAAACACGGATAAAGGTCAAAGTACCAACGAATGGGTCCGTTGCAATCTTGAACGATAATGCGGAGAAAGGTGCAGAGTCGTCAGCTGGACGCTCATCAACAAGCTCTTCATTGTCTGGATGCACACCTTTGATCGGTGGAATCTCAGTCGGCGCAGGCAGGTAGTCAATAACGGCGTCAAGCACCAATGGCACACCTTTGTTTTTAAAGGATGAACCACAAACAGCAGGTACGATTTCGCCAGCAATGGTGCGCGCGCGCAGACCTGCTTTAATTTCCTCATTGGTTAACTCACCACCTTCGAGGTATTTATCCATCAACTCTTCACTAGACTCTGCTGCTGCTTCAATCATTAAAGCGCGATACTCTTCGGCTTCAGCCAACATATCGGCAGGGATGTCTTCTTCACGGTAAACCAGACCCATGTCAGCATCGTCCCAGTAACGAGCTTTCATCGTGATCAGGTCAACTTGGCCAACAAAGCTCTCTTCCATACCGATCTGCAACTGCAGAGCAACTGGAGTGTGACCTAAACGCTGTTTGATTTGACCCAAAACACGCTTAAAGTCTGCACCTTGACGGTCTAGCTTGTTCACGTAAACAATACGTGGAACGCCATACTTGTTCGCTTGACGCCATACAGTCTCAGACTGAGGCTCAACGCCGGACGAGCCACAGAATACAACGACTGCGCCATCGAGCACACGCAGTGAACGCTCAACTTCAATAGTGAAGTCAACGTGACCTGGTGTATCAATAACGTTTACACGGTAACGGTCATACTGCTTGGTTGAGCCTTCCCAGAAAGCTGTAACCGCTGCAGATGTAATGGTAATTCCGCGCTCTTGTTCTTGCGCCATCCAGTCAGTAGTACTTGCACCATCATGGGTTTCACCCATTTTGTGGTTAACACCTGTATAGAACAGGATACGCTCAGTTGTCGTGGTTTTTCCCGCGTCAACGTGCGCACAGATGCCAATGTTACGGTAGCGATTAATAGGGGTAGTACGAGCCACAATCAGTTCCTCGCTAAATTAAAAACGGTAATGCGAGAAAGCTTTGTTAGCTTCTGCCATGCGGTGCACATCTTCACGCTTCTTAACAGCCGAGCCTTTACCCTCAGCAGCATCCATTAACTCACCCGCTAAACGCAGGGCCATGGATTTCTCACCACGCTTGCGCGCAGCTTCTACCAGCCAACGCATGGCTAGCGCATTACGACGGGAAGGACGAACCTCAACTGGAACCTGGTAGGTAGCACCACCTACACGACGGGATTTCACTTCGACCAAGGGAGCGATGGCTTCTAGTGCTTTTTCAAAGGTTTCCAGTGGTTCTAGGTTTTTGCGCTGCTGAACTGTTTCCAGTGCACCATAAACAATACGCTCGGCCACAGCTTTTTTACCGTGCTCCATAACGTGGTTCATGAATTTTGCGAGAATCTGGCTGCCATACTTTGGATCATCCAGAATTTCCCGTTTTGCGATTACGCGACGTCTTGGCATTGATAAGCCCTCAAACGGTCTTCAGGTTAGCTCGGAACTGCTTTTAAAAAAGCGTCCGACCTTACTCTTATCGACTCGGATTAATAAAAAATTTACTTAGGACGCTTGGTACCGTACTTAGAACGGCCCTGCTTGCGATCCTTAACACCGGAAGTATCTAAAGAACCACGCACGGTGTGATAACGCACACCAGGCAAGTCTTTAACACGACCACCACGAATTAATACAACGCTGTGCTCTTGCAGGTTGTGGCCTTCACCACCAATGTAAGAGGACACTTCAAAGCCGTTGGTTAAACGAACACGACACACTTTACGTAGTGCTGAGTTCGGCTTTTTTGGTGTGGTTGTATATACACGAGTACATACTCCACGACGCTGTGGGCAACCCTGTAGCGCAGGAACGTCGTTTTTATCGACGATACGCTTACGCGGCTTGCGCACTAGCTGGTTTACTGTTGCCATCTAAATGCTCCACTTTTGTCTTTCGACAATAATTAACAAGGTGAGGCCCAAGCCCCACCGAATTTAAGGGTACAAGATTCTAGTTACTGTCTCGACCCACGTCAAGAACTAAGCTACCCGTCTAGGAGCTTAGCTACTCAATTGAATTTAATGCTTCACTGAATGCTTCGAACTCAGTCGCACTAACATCTTGTTTTGTATCAACATTACCACGTCTGCGCTTACGTTCAGCATGGTATGTCAAACCTGTACCGGCTGGAATCAAACGTCCAACTACTACGTTTTCTTTCAAGCCACGTAAGAAGTCACGTTTTCCTGTTACCGCTGCTTCTGTCAGAACACGTGTTGTTTCCTGGAACGAAGCCGCTGAAATAAAGGATTCAGTTGACAGCGATGCCTTAGTAATACCCAGCAATACACGCTCATACTTAGCGGCAAACCGATCTTTAGCCGCTAATTCTTCGTTTTCCTGCAACACGTTAGTGAACTCAACCTGCTCGCCTTTGATGAAATTTGAATCACCTGACTCAAGGATATCCACTTTGCGCAGCATTTGACGCAGGATTGTTTCAATGTGCTTATCGTTAATTTTCACACCCTGCAAACGATAAACTTCTTGAATTTCAGTAACAATGTAACGCGCTAAGGCACTAACACCGAGCAAACGCAAGATATCATGCGGGTTGCTTGGACCATCAGAAATCACTTCACCGCGGCTTACCTGCTCACCCTCAAACACGTTCAGGTGACGCCACTTATGAATTAATTCTTCATAAGGATCGCTGCCGTCAGTTGGCGTAATCACCAAGCGACGCTTGCCTTTGGTTTCTTTACCGAAGGAAATAATACCGCTGATTTCAGCCAGAATAGAGGCTTCTTTTGGACGACGCGCTTCAAATAAGTCAGCAACGCGTGGCAGACCACCGGTAATATCACGGGTTTTAGAGGTTTCTTGCGGAATACGCGCAATTACATCACCAATGCTGATTCTATCACCGTCATTCAAACTGACCAAAGCATGGGCCGGCAAGAAATACTGTGCAATTAAGTCTGTACCTGGGATAAGTAAGTCTTCACCCTTATCGTCAACCAGCTTAATCGCTGAACGAATATCCTTACCAGCAGCTGGACGTTCTTGAGCATCCATTACTTCGATATTGGTTAAGCCGGTTAGTTCATCTGTCTGACGTTTAATGGTAATACCACTTTCCATACCAACAAACTGAACAATACCGGTAGTTTCACTGACAATTGGGTGAGTATGCGGATCCCACTTAGCTACGATTGCGCCGGCTTTTACTGTTTCGCCTTCTGCAACTGAAACCACTGCACCGTAGGGCAGCTTATAACGCTCACGCTCACGACCAAACTCATCAGCGATAGCTAACTCACCAGAACGTGACACTGAAACCAGTGATTTATCTTCACGCGTTACATGCTTAAGGTTAATGAGGCGCACTGTACCGCCATTTTTAACCTGTACGCTGTCTGTAGCGGAAGTACGGCTTGCAGCACCACCGATGTGGAACGTACGCATCGTTAACTGTGTACCCGGCTCACCAATGGACTGGGCAGCAATTACGCCCACTGCCTCACCCTGATTCACTAGGTGACCACGCGCAAGGTCGCGACCATAACAGTTGGAGCAAATTCCATGACGTGTTTCGCAGGTAAGTGAAGAGCGCACCAAGATTTCATCAATACTGTTGTTCTCAATGTAATCAACCCACTTCTCATCAACTAATGTACCGGCAGGAACCAGCACTTCATTGCTGACAGGGTCAACCACATCGCGTGCCACTACTCGGCCCAATACGCGCTCGCCCAGCGGCTCAACAACATCACCGCCTTCAATGTGCGGTGTCATCCACAGACCTTCCTCTGTACCACAGTCAAACTCAGTTACGACCAAGTCCTGCGCTACGTCCACGAGACGACGCGTTAGGTATCCGGAGTTAGCTGTTTTAAGAGCCGTATCCGCAAGACCTTTACGCGCACCGTGGGTAGAAATAAAGTACTGCAGAACGTTTAGACCTTCACGGAAGTTCGCAGTAATTGGCGTTTCAATAATAGAACCGTCTGGTTTGGCCATCAGGCCACGCATACCAGCGAGCTGACGAATCTGCGCTGCAGAACCTCGAGCACCTGAATCCGCCATCATATACATGGAGTTAAAGGACTCTTGCGTAGTCTTTTTACCGTCACGATCAATCACTGGCTCGCTTGACAGGTTAGTCATCATCGCCTTGGAGATTTCGTCGTTAGCTTTGGACCAAAGGTCAATTACCTTGTTGTATTTCTCGCCTTGGGTAACCAAACCGTTAGAGAACTGCTTTTCAATTTCTTTAACTTCATTGGTTGCACGATCAATAATTTTGGCTTTCTCTTGCGGAATAACGAAGTCATTCACACCTACAGAGACACCAGAAATGGTTGAATAAGCGAAACCTGCATACATCAGTTGGTCGGCAAAGATAACAGTTTCTTTTAGACCAACTACGCGGTAGCACTGGTTGATCAGGTTAGAAATCGCCTTCTTTTTCATTGGCTGGTTAACCAAATCGTAAGACAAGCCTAAGGGTACGATTTGGAATAACAGCGCACGACCGATTGTGGTATCTACTATGCGAGTCTGCTCAATAACGCCGCCGCTGGTATCAATAACCTTCTCAAAGATACGCACTTTAACTTTAGCATGCAGTGCTGCCTGTCCTGAACGGTAGGCACGGTCAACTTCTTGCAGGTCTGCAAAAATACGGCCCTCACCCTTAACGTTAATCGCCTCACGGGTCATGTAGTAAAGACCCAATACCACGTCCTGTGAAGGAACAATGATTGGCTCGCCATTGGCAGGTGACAAAATATTGTTGGTTGACATCATTAACGCACGCGCTTCCAGCTGAGCTTCAATAGTCAGCGGCACGTGTACTGCCATTTGGTCACCGTCAAAGTCAGCGTTATAAGCCGCACAGACTAGTGGGTGTAACTGAATGGCTTTACCTTCAATCAGCACCGGCTCAAACGCCTGAATACCTAGACGGTGAAGCGTAGGCGCACGGTTCAGCAGTACTGGGTGTTCGCGAATAACTTCAGCAAGAACATCCCATACTTCTGGCAGCTCGCGCTCAACCATTTTCTTAGCAGCTTTAATCGTTGTCGCCAAGCCACGCTCTTCAAGCTTACCGAAAATAAAGGGCTTAAATAATTCCAGCGCCATTTTCTTCGGCAAACCGCACTGGTGCAAGCGCAGTGTAGGTCCAACCACAATTACGGAACGACCCGAATAGTCAACACGCTTACCAAGCAAGTTCTGACGGAAACGACCCTGCTTACCCTTGATCATATCAGCCAAGGATTTTAACGGACGCTTGTTGCTGCCAGTAATGGCGCGCCCGCGACGACCGTTATCTAACAGTGCATCAACCGACTCTTGCAGCATACGCTTTTCGTTACGCACAATAATATCTGGCGCAGACAGCTCTAGCAGGCGCTTCAAACGGTTATTACGGTTGATCACACGGCGGTATAGATCGTTAAGATCTGAGGTCGCAAAACGGCCACCGTCCAAAGGAACCAGCGGACGTAAGTCAGGCGGCAGAACCGGTAACACTGTGAAAATCATCCACTCAGGCTTATTACCTGAAGTATGGAAGGCTTCCATCAGCTTTAAACGCTTGGACAGCTTTTTGATTTTGGTTTCTGAGTTAGTCTGCGGGATTTCTTCACGCAAGGTATTGATTTCATATTCCAAATCAAGACTAATCAACAACTCCCGAATTGCTTCAGCACCCATTCGTGCATCGAACTCGTCGCCATATTCTTCTAACGCTTCGTAATACTGCTCGTCATTCAGCAGCTGGAACTTTTCTAGCCCCTCTGCCTGACCCGGTTCAACCACCACGTAGCTTTCAAAGTAAAGCACACGCTCGATGTCGCGCAACGTCATATCCAGCAACAAACCGATACGGCTTGGCAGTGACTTTAGAAACCAAATATGCGCAACAGGCGAAGCCAGCTCAATGTGCGCCATACGCTCACGGCGCACTTTGGACAGCGCTACTTCAACACCGCACTTCTCACAGATCACACCGCGATGCTTTAGGCGTTTGTACTTACCGCACAAGCACTCATAGTCTTTAACCGGACCAAAGATTTTGGCGCAGAACAAACCATCACGCTCTGGCTTGAAGGTACGGTAGTTAATGGTTTCTGGCTTTTTAACTTCGCCAAACGACCAAGAACGAATCAGTTCCGGTGATGCTAAAGAAATCTTAATCGCATCAAACTCTTCCACTTCGTTCTGGTTTTTAATTAAATTCAATAAGTCTTTCAAGGCCTTTCCTCCTGACGGAGCGGGCAGTGCTGCAAGGCAGCACTGCTAATACGCACGCGGGTTATTCGGATTCCAATTCAATATCAATTCCGAGCGAACGGATTTCTTTGATCAATACGTTAAAGGACTCTGGCATACCAGCTTCCATACGATGATCACCGTCAACGATGTTTTTATACATCTTGGTACGGCCATTCACGTCATCCGACTTAACAGTAAGCATTTCTTGCAGGGTGTATGCAGCGCCGTAGGCTTCCAGCGCCCACACTTCCATCTCACCGAAGCGCTGACCACCGAACTGTGCTTTACCACCGAGCGGCTGCTGAGTAACCAAGCTGTATGAACCTGTAGAACGGGCATGCATCTTGTCATCAACCAAGTGGTTGAGCTTCAGCATATACATGTAACCTACGGTTACTGGACGATCAAAAGCATCACCCGTACGGCCATCAAACAGTTTCATTTGCCCGCTTTCTGGCAAGTCGGCTAGCTTGAGCATGGCTTTAATTTCAAGCTCAGATGCACCATCAAACACAGGTGTAGCCATAGGCACGCCATTGCGCAAGTTGTTCGCTAAATCCATAATTTCTTGGTCGCTGAGCAGCTCTAGATTAACTCTATCCTCGTCAGCACCGCCAATTTCGTTATAGATCTTATTAAGGAACTTACGTAAATCAATAACCTTGCGCTGTTGCTCAAGCATCAGGTTAATCTTCTTACCTAAACCATGCGCCGCTAAGCCAAGGTGAGTTTCCAGAACCTGACCAACGTTCATTCGCGAAGGTACACCCAGCGGGTTAAGTACGATATCAACAGGTACGCCATCTTCATCATGCGGCATGTCTTCTACCGGCATAATTACAGACACTACACCTTTGTTACCGTGACGACCGGCCATCTTATCACCGGGCTGGATGCGACGCTTAATTGCTAGGTAAACTTTAACAATTTTCAGTACGCCTGGCGCTAGATCATCGCTCTGAGTCAGCTTGCGCTTCTTATCCTCAAACTTTTCATCTATGAGCTTGCGACGATCAGACAAGTAAGCCTGTGATTTTTCCAGCTCGTCATTCAGCTTGTCATCGGCCATACGTAGCTTGAACCATTGGTTCAATTCGATTCCATCAAGAATCTCGTTAGTCAGCTCAGTACCTTTCTTAACACCAGCACCGCCATCAGCCTTGTGGCCTACGAGGTGTGAGCGCAAGCGTGAGAATGTTGCACCTTCCACAATGCGGAACTCTTCGTTTAAGTCTTTACGAATCTGATCCAGCTGGATTTTCTGAATTGCTAAAGCACGACTATCACGCTCGACACCATCACGGGTAAACACTTGCACATCAATTACAGTGCCCGTGGTGCCTGTAGGCACGCGCAACGAGGTGTCTTTAACGTCAGAAGCTTTCTCACCAAAAATGGCGCGCAACAGCTTTTCTTCTGGAGTCAGCTGGGTCTCGCCTTTAGGCGTCACCTTACCCACCAGAATATCACCGGCGTTGACTTCAGCACCCACGTAAACAATACCGGCTTCATCCAGCTTGTTCAGTGCCGCTTCACCCACGTTTGGAATATCTGACGTAATCTCTTCCGAACCTAGCTTGGTGTCACGCGAGACACAGGTGAGCTCTTGAATGTGGATAGTAGTAAAGCGATCTTCTTCCACCACACGCTCAGACAGCAAAATGGAGTCTTCAAAGTTGTAACCATTCCACGGCATAAATGCCACGCGCATATTCTGACCAAGAGCCAGCTCACCCATATCAGTGGATGGGCCGTCAGCCATAATATCGCCGCGCTTAATCAAATCGCCCTGCTTAACAAGTGGACGCTGATTAATACAGGTGTTCTGGTTGGAACGGGTGTACTTAACTAGGTTGTAGATATCTACCCCAGCTTCACCGGTTTCCGCTTCGTCATCGTTTACACGCACAACAATGCGGCTGGCATCAACGGACTCAATCACACCACCACGACGCGCCACTTCACACACACCTGAGTCGCGCGCAACGTTGCGCTCCATACCAGTACCTACCAGCGGCTTATCAGCACGCAATGTAGGAACAGCTTGGCGCTGCATGTTTGAACCCATCAGTGCACGGTTAGCATCATCATGCTCTAAGAACGGAATTAACGATGCCGCAACTGACACAACCTGTTTGGGTGACACATCCATCAAAGTCACTTCAGCAGGTACTTTAACGGTAAATTCGTTTTGATGACGTACTGTTACCAACTCTTCAATCAAATCACCCTTGTCATTAACACCAGCAGATGCCTGCGCAATAACGTGCTCTGCTTCTTCAATTGCAGAAAGGAAGACGATCTCATCAGTAACACGACCCTCAGTCACCACACGATAAGGCGTTTCTAAGAAACCGTACTCGTTGGTGCGCGCATAGGTTGATAGTGAGTTAATCAAACCAATGTTTGGACCTTCTGGAGTTTCTACCGGACATACACGTCCATAGTGAGTCGGGTGTACGTCACGCACTTCAAAACCAGCACGCTCACGTGTTAGACCGCCTGGGCCCAGTGCAGAAACACGGCGCTTATGGGTAATCTCAGACAGCGGATTGTTTTGGTCCATAAACTGTGACAGCTGGCTGGAGCCAAAGAACTCTTTAACCGCGGCAGCTACAGGCTTGGCGTTGATCAAATCTTGCGGCATCAGGCCTTCGCTTTCTGCCATTGATAAACGTTCTTTGACCGCACGCTCAACACGCACTAAACCAATACGGAACTGGTTTTCAGCCATCTCACCAACACAGCGCACTCGACGGTTACCTAAGTGGTCGATATCATCAACGATGCCTTTACCGTTACGGATATCGACCAAGGTTTTGATCACGTCTACGATGTCTTGGTTACTTAGCACGCCTTCGCCAATAATTTCTTCACGACCAATACGGCGGTTAAACTTCATCCGTCCAACTGCTGATAAATCGTAACGCTCAGAGGCAAAGAATAAGTTTTTGAATAAGTTTTCAGCCGCGTCTTTGGTTGGTGGCTCACCGGGACGCATCATGCGATAAATTTCTACCAAGGCCTCAAGCTGGTTGGTAGATGCATCTACGCGCAACGTATCTGAGATAAAAGGACCACAGTCAATATCGTTGATATAGAGCGTCTCTAATCTAACGATCTTGTTTTTCTGCAGTACTTGTAAAATTTCATCGGTAATTTCAGCATTACAATCAGCTAGAATTTCACCGGTTGAAGGATGAATTACAGGCTTAGCGATGGTTGCGCCGACAATATACTCGGCAGGAACAATAAGCTTATTGATACCTGCTTTTTCCATTTGATTGATGTGGCGCGAAGTAATACGACGGCCTTGCTCAACAATAACCTTGCCTTCCTTATCTTTGATATCAAAGGTGGCAATCTCACCACGCAGACGCTGAGGAACCAACTCAAGGCTGATTTCTTCATCTGACATGTGGAAAATATTGTTCTGGTAAAAATCAGATAATATTTCCTCTGTGGTGAAGCCCAGCGCACGCAGTAACACGGTCGCTGGTAATTTACGACGACGGTCGATACGCACGAACACGCAGTCTTTGGCATCGAATTCAAAATCCAGCCATGAACCACGGTATGGAATCACACGTGCGGAGAACAGTAATTTGCCTGAACTGTGCGTTTTGCCACGGTCATGGTCAAAAAACACACCTGGGGAGCGGTGTAGCTGAGAAACAATTACGCGCTCTGTACCATTGATGACGAAAGTACCGTTATCCGTCATTAATGGAATTTCACCCATGTAAACTTCTTGCTCTTTAATATCCTTGATCGTTTTATTGGATGCTTCACGATCAAAAATAATCAAACGTACTTTCACGCGCAAAGGGGCAGCGTAAGTAACGCCGCGCATTGTGCACTCTTTTACATCAAAAGGTGCTTCACCTAAGCGATAACCAACATATTCAAGCGCCGCACTGCCTGAATAACTAATAATTGGAAATACAGACTTAAATGCTGCATGTAAACCTATATCGCGAAACTGGTCTTTGCTTACCCCAGTCTGCAGAAATTCACGGTAAGAATCGAGTTGGATTGCCAGCAAGTAAGGCACATCCATTACATCCTGCAGTTTGCTAAAGTCCTTGCGGATACGTTTTTTCTCAGTATATGAGTAAGCCATTCGCGTTCCCCAGCTTGTGTACAGCTTGCTATGAAAAATAGTTACTCTAGCAAGCTAAGTTAGTGTTTCTCGTAGTAGATAACATTAGAAGGACCTGCTGTTAAAACTTAGCAACCACTTCTAAATGCTATCTATTAACGACAAAAGGCCGGTGACATTAGCCACCAGCCATCAGCCAATTTGTTAATCAGGCTGTTTTGCATTGTCGAAAATTACTTAAGCTCGACTTTAGCACCTGCTTCTTCCAGGGTTTTCTTAGCTGCTTCAGCTTCGTCTTTAGATACGTCTTCTTTAATAACAGAAGGCGCACTATCAACCAGCGCTTTAGCTTCTTTCAAGCCTAGACCGGTGATTTCACGTACTGCTTTAATAGCGTTAACTTTCTTCTCGCCCGCTTCTACCAAGTGAACTGTGAACTCAGTCTGTTCTTCAGCAGCTTCGCCAGCAGCAGGACCTGCAGCTACAGTAGCAGCAGCAGCGGTTACGCCGAACTTTTCTTCCATCGCTGAAATAAGTTCAACAATTTGCATTACAGACATTTCTGAAATTGCGCTTAAGATATCTTCGTTAGTAAGAGCCATGACTCTGGATTCCTATCATTGTGGATAGCCTTGTAGCTATCTGGAAATTTGATTGCGTAATTGAAAAAGCAATTAAGCTGCTTCTTTTTGATCGCGAACTGCAGCCAAAGTACGAGCCAGCTTGCTGGTTGCACCTTGAATAACGCTCATCAACTGAGAAACTGCCTCGTCGAAGGTTGGCAAAGTTGCCAAAACATCGATTTGATTAGCTGCAATGAAGTTACCTTCAAATGCGGCGCCTTTGATCTCGAACTCTTTCTGACCTTTGGCAAACTCTTTGAAAATCCGCGCAGCTGCGCCAGGATGTTCATTTGAGAATGCAATCAAGGTAGGGCCAGTGAAGGTCTCTGCCAAGGTCTCAAATTGAGTACCCTCGACAGCACGACGCAACAGGGTGTTACGTACAACACGTACATAAACACCTGCTTCACGAGCTTCTTTACGGAGTCCAGTCATAGCGCTTACAGTCACACCACGAGCATCAACTACTACGGCAGACTGTGCAGCTTGGGCAGCCTCGTTGACTTCAGCGACTATTGCCTTTTTGTCTTCGAGTCTAATTGCCACGGGATATTCTCCTGCTTATTTAATGATCCAGTTACCTGGAGTTTTTGGTGTCTGATTCGAATGAATCGGGAGCACCATCTACGTAGGCTAGATAACTACTTAAGGCAAGCCACCTACGGTCTTGGACGGCCCCCGCTAAGCAGGGACCCCAAAATTTGTATTACTTTTCTGAAAACGAGCTGATATCAACGTGCAAGCCTGGGCCCATAGTGCTACTTAGGCTGATGCGCTTGATGTACACACCTTTGGAGGTGGAAGGCTTCAAGCGGCGTAATTCGCCAAGTAAAGCTTCAGCGTTTTGCTTGAGCTTCTCAGGTGCAAAATCAATCTGACCGATAGAGGCGTGGATAATGCCGTTTTTGTCAGTACGGAAACGTGCTTGGCCGGACTTAGCGTTTTTAACTGCTGTTGCTACGTCTGCAGTTACTGTGCCCACTTTCGGGTTAGGCATTAAGCCACGTGGACCAAGCAGTTGACCTAGCTGACCCACAACGCGCATTGCATCAGGTGAGGCAATTACTACGTCATAGTTCAGATCGCCACCTTTCATGGCCTCTGCCAGCTCATCCATACCCACTACGTCAGCACCTGCTTCAGTAGCAGCTTCAGCAGCAGCACCTTGAGTAAATACGGCTACGCGAACTGTTTTACCAGTTCCGTTAGGCAGAACTACAGCACCACGTACTACTTGGTCAGATTTACGCGGATCAACACCAAGGTTAATCGCTAAATCGACAGACTCTTTAAATTTTGCCTGGGGCAGCGATGCCAAAAGCTGAGCAGCATCTTCAAAAGGATAGACTTTGCCGTGCTCTACTTTCTCAGCGATAGCCTGTTGACGCTTAGTTAACTTAGCCATTACACGCCCTCCACGGTGATGCCCATGCTACGCGCGGAGCCAGCAATGGTACGAACAGCAGCTTCTAATTCAGCAGCAGTTAAGTCAGCTTCTTTGGTCTTGGCAATCTCTTCGACCTGGGCGCGCGTAACAGTACCTACTTTCTGACTGTTAGGACGTGCTGAACCCGCTGAGATACCAGCAGCTTTTTTCAACAACACTGCAGCAGGTGTACTTTTGGTTTCAAAAGTAAAGCTGCGGTCACTATAAACTGTGATGATTACAGGAGTTGGCAAACCCGGCTCTACGCCTTGGGTTTTAGCATTAAATGCCTTACAGAACTCCATGATATTAACACCGTGCTGACCTAAAGCAGGACCAACAGGTGGTGAAGGGTTAGCTTGACCAGCCTTAACCTGTAGCTTGATATAAGCTTGAATTTTCTTAGCCATTTTGACTCCATTGGGTAATCGCCTTTCAGCTCCCCGTTATTAACCGATTCCTTTCGACGAAAAAGCCCTGCATTCATCCATAGAGTGCAGGGCAACAAAAAAACAATATCAGACTTTTTCGACCTGACTAAACTCTAGCTCTACTGGAGTAGAGCGACCAAAAATGGTCACAGCAACGTGTATACGGCTTTTCTCGTAGTTTACTTCTTCTACTACACCGTTAAAGTCAGCAAATGGACCATCAACAACACGAACTGTTTCACCTGGTTCAAACAGTGTGCGCGGTCTTGGCTTCTCATCACTGTCTGCCACTCTGCGCAACATAGCTTCGGCTTCTCGCTCACTAATAGGAGCAGGCTTAGCGGCAGTGCCACCAATAAAGCCCAACACCCGAGGCGTGCCTTTGATTAAATGCCAAGCGGCTTCAGACATGTCGACTTGAATAAAAACATAACCGGGGAAAAACTTGCGCTCGCTCTTACGTTTCTGGCCAGCTCTCATCTCGACGACTTCTTCGGTCGGAACCATAATTTCGCCGAACTGCTCCTCCATGCCCTCAAGCTTAATTCGCTCTAGCAGCGAGCGCATCACTTGCTTTTCATAGCCAGAATATGCATGTACTACGTACCAGCGCTTTGTCATGGAGAACCCTTATCCTACGATTAGTGAAATAGTCCAGCCTAAGAAAGTGTCTAGCCCCCACAGCAACAAGCCCATTACCAGCACTACAGCAACGACAATGAGGGTGGTTTGTACAGTTTCTTGCCTTGATGGCCAAACTACTTTTCTTATTTCTGTGCGCGATTCTTTTGCCAGCAGCAGCATTGACCGACCTTTAGCCGTTTGCGCTGCAATAAATAATGCTAGTGCGCCCAAGACAAGCAAGCCAATTGCTCTATACAGGATAGACTCTGATGCGTAATACTGATTAGCAACGACACCGATCACAACCAGCGCAACTACGATAAGCCATTTCAGCGAGTCTAACGGACTTGCATTTGAATCTGCTTTTGCGTTCATTTATCTCAGAATCTCAGAATTAATGCCAACCGGGAAGGTGGCAGGCCAGGAGGGAATCGAACCCCCAACCTACGGTTTTGGAGACCGTCGCTCTGCCAATTGAGCTACTGGCCTAGATATTTTCTAGGTCGGCTATTATGCCGACCTAGAACTAGTTGTCAAGCATTAAGCGATTATTTTTGCTACAACACCAGCACCAACGGTACGGCCACCTTCGCGAATTGCGAAACGTAGACCTTCCTCCATGGCGATTGGGTTGATCAGGGTAACGTCAAGCTTAACGTTATCACCTGGCATTACCATCTCAATACCTTCAGGTAATTCACAGCTGCCTGTTACGTCTGTGGTACGGAAGTAAAACTGTGGACGGTAGCCTTTAAAGAATGGCGTATGACGACCACCTTCTTCTTTAGACAGGACGTACACTTCCGCTTCAAACTTGGTGTGTGGCTTAATGCTGCCCGGCTTGGCCAATACTTGACCACGCTCTACGTCTTCACGCTTAACACCACGCAACAGAACACCAACGTTCTCACCCGCACGACCTTCGTCAAGCAGCTTACGGAACATTTCAACACCAGTACAGGTAGTCTTGGTCGTGTCTTTAACACCAACGATCTCAACTTCCTCACCTACTTTAACGATACCGCGCTCGATACGACCGGTTACTACAGTACCGCGGCCAGCGATAGAGAATACGTCCTCAATCGGCATCAAGAAAGCCTGGTCAATGGCACGCTCTGGCTCAGGAATGTATGAGTCAAGAGTTTCCACCAGCGTTTTAACTGCTGTTGTACCCATGCCATTGGTGTCTTCGCCGTTCAGCGCCATTAGCGCAGAACCGGTGATGATTGGC
>Ga0172382_10007119_pt1 | contig 15993 bp, 16 predicted proteins | sample Leawel138RmetaG_FD_122245 | JGI IMG/M metagenome (GOLD analysis project Ga0172382, IMG submission 122245) | Leachate microbial communities from a municipal landfill in Southern Ontario, Canada - Leachate well 138R metaG | ecosystem: Engineered > Solid waste > Landfill > Unclassified | place...
GATATGGGTCACGAGGTTTACACCATTGCCGGGGTGTATCCACAACCACCGGCCCTTGTACCGGAAGAACGGCGGATAACGCTGCCGGAGTTGCGCTTTGACAGCGAGTTTCAGCGGTGTGTCGAAGCGCAGGTATTTCCCCACATGAGCGACAACCCCTACCATCCGGGGAATCAGGAACTCAGGCAGCTGATTGAGCAGATCGAGACGCGAGGTCGGGAGCTGGGCAATACGCTGCACAGGATCGTCAAGGAACATCGGATCGACGTGCTTATCGGGCAGAACACCAACGCCATGCCTATGACAATTCTGGGCGGCGTGGCGATGTACTTTCTGGCGACAACCCAGAGGGTGGCCACCATTTTTCACCACCACGATTTCTGGTGGGAGCGCAGCCGGTTTTCCAACAGTCGGATAGAGTCGCTGTTGACAAAGATTATGCCGCCGGTCGACCTGGGTCTGGAACACGTGGTGATCTCGTCATACGCAGCCCACATCCTCTCTTCGATAAAACGGGTCAGTCCGCATATTATCCCCAACTGCGAGGACTTCGAGGACCCGGTCGTTCCCGACGACTACAACGGCAGTTTCCGCAGTGATTTTGGTTTTAACGACGACGATATCCTCATCGTACAGCCCACCAGGATCGTACCACGTAAGCGCATTGAAGACTCAGTTGCCCTGGCAGGACGGCTTGCGAAGCGCTTTCCCCAGTGGCGGGATAGAATTCACTACATCATCTCCCTTTACCAGGGGGACGAACCCGATGAAAACTACATCGATCTCATCCGGCAACGGGCGGATGACTGGGGTGTGCCACTGCACATCATCAGTGATCGGGTGCAGAGCGTCCGCGGCACCGATGATCAGGGTCAACGGATGTACACAAACAGAGACGTCCTCGTCAATGCCGATCTGGTTACCTATCTGCCGGTCTGGGAGGGGTTCGGGAACGCCCTGCTTGAAGCGATTGCTGCCCGGGTGCCGGTGGTTACTACTACCTATCTGGTGTACAAAACCGACATCATGGTCTCAGGTTTTCGGAATATCGAAGTTCGGGACCGCTATGACCGGGACGGTCACCTGGTGATAGAAGAGGACGTACTGGACCGGATCAGAGAGATCCTGACCAATCGGGAACTTCGCAATGAGATAAGGGAGCACAACTTCGCCGTCGGACGGCAGGAGTTCGGCCTTTCACGACTGGCTGCAAAGCTGGAGACCCTCCTTTCCGATTACGGAGACGAAATCAGGGCATCCCGGAAACGTCTTTCCAAGGCGATGACCCGCTACTCGGTCTGACCCCCGGGAACACCCGATGCGTGTGGACTCGGTGCATGTGGACTCGGTGCGTGTGGACCGACTGCGGCGGCCGGAGGTGCCGCCAGTTCCAGGAGGATCACTTCTTCACTCCCGTAGCCTCCCCAGATCGTCAGAGTGCTTTCGGCGTGGGTTTCTCCGTGGATGTAGTAGCCTTTCAAGAGCTGCAGGTTTTCCAGCAGGACGTCTTCAAAGTCCGAGAACGTTCCGGCCCGTCGGTTCCGGACGATACCGTTTCCTCGAAGGCGGCCTTCTTCGAAGTTGTAACCGGTTCGGGGTGACGACGCGTCCGGGGTATGAGTGTATCCTCCGGTAATGGTGTTTACCGGACCTTGTGCAAAAAACGTACCGTCCCGACGGAACTCCACCCACATGGGTCCACGGGGCGGCAGGTAGGTACGCATATCCCCGTGCAGTGTCTCCAGGGACCATCGGGTACCGACCAGTGGAGCGTGGCCTTCCGGTTCCATGGGTGCCGTCCGGGCCGGTTCTTCAACCGGTTTCTCGACTTGTTCTGCAACTTGTTCCTTGACCGGAACAGGTGTCGGTCGGGGGTCGCCGGCACATGCCGATAAGAAGAGAATTCCGGCGATCAGGACAAAGAACGAAACGCAGTACTTCACCGTGGTCTCCTTACAGCCGTCCCGCTTCTATGATCCGCTGCAGGAACTGCCGTGTCCGGGGGTGTTCCGGCGCGGAAAACAGCTTCGCCGGAGGCCCCTCTTCCAGCACTTTCCCGCCGTCAAGAAAGCAGACTCGATCGGCCACATCCCGGGCAAAACCCATTTCATGCGTGACGATCATCATGGTCATTCCCTGATCTTTCAGGTCCCGTATGATCTTCAGCACCCCACCGATCAGTTCGGGATCCAGAGCGGCGGTGACCTCATCGAGCATAAGAACTTCCGGGTTGGTTGCCATAGCCCGGACTATCGCCACACGCTGCTGCTGTCCTCCTGAAAGCTGCTCCGGGTACGAGAGGGCAAAATCGTCCAGACCAAAGAGGTTCAGCAGGCGGCGGGCGTTCTCTTCGCTTTCCCTGCGGGCCGTTCCGTGTACCCGTCGCGGCGCCAGGGTTATGTTGTCCAGGACGTTCATGTGGGGAAAGAGGTTGTACCCTTGAAAGACAATACCGATCCGTTTGTGAAGACCGTTTTTCCCCAGAGACGGATCGTGAATCGACGTCCCGTCCAGAAGAACACGGCCCGCGTCAAAGGGGACCAGGTCGTTTACACAGCGCAGAAGGGTCGATTTTCCCGACCCCGATGCACCGATGAGGCCGACAACTTCGTGTTTTTCCACGTTGAGACTGATGTCGTCCAGGACAAGGTTGCGGCCGTAGTACTTGGTGAGCTGCTCAATTTGCAGGCGGTACATCTTACACCGTCCTCTGAAGTCGCCGTTCCCGGTCTTTCCGGGAGACGTAATCGGTCAGACGTGCCATCGGGATAGTCGCCAAAAGAAACAGCCCGGCCGCTGCAATGAGGGATGAGTAGTTAAAGGTTCGGGCGGTGTAAATCTGGGCCTCCCGAACGGCGTCTCTGACGCCGAGGACGCTCAGGAGGGCAACATCTTTCTGCAGAGCCACCGCAAGGTTCAACAGAGAGGGTACGACGTTCCGGATCGCCTGGGGGAGAATGGAAAAGCGGAGAGTCTGCCACTGGGAGAGGCCCAGGGCTTTTGCAGCGGCTCGTTGACCGTCGTGGACCGCTTCCATTCCCGAGCGGTACACCTCCGCCGCGTAGGCCGAATAGCCGAGAACCATAGCGGTGGCGCCCCAGAAGAGGCTGCTCCGGGGAAGGCCGGGCAGCTGCAGCGCCGGAATGCCGAATCCGAAGAGCAGCACCAGAAGCAGCGACGGCAAACCCCGCAGCAGATCGATATAGACGATCGAAAAGACCCTCAAGGGGGCAAACCAGGGACCGTTCAGTGACCGGAATATCGCCAGGACGAGGGCCCATATTGCGATTACCACCAGGGCAATTGCCCAGACCGACATGTTTATGGCAAAGCCTTTCAGTACCTTCGGAAAGACTTCGACCATGGCGTCGAAACTGAAAAACTGGGCTTTTACCCGGGGCCACTGTTCCGCCGTCACCACCGCCTGTCGAACCAGCAAAAACACCACTACTACACTTGTGACGCTGATCAGCGGCGGCAAGTACTTGTCCCGGTTGCGCAAGACGCGCCGCGCCGGCAGAGCCGGCGCGGGACGCTGTGAATTCACTCAGTGATCTCCGGAATGGAATCGTCACCAACCAGATAGGTCTGGTTCAGTTCATCAACCACGCCGCGGTCAATAATGGCTTTGAGGGCATCGTTAACCCACCCTACCAGGGGAGAGCCTTTTTCAAAGACCAGCCCATGTCCAAGGTCGTTCTTGTCGGACGGAAGAAGGGCCGTGATTTCTGTTTCAGGCACCTGCACCGCCGTTACGTACAACGCCGTCGGAACCGACTGAACTGTTCCATCGATCTGGCCGGCCAGAAGCGCCTGAAAGGTCCCGATCTGGTTATCGTAGACGGCCACGTTTTTTATCCCGACGATCCGTTCCAGGTAGTCCAGATCGGTCGTGCCGATTGTAGCACCCCATCGGAACTTCCGCAGGTCCGCAAAGGTCCGGGCATTGGAGATACCGCTATCTGAAAGGGCGATGACCGCTTTTTCAGGTTGGTAATAGACTATGGAGAAGTCTACGAATTCCCTCCGCGGTTCCGTTACGGAGTACTGTTGAATAACGAAGTCAAACGGTTTTGGACCGGGGGCGATACCCTGGTCGAAGGTCTGGGTGATCCAGACGACGTCGTCGTATTCGAAACCCATTTCTTTGGCCAGGGCGTAGACCAGACCATTTTCAAAACCTTCCCCACCGGCGGGGTCATCGTTGAGCATCCACGGGGGATAGACCGGATCACCGGTGGCAACGGTGAGTTTACCCGGAGTGTACAGCCTGGGGTCCTGGGTTGTGCGCTCCAGGGCCGTTTGATCCTGGCCACTGTCCGGGGCCTCTTTTTCTGCCTGGCCCGCAGCAAATAGAGCCGTTCCCGCCACGACGGTAACGATCAGTACCATCAACAATATACGTCGAATCATCCAGAGCCTCCTCTTTTTACGACCTGACGGTCGTTCCGCTAAGATGTCGTCAGGGTAGGTAATCCAGCGAAGGTGGTCAAGTTATGGAATGGTAGTCGCTGCCTTCAACTCTACAAGAAATGTGTCGAAGTGGCGGTGATACAGGAGAAAGTCCTCAAGAATCGATGCCGCGAATTCATACTCGTCGGCGGTTTGAGATTCTGAAATCCGACGGCTCATTTCCCGGTTTTTCCGGTGGTTTATTGTGATGTTTTCCAAATCCTGACGAAGTTCAGATCGGAGCTGCTCAACCATCTCAGCTGTTTTCATACAACACCTCTCCGTAAACCAGAACATAGTCGCGGAACTCCGGGTTTTGCAGTTCCAGCTCCACCAGTGATACGTCAAACTCACTCGACGGGATTGAGCGCATCAGGAATGACCAGTTTCCGCCTATTATACCTAGGTCGATATCCGAGTCTTCTCGATAGGTACGCCACAGTTCGAAGGTGGAACCAAACCCGATGACCCGTTTCAGCGTGGGATCTGCTTCTCCGAGTATTTCCGCGACCTCCCGTGCCCATAGTTGCGCCCGGGTACGGCGCTCTCCTTGTCGGTTTCTTCCGGCGGGACTATTGTTACGGTATGGATGACTACAAAACCAGATCGAAGGATGTCCGGTGGCACCAGCGGTATGCAAATTTCTCACGCAGTGTGGACAACCTCCTGGAGGCGTTGGAGGTAACAACCCCCAGCAAGTTGGAGCGGCAGGGGATAATAAAGTCCTTTGAGCTCTGCTACGAGTTAGCGTGGAAGACGCTGCAGGACTATCTGAAAGAACTGGGATCGATATAGCCGTTGAGGGTCCGGGACTGGATGTGAGGGATATACGGCGGTGGAAGGATGCGCTGGAGGAAGCGCTGTTTCCCTGGACGGTGGACCTCATCCGGGTTGAACACGGCACGGACCCGGAGATCGTCAGTCATATCAACCGGGTTGGTATTGTTCTGTACGAGGCGGGGCCCGACGACGGGTAGTGTTTTCCGGCCCGGGCCGATCCGGTAGGCGCTTTGGGCGTCTTGCAGGAAACTCCGCAGAACCGGCCTGGTCGGAAGCTTTGCTTCCTGCTCGGCAATGCGTCCTGGATGGTTCAAAAAAATGAAATACCGTACGAAATTACCTCAGGGGACTCGGCGGACCGCTCCTTTGTCGGCGCTTTCTGCAAAAAAGGCGTAGGCCCGGAGGGCTTCGGAGACGACGCGGTTTCGGGAGCGGGGTGTGTAGGCGGCGTCACCACGGGCCTCTTCGGCGGTGCGGCGTCGGGTTATCTCAGTCTCGGGGACGTCCAGGGTGATGGAGCGTTCGGGGATGCTGATGCGGATGGTGTCACCGTCTTCTACCAGGGCTATGAGGCCTCCTGATGCCGCTTCCGGTGAGGCGTGGCCGATGGAGAGTCCGCTGGTTCCGCCGGAGAAGCGTCCGTCCGTGAGGAGGGCGCATGTTTTGTCCAGTTTACGGCTCTTGAGGTAACTGGTGGGGTAGAGCATTTCCTGCATTCCCGGGCCGCCTTTGGGGCCTTCGTAGCGGATGACCAAGACGTCTCCGTCCACCACGGTGCCGTCCAGAATAGCGTCAACGGCGTCGTCCTGGGACTCAAAGACGCGGGCCCTTCCGGTGAAATCGAGAATAGACGGGTCTACCCCGGCGGTTTTTACGATGCAGCCTGCCTCGGCGAGGTTGCCCTTGAGAACGGCCAGGCCGCCTTCGGCGTAGTAGGCGTGGTTGCCGTCGCGGATGCAGCCGGAGGCACGGTCGGTGTCCAGTTCGGTGTAGCTGTTGTCCTGGCTGCCCATGGTGAGGTTTCGGCTGCCGTCGCCGGGAGCGGCTGAGTAGAGTGTCCGGACCTCCTTGGGGATGGGTCGGGGCGGCCCGGTGACGGGTCCCCCCGGCACAGCGCCCCCCATGATGTCGTAGTGGTCCAGGGCCTCCCCCGTTGTAAGGCCGTCAACGCGGTTGGCGTTACGGTCCAGAAGGCCCAGGCGGTCGAGCTCGGCCATGATGCCGAGAATACCACCGGCTCGGTGGACGTCCTGGACGTGGTACTGACTGGACGGCGCCACTTTGCACAGGTTGGGTGTCTTTCGGGAGAGTTCGTCGATGTCGTTCATGGTGAAGTCCACGTCTCCCGCCCGGGCGACGGCCAGGATATGCAGAACCGTGTTGGTACTGCCTCCCATGGCGATATCAAGTCTCATGGCGTTCCGGAAGGCCTGACGCGTGGCGATGGACCGGGGAAGGACGCTCTCATCACCCCCGTCGTACCAGGCGCCGGCCATTTCCACGATACGGTCGGCGGCGTCGTCAAAGAGCTGGGTCCGCAGGCGGTGGGTGGCCACTATGGTACCGTTTCCCGGCAGGGCAAGGCCCAGAGCTTCGTTCAGGCAGTTCATGGAGTTGGCGGTGAACATGCCGGAACAGGAGCCACAGGTGGGGCACGCCGCTGCCTCTACCTCCGCCAGGGTGGCATCGTCGACGTCGGGATCGCCGGCCATCACCATGGCATCAACCAGGTCGTACTTCCGGCTGTGGGCGGTCCCCGCTTCCATCGGCCCGCCGGAGACGAAAATGGTGGGAATGTTGAGGCGCATAGCGGCGATCATCATCCCCGGGGTGATCTTGTCGCAGTTACTGATGCAGACGAGGGCGTCGGCCTTGTGGGCGTTGACCATGTACTCCACGCTGTCGGCGATGATTTCCCGGCTGGGGAGGCTGTAGAGCATCCCGTCATGGCCCATGGCAATACCGTCGTCAATGGCGATGGTGTTGAACTCAGCGGCAAAGCAACCCCGTTCCTCGATCCGTTTTTTGACCCGCTGTCCAATGTCGTGGAGATGAACGTGGCCGGGCACAAACTGGGTAAACGAGTTGGCGATCGCAATTATTGGTTTGCCGAACTGCTCTTTCTTCATGCCGTTTGCCCGCCAGAGGCTGCGGGCGCCGGCCATACGCCGTCCGGCGGTACTGGTGAGGCTTCTCAGTTGGTTTTTCATGTATGGCTCCTATGGTTTCTCCCGGCAGTGTCTCCCGGCAGTGTCTACCGGCAGTGTCTACCGGGAGGGCTCGAAGGTTTCCACCTGCGCCTTTTTGCCGACAATTCGGCGAATGATAAGGATCGTCACGACACCAACTGCGGCGGTAATCAGGCTCAGTACCTGGCCGGTTGTGAAGTTCCATGGTGACAACAGCAGCCATCGGGGGTTGTTCCGGGGACCCCACTGGATAATAAAATCCAGTCCCGGGTCGGGTTGGCGAAAGTACTCGGCGATAAACCGGGCGATAGAGTATCCGACCAGGTAGACACCGAGCATAAACCCCCGAAAGGGCTTCCGGTGGCGGAAAAAGAACCACATAACCGCCCAGAGGACGAGTCCTTCCAGTGCGGCCTCGTACAACTGGGAGGGGTGGCGGGGCAGGTTCACCATGGAAAGTCCGGTGATATCGATACCCACGTTTGCCGCAATCTCTCGCACCGCCGGGTGGCTCGTCGGAACTGGTTCAGCCTGGGGAAAGAGAATGCCCACGGATGAGTCGGTGATTCGTCCGTAGAGTTCCCCGTTGATGAAATTACCTATTCTGCCAAAGGTGTATCCAAAGGGTACGGAGGTGATAATTACGTCGGCCATCGCCGGGATATCTATTTTCCGAACCCGACTGTAGATGATACCGGCGATAATGCCGCCGAAAAGTCCGCCGTGAAAACTCATACCCTGAAGGCCGGTGAAGTTCATGTTTTCGTCAAAGGGCCAGAACATCAGCCATGGCCGTTGGAGATACCGGCCGGAGGTGTCGTACACCGTCGTCGCAACCACACGGGACCCGATCAGAAGGCCGATAATGATCCAGAAGAAGAGGTTTATCACCTCATCGTCGGTGACTTTTTTGTAGAGTGGATTGTCCGGTTCTTTCAGTTGAATCCGCGTAAAGAGATAGGCAAGGCCGAAGGCCACAAGGTACATCATCCCGTACCACCGGAAGGGCAGGCCGGGAACTATGACCGGAGAAATCCATTCGGGAAAGTTTATGTATAAGGGCATGTTGTTGGTCACTCCTGATTTTTTAAGTCACTGACATCGATATTACCGGTCTGAGCGTTGAACTCGACGGCCACACTCTTGCGGAGTGCGGTGATCTCGTACATCCGTCCGTGGCTCTCAAAGACCGTTCCCGGATGGACCTCACCTGTTATGATAATCTTGCTGGGAAAGTGCTGTTCAAACCGCTCCCGCAGGGTAAAGAGGCGCAGGCCCCGTTTTTCCACCAGCTTCAGAAGCTGCACCTTTTCCTGCCGCAGTCTTTGCAGGCCCTCGACGTTGGTCCCGGCCTTCTCCAGTTTTCGCATAGAGAAGTCCACCTCGGTGATCCGTTGCTTCACCTTCTCAATTTCTTTTTCTTCTTTTTCGATAAGGTCCGCAATCAGGTAGTCCTGTCCAAAAGAGAGTTGCGTCCGGATACCCCGGGGCGATCCCACCGAAGTTACTTCCAGCCCGTTTCGGGCGCGAATCTGTCCGCCGAGAATACGGCCCTTGTCTCCCTGGAAGGTTATTTTCCCGTTGCATTTGATACGGGACCGTACGACCGCAGACTTCAGGGTAATGTCGCCCACCGATAGCAGGGTTGCCAGTTCTACAAAGGAGCTCATAATGCCCTGTTTGCTGCGTAACACCGCTTTCCCCGCCCCTTTGACGCCCTGTTTCACGATGATGTTGCCGTCTGAAGAGAGCAGCGCTCCTTCCACCCCGCCGGCAACTTTGATCTCCCCACCGGAGATAATGTAAAAACCTGTCCGGACCGTTCCTCCGACAATAACTGTTCCCGGAAACTTGATGTTTCCCACTTTCATATCCACATCACCCTTAATGGTATGGATGATCTGTACGGCGATACGATTACGCGTAAACAGCGCTTCACCGTCGGTGACAGATTTTATCAGTATACTGCCGTCGGCGGACTCTTCCCGGATGACGTTCTCGCCCAGCTCCAGTTCGAGTCCCGAATCTCTCTGAGCGGGAACGGTCTTTCCGGTGACGTCGGTTCCGTCCACCGGTTTTTGCGGTGACGGAAGGATACGGCAGAGGGCCTGACCTTTCGTAACGATGTGGATGGTATTTCTGTTCTTGAAGTCCGCGGACCCGTCTTTTCGGATCCGAACTCCAGGATCACCGGTGATATCAATGAGAAATTCCAGGCGGTTTTCGACCTGGTCGACCGGAGGGGTCCCCTCGGCGACGACGACGTGGTCAACGGGTTCACCTGCCCGGGCCGCCTCCAGAGCCCGGGTTATCCGATCAGAATCGATCCCGTGAACGACACCTTTCGCTTTGAGCGACGCTTCTATGGACGGTACGTCAAGATGTCTGCCTGAACCGAGCCCTTCGGTCATCGACAGAAAGGCCTGCATGCGGTTGTCACTGACCAGGACGTTGATGACGGCATCCACGTGGGGTCGAACCCGAAGGTGAATGGTCCCGTCGATTTCTCCGTAGTCGAGAATACCCGCTTCCGTACTTGCGATAACGTTTTTTCGCTCGACCAGATTTTCGTGAAGGACGATTTGCGGCGCTTTGCCCGGTTCAGCGGGAATCGACTTCCCGTAGATGTCCCGTCCCGGCTCACCGGGGCTCGGTGGGTCAATCGAACATATCAGCTGTTCGGATTCTACCGGTGCCGTACGGGTGACGGACTCCGCCGGGAACTCCTGGAGTGATGGAAAACTGTCTATGCCTACGAGCTGTTTCTTGATCTCGGCCGTTCGTTTATCGTCGTTGAAGACCGGTACGAATTCGACCTGACGCTCGGGACCGGGTATCGCCGGGGTACCTTCGCACAAGATATATCCCGTCATCGCGAACTCCGGGCCTTCGTAAAAAGCGGTCATGTCGGTGCTGATCTTCTTGAGATCAAGGCGCACCAGGCCGCTTTCCTTGATCGCCCGGCCGATTTCTTTCAGTTTGAGGGGTTTTCCCCGGCCAACTCCCTTGTACACGTTGAGGTAGGCGGCCAGTTTGTCGTCGCCAACCACAATGTCAAAAGAAGAATCCCGGTTGAGCGTGATGGGAAGTCGTGCGGCATTACCAGTCTCTATCTGACCCCGCATCAGGTCTTCCAGATCCTCGGGAGACATGAGTGACTCTTCGGGATAGGACAGTTCAACGGCTCGTTCCCGAATTTTCTGTGGGTCCGGGGGCGGCGCATCGGTGTGCCCGGGGGTGAGATCCAGGTAGCATGTGGCTTTATCCGGGCTGATCTCAACGTTCCACCGATGGGGTTCAAACGGGGTGATGTCGGCCCAGTTGCGACCAATTCGGAGAAATCCCGCCGTTTCAGAAATGAAGGTGTCGCCCTCTTTTGCAGCGTGCTGTTTTCCAGCCTTATGTTTTGCGATGTTGGAACCGTGATAAAAACTGGAGTCGGCGAGTTGTTTGACCGGTATAAGCCGACCAAATATGTCTTTTCCGGGAATCCCCGGCTCCCCCGGTACGATCGTTCCCAGTACGTGAGAAGCCGGAACGTAGGCGGTTTGAAGAACCTTGAGGTCCACAAAGACGCGTTCTTTTCGGTAAATTTCCGGTCCCGAACGGGACGCCAGCACCTTGTCCCGCATCGCTGCGTACTCTTCAGGTTCTTCGGGAAAATCGTCCCACTCTACCGTGTCGGGCCGAGCCGGCCGGGGCGGCACTCCTCTCAGCAGCTCTCTGGAAAAGGGGCCTTTACCGCTGTCCCGGGCGGCAGATCGCAGAAAATCGGCCAGATCATCTGTTGTGTACCCGGCCCGGACACCTCTTTCATGCAGGGCCGCTTCCAGTCGTTGGGGATCCCAGGCATCACCGTCGGGGCTCGGTTCAAACAGGAGAGTTAATGTTACAGCCGGTTCCGGTATTTCAATTTTCAGAAGACCGGTGACAGTTGTTTTCTCATCTCTTTTCGCCATGGGCCCTTCAATCCCTGTAACCCTGACGCATGGCCTTCACCAGTTTGGCTTTGTACAGATTGTTCTGGCGGCGCAGCTGGGTAATTTCAAATTGCTGACTTTTCACCGTTTCCACAAGGTCTCCCATCGACAGTGCACCGGTGTTGAGCAGCTCTTCGATGTAGTTGAGCTTTGTGTCGAAATCGTGTTCGGCTTCCGACTCGGCGGAGTCGTAGGAATCGTTGAACGCCTCGATGTCGAGGAACTGTCCCGAGTCTTCGTCCTCCAGTTGCACAATTTTTTCTGAAATGCGGTAAATCGCCTGGGAAAGAACGGCACTGGGTTTGTATCGGAGAATGGGTATTCGGGCATTCAGCGCCGTGGTCTGCAGCTCGTCCCGGTACATCACACCAAGGTGGAGAATATCCAGTCCCAGGTACTGCTGAGCGCTCCGCCTGAGACGGGTGACCGTCTCGGCGTCCTTGGGGTCCTCTATCATGTTCATGACAAGACGTGGTTGAAATCGGGTCATCGCCTTCCGGTAGACCTCCGCAGACTCGGGGTCTTTTTCTTCCAGCTGATCCACAATTTCGGGTATGTACACGCGTTGAAGTGATGACCGGTTCTTCATGATATCGTTGAGAAACGCCTCACCCGGAGATTTTCGCTTCATCGAAGTCTGAAGGACCCGAAAAAGGGCGTTCTTGAGAAAGAGGTAGGCGTTGACCGTTGCCGTGGGGGTGGGCGTCGTGATGATGATTCCCCGGGAAGACATAAGGAAGAAATCGAGAATGTTATGACTCGTACCGGCCCCCAGGTCGAGAACAAGATAGTCGACATCGGGGATTCCGGAAAGGCGGCGAATCACGCTCTTTTTCTGGGCGGCGTTGATATTTGCCAATCCGGGAATTTCCGCATCCCCGGGAATAAAGCGGAGATTCGGGATATCGGTCTCGTGGATAATCCCTTCAAACGCCTGTTTTTTGTTTCCGAGAAATGTTCCAATGGACGGACTGGAGCCGCGTAGACCAAGAATCATGTGGAGATTTGAACCGCCCAGATCGAGGTCGGCAAGGACAACGCGCTTGCCTGCCTGGGCCAGGGCTATTCCCAGATTGGCCGCAAACAGTGATTTACCTACTCCGCCTTTTCCGCTGGCTATCGGAAGGATGTGCATTATAAGTCCTTTCCCGGTAATAATAGCAGAAAAAGAAAGACAACTGTATCGGTTAGTACCAGAATGGACATTATTCCGCCCAGAGGGTCTCTGGTAATCTGGTACAGATTGGGAAACACCGCCGGAAATACCAAAAACACGGCGAGTAACTCCAGGAATTTTGCCAATCGTAACGGCGTCAACAGCACCCGCTGCCGTTCCAACATATACTGGATCAGCAGTACAATCGGTACCAGCCCCCCTGCAGCGAGGCTGATAACGGCGTGTCGCAGCAGTACTTCTTCCACCAAAGGTGTGCGAAGAAGGACGGCAAGGCCGAGAGCAAGAAAACGTGCAAACTGGTATATTCCGATAACGGCTAAAATGGGAGTGGATAGTTTCACTGTTTGGAGTCTACGAGGCGACTCCGGCGGGGTCAAGGTGTGGGTTCAGTCGATTCCCGCAACGCTTGCTGGTATTCCTCCGCCGTGAGTACAATACGTTCAGGAGGTCTCAATGGACCATGAAGTTCAGAAAAAGCGTTCAGCCGTCTGGGTAGGAGTTACCGCCGTTCTTGCAGCGGTTCTGATTGCCCTTTCGACGGTACCCGGTGTTGTCGCTCAGGGATCTCAGGGGTCGTCCGAGCAGGCACTTGGCCTCTTTGAACAGGTTTTCCGATTTGTTGAACGAAATTACGTCGATGAGGTGGATCCGGCCGCCCTCATAAAGGGTGCCCTGGAAGGAATGTTCGAAGCCCTGGACGATCCCCATTCGGCTTATCTCAATACCGACGAAATGCGGGGCCTTACCGACACAACCAGCGGTGAATTCGGGGGTGTGGGTATGTTTATTTCCAAGCCCATTCGTGAATCGGATGACGGGCAATCCGATAGCCAACGATACGTGGAAATAGTCTCTCCTATTGAAGACACGCCGGCGTATCGGGCGGGTCTGCGGGCAAACGACCGCATAAAGACTATCGAAGGAGAGTCCACGGCGGACCTGTCGATCGATGAAGTCGTCGAACGCCTTCGCGGGCGCCCCGGAACTCCCGTAAAGATCACCATATTACGGGGTGAGAGTCTGGAGTTCCCCGTAACGCTTGAACGGGCGATCATCCAGGTTCCGACGGTGAAGTGGGAGATGGTTGACGACGAGATTGCGTTCTTACGGATCACGCAGTTTACCCCGTATACGGACGACCGGATTCGTGAAGCCATAGAGGATTTTTCCGCTCGGGGATACCGATCGATGATTATCGATCTCCGGTCCAATCCGGGAGGCGTTCTGAACGGAGTAGTAGATGTTGCCAGTCTCTTCTTCGACGGGGGCCTCGTTGTTGAAACGCGGGGGCGCGTGGCCGGCGAAAACCAACAGTTCAACGCCCGCAGGGGAACTGTAGTTGACCAGGATATCGATATCGTCGTACTTATTGACGGTGGTTCCGCATCAGCTGCGGAAATTCTGGCGGCCGCCATTAAAGACAGGAAACGGGGCGTGTTGATTGGCGAGACCACCTATGGAAAGGGCTCGGTACAACAAGTCCGAACTATTGGTGACACCGGGTTCCGTCTGACCATGGCACGGTACTACACCCCGGCCGGCACGAATATAGACAGCATCGGTATTGAACCGGATATCGTGGTAGAAGAGCCGGAACTCTCGCCGGAAGAGCAGGAGTCCTATGCCCGGATCAGGGAGGAAGAGCGTATCACCTCGTTTGTTGCCGAGATAAACCAGCCTACCGAGGATGATATCCGTGCATTTATAGAAAGCCTCCACAACGATGGAATTGTTCTGAGTGACCGATGGGTCCGGCGCCTTATCAAGATTGAAGTCAATCGTCTGGCAAATACGACGGAGGTTTTCGACCTTGAATACGATCTGGTTCTGCAGCGGGCGGTAGAATACCTTCGGCAGAAGTAAAACAGAAAAAGACAGAGGACTTTGTTCAGGCGGAATTTCCATGAGTTGCATTGAAAAACGATTTTTTGGGGTCGAACTGGTGCCGGATGAGGGCAGTGATCTCTCTCCACACTGGGCGGAGGACCGATCGGCCTCGGCTGTACTGGTCTTTGCCGGACGGAGCCTTCTCTGGCGACTGGTCCGCAACAAGGGGTATCGCCGGTACTTCGGCGGTGGCCGCCACTACGTCGTCCCCGTTGAGCCCGGTGCATCCCGACAAATTCGTTGGGCCACCGGGTGTCCCGTCGGACCGTTTCCGGAGTTTCAGACGATCGTCAGGATGCTGTCACACGCCGAGTCGTCCGGGGCGGCGGTATACCTTCTCGGTCGGTCTACCGACGAGCTGCAGCGAATTGAACAGAACATTCGAGTGACATTCCCGGGGGTGCGCGTTGTCGGACGGGCGGTCTTCCATCCCATATCGATAGCGTCGGTAACGACGGCAATCAGAAAATCGGCGCCTCGGATTGTACTGTCCAGCGTTACCTCCAGTTCCTTTCTTCGCTGGATGCTCGTATCCGCCGATCGAATCGGGCCGACGCTGACTGTTCTGACTCCCGGCGGTCTTGGGCGGATGGCGGGAAAACGGCGCACGTCCATCGTTATGTCGGTTCTATCCACTCCGGTACGGCTGCTGCTGCCGATCCCCCTTGTCATTCATCGCCTTGTACTGCGTCGGAAGAAGAAGAAAAGAGTTCGAGTTTGAGATACTCATATGCCCCGTTGACGGATGTTTCATTGCGGCGTTTGAAGAGGGCGGTAAAGATAAACCGGCCCGGGGGCAGGTAGATAACCAGCCCCACCACGTCGGTGACAAACCCCGGTATGAACAGCAGTATTCCTGCCGTGATGACCGCTGCCAGACGGGCATACCGTTCGGGGCGACACGTTCCAGTCCGGGCATCGTCGCGGATCTTTCGAATCAGGGTATTGGCCGTGCTTCCCAACACGATTGCGGCCACCAGAGTGACACCCCCCTCAATAGCAAGGGCAAGGTAGACGCCGCAACTTCGGGCAAGCCACACAAGAAGAAGCCCGTCTGCGAGAATGAGGATGCATAATCCGCTGAGCAGTGAAAACAGTCGGGTAAGTCGACTGCGGTGGGTCAGGAAAAACAACCATTCGGGGCTCACATCTGATTCCTCTCCCAGACAGTATAGTCAAGGACCGGCAGGAACAAAAACCGGCAGGAAACTCGGACAATAATTTTGATGTTTATTTTCCGTTTCATGATAAAATGGTGATACACTTATTTATTCAAGGTAATTGTCGAATGATGATCGTTGTCTCAAGTCGTCACGATCTGGTGGGACGGTTTGAAAGTGCTTTTTCATCTACACTTCCCTGCATCCACGAAACACCGAGAGAGTTCCGGTGGCGTCTGACCTGTCACGATCTTGTCGACGTTACCGCAGTAGTTCTGGATTTTCGCCAAAACGTAGATGTCCTGACGGAGCTGACAGAAGCGGCCGTTGTGGAACGCCGTCATACTTTCCTTTTTGCAGTTGTTCCC
>Ga0172382_10007120_pt1 | contig 15992 bp, 12 predicted proteins | sample Leawel138RmetaG_FD_122245 | JGI IMG/M metagenome (GOLD analysis project Ga0172382, IMG submission 122245) | Leachate microbial communities from a municipal landfill in Southern Ontario, Canada - Leachate well 138R metaG | ecosystem: Engineered > Solid waste > Landfill > Unclassified | place...
AAATTCACATTAATCACCGGGATACTGCCATCATCTCCCATTTACTTTGACGGTATACCTCATTTGGGGCAGTCAACAAACTGGAAAATACCTTCTGTTTCGGAGGCTTGCCTGATTCGGGTTTAAGGACTTCGGGAGACTACTGGTGCTGGGTATCTTAGGAGTCAGCATTAGCCTAAGCCTACTGCAATACAGTATTACACGCATTAGCGCATCAACAGCCGCTGTACTGTTTTGCACGAACCCTTTGTTTGTTACCTTTTTTGCTGGGCCACTACTTCAGGAGAAATCGACGAAGTACCACCTGGGGGGACTACTGGCGGGTCTTGGAGGAATCATATTAATCTGTCTGGATGGCATTACAACCAGTAGTTTTGATGCCCTAGGCATCTTACTTGCCGTATTATCGGCGATTACTTACGCCATGTATACCGTATACAGTAAGGTCTGCCTCCGAAGTATGCCCGGTAGCGTGATCAACAGCATCTCCTTCGTGTTAGGTTCTCTGGTATTACTTCCTGCTTTGGCAAAGCTGAACTTGCCGCTCTTTACGTTTCCCGTTAAGATCATGCCCCAGATGCTTTACCTGATCATTGCAGCTACCGCCGTTGCCTACTATTTCTTTCTAAGCGCCCTGTCCAAACTGCCTGCCACCATCGGGTCCTTAGTGTTTTTGATTAAACCAGCACTGGCTACTTTTCTGGCATGGCTGATTCTTAAGGAACCCATAACCCTCCTACAAATAGCAGGGATCGGTCTTGTAACCTGCAGCGTCTTGGTGATCAAACAAGGGGCCAAACAGCAGAAGAAGAGGACCGAGTAAAACCGAGTTATGGCCCAGGACACTCACCAGGGCTTGTTTGGCAACCGAGACAATCTCCTTGTGGGTCTTTTTGAGCACCTATGACTTTCCGATACCTTTGCTTCGGCAACAACATGACCTGGGGCCGATGGTTTACAGGGTGCTGGTAGATCTCTACATCAGTATTGTAGACCGCGCGGATATTCTCCCGGGTAAGCACCTCATCTGCGTTACCAAAGGCGAAGATGCTGCCTTGATCAAGTAGTAGAAGCTTTTTACAGTAAAGAGCCGCTAGGTTCAGGTCATGTAAAACCGTAATGACCGTTAATCCTTGTTGGGTATTTAGCTCTTGTAATAGATCAAAGAACTCCAACTGGTGATTGATATCCAAATGGGATGTGGGTTCATCTAGTAATAGGACATCGGGCTCCTGGGCCAAGGCCTTGGCTAGTAGTACTCGTTGCCGTTCTCCTCCGCTAAGCTCTGTAATTCTCCGGGAGGCGAGATGGGCGATCCGAGTTGCTTCCATGACCCGTCTTACTACCTGCCAATCTGAAACCCCTTCGCCTTTAAATCTCCTAATATGTGGGTGACGACCCATCAGGACTACATCTTCAACGCTGAAGGCAAAAGTAACTTGAGTATCCTGGCCCACATAGGCCATGCGACAGGCAAGCTGCTGATAGGGTATCTTACTCAACTCAACACCGTCTAGCTCAACTCGCCCCTCTTGATAGGACAAGATCCTGTTTAGGTTTTTCAGCAGAGTAGACTTTCCCGACCCGTTGGGTCCAATAATACCTATAAAGTCGTTACTACTCACCTGAAAGGAAATGTCATCTAATACTAGCTTATGATCATAGGCAAAACTCACACCAGATACTCGCAAAAGAGCCAAAGCAATCACCTTTAGGGGTGGGTGGAGCATTAGTCGCCCCACCCTGAGGTAGTTGGAATGTTACATAATCTGCTGCTTTCTTTTTCGCAGCAAGTATAGGAAAAATGGAGCTCCGAAAATCGCGGTTACAACACCCACAGGAATTTCAGTTGGCGGTGCCACTGTTCTGGCAACGGTATCACTGATAACAAGAAACATTGCACCACCTAAGGTTGCAGTAGGTAGCAGGATCCGATGATCCGGGCCCACGATAAGCCTGGCAATATGGGGTACGATCAGTCCTACAAAGCCAATGATACCACTCACACTAACCGCAGCAGCCACGGTTAGGGAGCCGGCGATAAGCAGGATCCGCTTGAGCTTTTCTACATTAACTCCCAAGCTAATTGCGGCCTCCTCACCTAGCATTAAAACGTTAAGATCACGTGAATAAATCAGGGTAATGGTCATTCCCAACACAATATAGGGTATGGACAAGAGCAGATCATGGTAATTTGCTAAGGCTAGACTGCCCATCCCCCAGTACAGAATCTGGTAAAGGTCCTTGCTATTTAAGATCATTAACAACGATACCAAAGCAGATAGCAGTGACCCCACTGCAATCCCCGAAAGAAGCAAGGTATCCACAGGTACCTTACGGCCAACCCTTGCAATGTTATACACTGCAAAGCTGGTCACCAAAGCACCGACAAAGGCACACAAAGGGACTCCACCGATCCCGGGGAAGGGAGAGCCGATCTTAAGCACAATGGCCAACGTCGCTCCGAAGGATGCTCCTGCGGAAATACCAATTACGTAAGGATCCGCCATGGGATTCTTAAATAACCCTTGAAAGCTAACCCCCGCGATGGAAAGCCCAGCACCCACAACAATGCCAACTAGAACCCGGGGTAGTCTGACCTTCAGGACAATGACCTCATGACTCTTAGGCCAGTCCTTGACCACCTTCGCCCCTAGCCTAGGCACTCGGCTAGCAATGATTCGAAAGGCGTTTTTGATCGAAATACTTGCCGGACCAATGGTAGTGACAAAGACACCAATGATCAGCAAAGCTACCAGCATTGTCAGGATAATCAAGGCCCATTTTCTGCGCTGCCCCAAGTGTAACCACTCCTAGTCTATGGTCCCCGGATGAAGCACCTGTGCTATTTCCGTTAGTATACTGGGAATTCTGTACGTGCCTCGGCTAATAATGTCTGGGTTGCTTACCTCATGGACCCGCTTTGTATTTACCGCAGTAAGTTCCTCCCAACCCCACAGATCGAAAATGCTCTCGGCCCCATCGGGATAGTACTGTGTCATGGAAATAATCACATCGGGGTCTTTTTCTATGAGCACCTCAAGGCTATAGCGAGGCCATTCCTCTTTGGCGTCCGCGGCCGCGTTAGTGCCCCCTGCGGTTTGGATTACCTCATGAATAAAGGTGTTCGGTCCTACAGAAGTAATGAAACCGTCAAAGATACCCACTACAACAAAGACCTCGGGCTGATTAGACTTCCCTGAAACCAGTTTCTGAACCCGCTCGATTTCCCCTTCCATGGCTGCTGTAATTTCATTTGCAGTCTTGGTCGTATCGGTCATGATCCCAAGGTTGTTGATGCCCCTGATCACTTCATCGATACTGCCCGGTTCAAAGACATACACAGGAATATCCAATTCCGTTAGTCGATTGATGTACTGTAGGGTCTGCTGTAATCCTCCCGCGGTAACAACTAAGTCCGGCGCCTGCTCAATAATCAGCTCCAAGTTAGGCGAATAAAAATCCCCAATCTTCGGTTTTGCTGCAGCCTCTGCGGGGTAATTACACCATTCGGTAACTCCCACAATCCGATCTGCAAGTCCTAACCTAAACAAGTTCTCGGTATTAGCCGGGGCCAAGGAAATGATCCGCTCTGGTCTTTTAGCCAGATGCACCTCCCTACCCAAAGAATCGATGACCGTTACCGGATAGGCCTCGGCAAGTAAGGTGGCACAGCTTATAACCAATGTAAAGATTACGATTAATAACCCGTTTCGTTTGCTCATTTGACAATCCCTCCATAAAAAAACCCAAACCTTCACGGTTTGGGAACTAAAAGTGCGCGCGATACATGCGAGCGCTCTTTACCAACCCCTTTCTCCCGAAGGCAGAATGGTAAATCACACTCAGGCAGGTCTCCTGGCTCCCGGTTCATCGCTTGCTTTTACCTTCCCGCTAATACAGCAGTGGCATGTTAAAAGTTGCTTCCCGGTTACAGTGGCGGGACCGCGCCGTTCACAGACAAGGTCTGCTCGGACTTCCCTATTAAACCCGTCTTCATTTGTTGAATCCGGGTACCTGAGGTGACTCTTATTGGATTGTTTGCTTGTTTACTTCGTCGTCAAATCAGTAACTCCTGCCTGAAAAAAGACTTTTGCCTTTTAGCCACAGCCATGCTATAATTCTCGGTGAGTACATTTTTGTGCACATTGATACGTATGGATTTGCCAGCCTTCTGAGAAAGGGTGACCTTCATTGAAGCGGGTAGTTAGTGTTAGTATTGGTTCCTCTGCACGGGATAGCAGCTCGGAAATCGAAGTCCTAGGTGAACAGATTAGTATCCAAAGAATCGGTACCAACGGTGATCTGGCTAAAGCTGCAGCTTTAATCCGGCAACTAGACGGAAAAGTTGATGCGATCGGTATCGGAGGAATGGATCTATACATAGGCTGGGGCGATAACAAGTACATCTTCCGGGATGCAAAAAAGCTGACCACAGCGGCCAACAAGACCCCTATCGTTGATGGCACTGGACTAAAAGATGGCCTCGAAGCCCACGTGGTTGACTATTTGCAGCATGAAGGCATGGACTTTTCCGACAAGAAGGTCCTTATTGTCTCAATAATGGATCGTTTTGGTCTTGGTCAAGCCCTCACAAATGTAAGCAAAGAGATCATTTACGGAGACGTAATCTTTTGCCTGAAGATGCCCATCCCACTTAAATCCCTAACTTTCTTGAAAAGACTAGCACGGGTAGTTGCTCCTGTGATCTGTCAGCTGCCGTTTAAACTCGTCTATCCCACGGGGGAAAAGCAGCACGATATCACCCCCCGGTTTGAGCAGTTCTACGCCTGGGCGGATGTGATCGCTGGCGACTTTCATTTTATCCGCAAGTTTATGCCTGATGATCTTAGCGGCAAGACTATTATCACTAACACAGTCACCAAAGAGAATCGGCAGGAACTCAGGCAGAGGAACGTGGCTACCTTGGTCACCACAACCCCGAATATCGGTGGTAGATCCTATGGAACAAACGTCATGGAAGCTGTTCTTGTTGCCATCAGCGGCAAGGATCCAAAGGAGCTAACTCCCCAGGACTATCTTGTTTTATTGCAGGAGATTGGCTTCAAACCGGATATTCAACAGCTAAATGGGGAAACATCCTTCGTGACATGTTGAAAGGTGGAAATTCCGAAATGCATCCTTTTCGTCGTTACATAAACCCCTACCTAGGGAAACAATTAGCACAGATCAATATGGATAAACAATATATCAAGGCCAAAGGGCAGTACCTCTATGATCGAGATGGTACAAGATACCTTGACTTCATTGCAGCCTACGGGGCTCTCCCCTTTGGCCACAACCCGGATATTATCTGGCAAGCACTGGAGTCTATCCGGTTAAATGAAAAACCTAATTTCGTGCAACCTTCCTACTTGGAAGCGGCTGGCCAATTGGCAGAACGCTTAATCACACTAGCTAATAACAACCTGCGCTATGTCACCTTTGGTAACAGTGGTGCCGAAGCAGTGGAAGCATCAATCAAAATGGCCCGGGCCGCCACCGAAAGATTCGGTGTTCTCTCGACAAAAAACAGTTTCCATGGGAAAACCCTGGCTGCCCTTTCAGCAACAGGAAACCCCAACTACCAGAATGCGTTCTTTGCCCCTTTGCCTGGTTTTGATCACATCCCCTTCGGTGATATTGAGGCCCTTAAAGAAAGGCTCGCAGCAAACCCTGACAAATATGCCGCGTTCATTGTCGAACCAATTCAGGGAGAAGGGGGCATTGTAGTCCCGCCCGCAGGATACCTCAAGGAGGCGAAGGAGGTCTGCCACCAGTACGGAGTTCTGCTGATTGTGGATGAGATTCAAACGGGACTTGGACGGACAGGAACACTGTTTGCATCAGGTGAGGAAGTAGAACCAGATATGCTTCTTTTGGCCAAAGCCTTAGGCGGTGGTCTTCTACCCATTGGTGCTTGTTTAGCCTCGGAAGAGGCTTATACGGAAACCTTTGCCTTAAAGCATTCCTCAACCTTCGCGGGAAATGCCATGGGATGCCAGGCTGGCCTTGCGGTATTGGATTTCCTACAGACTGATGATTGGGCTATTCTCACAGAAATCCAGCATAAGGGTCAATTCTTACTGGAAAGTCTAAAGCAGATGCAACAGAAGTACCCCAAGGTCATTACCGATGTCCGGGGACGGGGCTTTATGATTGGGCTTGAATTTGATATTAGTCAAGATGATTTTCCTAACACTCTCCTTGGGATTATGGCAGATCAGACCTTCTTGACCCCCCTTATTTCCAGTTACCTGCTCAATTGTGAGCATTTGCGGGTGGCTCCAACCCTAAATGGCCATGCCGTGATCCGGATTGAACCGCCACTGATTGTCACCATGGAGGATTGTCGCTTTGCGGTGGCAGCCATTGAACGGATGGTTAAACTGATCGACTCGGGGAACACGGCAGGATTACTCCGTCATCTCACCGATCAGACAAAACCCCTAAGGCAATCAGTGCCTCACCAAGCTAGGCCCGCGGTACAAGTTCTTCCCCCCAAGGCCGAGGAAGGTCGCTTTGCCTTTCTTGTGCATCCTTTGGAGCTGCAGAACTACGTTGATTTTGATAGTAGCCTCGCTGCCTTTTCCAAAGACCAACTTGAGCAGTTGATAGACCGCTGGAACGAAATGATGGAGCCTTTCGTCGTTGCCAAGACTCGTATTCAGTCTGTAACAGGAGCCAGTGCCTACGGAGAGTTCATCGTTGTTCCCTATACAGCGGAGCAACTATCTACTATGCCCCGGCGGGAAGCGGTCTCCCATGTAAAAGATGCCGTTTTACTGGCAAAGAACAACGGTGCGGGAATCGTTGGACTTGGCGCTTATACATCCGTCGTTACCCGGGGCGGTTGGGATGTTCGTAACCTTGATGTTGCCATCACCACAGGCAATAGCTACACCGTGGTTTCTGCTGTTGAAGCAGCCATCGAAGCCCTATCCCGCTTAGGTCGTACCTTGCAGGATACCACAGTGGCAGTAGTGGGAGCTTCAGGAGCAATCGGCCGGGCGGTTTCTATTCTGCTTGCCGAACAGGTACCAAAGCTGATTCTAATCGGAAATCCAGAACGACCTAAACAAGCCCATAGGCGACTTTCAGCCATTATTTCGGAGACATGTCACCATGTGACCACGCAAGCTAAATCGGGAGTGGACTTCCCCGAGGAAAGCCTTGCTAACACACTACTACGGCTTTCCGGATTACCTGAGGCAATATCAAACACCGATAATCTCACAGAACTTGAGCGGTATCTCAAGGATCATGATTTACCATTAGTCGTGACTACAGATGCCCAGAATTATCTAACAGATGCGGATCTAGTGGTTGTTGCAACCAATAGTGTCGCAGAGCTAATCGAACCTTCCATGCTAAAGAGAGGCTGTGTGGTTTGCGATCTCTCAAGGCCAGCAAACGTCAGCCATCAAGTAGAGGAAGAAAGACCCGATGTATTGGTTATTGATGGTGGTGTGGTGGAAGTGCCAGGACACCCCGTTTGGGGCTGGGAATTTGGCTTTGAAGACGGAGTAGCCTTTGCCTGTATGTCTGAAACCTTTATGCTGGCCCTTGAAAAGCGTTATGAGAATATCTCCTTAGGAGCCAACCTCGATTTAGACACCCTTTTGTTGATGCGGGAGCTTGCGGATAAGCATGGGTTTGCCCTCGCAGGTCTTAGGAGTTTTGATCGACCCCTATCCCAAGAGGCCTGGGACAGGATTTGTCAGGCCCAGCAACTGATTTCTCGGATCGGCTAGTCTTTACCGGCAATGGAGGCATTCCATTGCCGGTACGTTCTACACTCCTTTTTCCCTTGTACATACACTATTGAAACCATAGATGGCGCATAGGACTATATAGCCCATAAAAGAAGGAGTCCGTTACAACACAACGAATAAGATTAGTAACAGATTATAAGTTGAACGTGAATTTTCTTCGACAAGGAGACCTAAGGCAAGTCCTTCTTAGTTAATACTCCTAGTACTAACCCTTGGGAATCAGGGTCCGGCAAAAGACCGATTCGGCACTGCATCCCCATCGGTTCTTGTCAGGAAATACCAGGAGGGCCATAAGCTTGCGACTGTCGAAGAGAAAAACCTATATCAAACTGGGGGAACCCAAAGAAAGGAGAAAGGAGAAACATGCGTAAACTGAATCTTTTTGCAGTACTTAGTCTAGTCGTAATTCTGTCCATTACCTCAATTGCCATCGGACAGGAACTGAAATTTGAGGCCAAGAAAACCAAAGACACCATCGTCATCGACGGCAACTTAAGCGATTGGGATGGTCTACCCTCCCTTGTATTGGAACTGACCGATGGTGGAAAGGCATCTTTAAAGGCCCAATGGAATAAGGATTTCCTTTTCTTCGCTGTTGTGGTTGAGGATGAAGTTCAGCGCAACTCAGCAACCGGAGACGGCATTTGGCAAGGTGACAGTGTGCAAATCTCCTTGGATACTCTGAATAACAAGAGCGTAAAAGCATATGATCGGGATGATTTTGAGTTTGGATTCGCTCTTACCGACAAGGGCCTTGCTTGTCACGCCTGGCAGGTTTCCTCCCAAGTTACGTTTGATCCAAAGAAAATTTCCTATGAAATTGTCCGAAGCACTGAGAACAACGTCGCCGTGACTGTATACGAAATAGCGATACCGGCTGCACAGCTTCTTCCTGCCAAGCTAGAATCCAATTACGTAATGGGATTCAACTGGTTGGTTAACGACGATGACGGAGCTGGCCGACAGTTCGTTGAGTGGACCGAGGGAATCGGTATTTCCAAGGATCCTTCCCAATATGGTTCGTTAGTACTAGTTGATTGATCACAACAAACCAGGGGGCCATCCCCCTGGTTTATTTCCCCACCAACCTCTAAGGTTCATCCTCCGCCTTTCCAATCAGGACAGCAGCCCCAATGAAGTATCGGCATTTCTAGAAGGTGGAACACCATTTCAAGTAGAATACCCTTCTCGGAGGTAGGGATAGATGAGTACAGGTTTTCTACCCATAGGTCAAGCTGATCTAAGACAACGTGGCTGGGACTCCGTCGACTTCGCCTTAATTACCGGAGATGCCTATGTGGATCATCCTTCCTTCGGCGCAGCGATCATTAGTCGAGTGCTAGATAAGGCCGGATTCAAGGTTGGAATCATTGCTCAGCCAGATTGGCGGGACCTTAATGAATTTAGACGTTTTGGTCGGCCGAACTTGGCCTTTCTGATTAACGGTGGAAATATGGACTCCATGGTTAACCATTACACCGTGGCAAAAAACCGGCGAAAATATGATGCGTATTCCCCCGGAGGTAAGGTGGGACTGCGCCCTGATCGGGCCACTATTGTCTATGCCAACAAGGCAAAAGAGGCCTATAAGGATGTACCCATTATTCTTGGTGGCATTGAAACAAGTTTGCGCCGCTTGGCCCATTATGACTACTGGGATAATAGAGTTCGTCGTTCGATCCTACTTGATGCCAAAGCCGATTTGCTTGTCTATGGGATGGGAGAGCGGCAAATCCTAGAAATAGCTGAGGCCCTGGCCGTGGGAGTACCCGTCAGCCAGATCAACTATCTGCGAGGAACGGTCTATAGAACATTCAACCTGGAACATGTTTATGAACCAATGCTTTTGCATGACTATGACCGCATCGTCTCTTGTAAGAAATCCTACGCGGAGAGTTTTTCAATCCAGTACCAAAACACTGACCCACTCACCGGAAAAACACTGGTTGAACCATACCGGGATTTCTACGTAGTGCAAAACCCGCCAGCCAAATGGCTTTCTTCCGACGAATTAGATGACATTTACCGCTTGCCATTCACAAAACGATACCACCCTATATATGAATCCGTCGGTGGCATACCAGCCCTTAAGGAGGTGAAGTTCAGTCTTGTTAGTAGTCGAGGGTGTTTTGGTGGCTGCAGTTTCTGTGCCCTACACTTTCATCAAGGTCGAACAGTACAAGCCCGTAGTATTCAGTCCCTCGTCGAGGAGGCCAAAGCACTAATCCAAGAGCCAGATTTCAAAGGCTATATTAATGATGTTGGCGGACCAACGGCCGACTTCCGGGCCCCCTCCTGTCAAAGACAACTTAAGACAGGGGTATGCGCGAAGAGACACTGCCTAGGCAGTCAGCCCTGCAAGAACCTTGAAGTAGACCACAGGGACTATCTTGAGCTTCTTCGGACCTTACGCGAATTACCCGGTGTGAAGAAAGTGTTCGTGCGTTCTGGCATCCGCTACGACTACGTAGTCTATGATCAAAATCCAACCTTCCTTAAAGAACTGTGTCAGCACCATGTCAGTGGCCAACTAAAGGTTGCACCAGAACATGTATCCAACAAGGTACTTGACCTAATGGGCAAGCCCAAAAGGGCTGTCTACGACCGCTTTGTCCAACAATACGAGGATATGAATCGTAGGCTAGGAAAGAAGCAATACCTAGTCCCCTATTTCATCTCCAGCCACCCCGGCTCGGATCTGCACGCTGCCATTGAGCTGGCCGAGTACATCAGGGACATGGGCCACAGTCCCGAGCAGGTACAAGACTTCTACCCAACCCCTGGAACACTGTCCACATGCATGTATTATACCGGGATTAACCCGTTAACCGGACAACGGGTATACGTTCCCAAATCACCCCGGGAGAAGGCAATGCAAAGGGCCTTACTCCAGTACAGCAAACCACACAACTATCCCCTAGTCTTAGAGGCGCTGAAACAGGCAGGCAGGGAAGATTTAATTGGCTACGGCCCAAAAAGTCTAATCCGGCCTAGGAAAGGCAGAGTCTCAAGGAGAAAACCTTAATGCATCGGATACCCTGACCTATTTATGGTAGGGTTCACCCCGAATAATCGTGAAGGAACGGTACAGTTGTTCAAGGAGCACCAGCCGCATTAGCTCATGGGGAAAAGTCATCGGACCGAAGGATAGCCGCGCCTCACATTTTTCCAATAGTCCCCGGGCCAACCCAAGGGAACCGCCAATCAAAAACGTGATGTGTGACCTTCCTGAAAGCATTAACCCCTCAATCCGCTCACTGAACTCAACAGAAGATAGCTCAACTCCACAGATATCCAAGGCCACAACAAAGCTTCCCGGAGGAATTAGTTTTAGAATCCGCCCCTGTTCCACAGCAAGAACTTGTTCCTGCTTTGCTAGACCGATAGGCTCTTTATAGGGCTGTTCCTTTGCTTCCCTCACCTCTAGGTTCGCGTAACGTCGAATGCGCTTGGTAAATTCCGCGATACCGTCTGCCACAAACCTTTGCTTAATCTTGCCTACCGCAATCACTGTAAGCTGCATCGCCACTCTCCTTACTAGACCTCTTACTCATATAGCACACTATACACTTAGGTCAACAGTATTGGCAAGTCATTAAGACTTCCCACACTAGAATGTGGCGCTGTGAGGAACCCTTTTCGTGTTTATCTTCCACTCTGATTAGCACGTCGCCGGCTGTTCCAGAAAATCAGTCTCCGACACTTGATTGTTTTTGACCACGAAGGTCTTGATTTCATGTGCCCCAAAATGGCTTCTCCAAGTGAGGTCTGGGGCTTGCATCTGAAATTCACATTCACCCGCCCTGCCACTGGTCTCAAAACACCTGATGATAATGCCATCATCGTCTTCTGCTTTCTTCACCACAGTGATGATCACGTTGCTACAGTCGGTAGAGAGATAGGAGAAATGCCGCTGTTTGCTACCAGAATGGGCAAAGGTAACCATCGGCCACAGGGGCAGGTTTAGTTCTTCACCTAAACGGTGGGGTAGAGTATCCCTCCACCCTCCCCTATGGGGCACCAATCTGTAGGTAAAATCGCTTCTACCCTGATCCATGTGGGTAAACCCCTCCTCTGGTCCCGGAACAAAGGGTTCATGGTTGGCATAGAGGGGACTACGCAGAACCGTTATACTAAGAACATTTTCCTTCGCGTCATAACTATATTTACTATCATTGACTATGCATAGCCCACCTGCTTCATCACTGACATCTACCCAGGCAAGCCCCGGCTCCTCCTGGCCAGCGGCGGATCGTTGTATGTGACCGTAGGGAGCCTCATAGGTCACCGTCGGTACCGAAACCGCCACCGGAATAGCCATTTTCAGTAAGCGATGTTTCTCCTGCCAGTCCAATTGCACCTTACACTCTATGAATTTACTACCTGCATATAACCGGTACTCCGTGGAAAGAACAGAATCACCAAATGTGCTTACTGCACGGATTGCTGCACGCACCGGCCCCTTTTCTACTATCTGAAAGTCACTTCCAGCAAAGAATCCCGCAACATGATCATAGGAATCTACCCCATGGCTCCACGTATCACTATCATCGTCCAAAACTTTCGCTACGGTGCTACTAGCTAATACCTCTCTTTGCTGCTTTTTATCATACAAACTAGCGATTTGACCAGTTTGGGGATCTAGTCGTACCCGCAGATATTCGTTTTCCAAGGAATCCTCGGTAACCATCAGTGGATTGACACATACATCGTCCTCAGGGTAGACCCAGTACAAACGATAGCCAATACTATCCACCTCCACTGGAAAACAAATACGCGTCCGTAACTGACTGTTTACAGCGGCTTTGGGCCGGATTACCTGACAAGGCACCGGATTACCCTGATCGTCTTCAACCCGGGCCTGATCTCCAAATCCAAAAAGGCCCACTTCACAGTAATCGGTCCGTCTCCAACTGCTCGGGTTAAACACCACCACTGGCGTTCCGGGTCCTTCAGTGTCGATGAGATCCGCCAAGGCACCAGTGGCATAGGTTATGGCCTCTGTAGCATATTGGTAGGCTAACCCATAGAGATCACGTGTATCCTCACAGGCCTCCTCAATGGAAGTTCCGGCTAGAATATCATGGAACTGGTTAAACAGGACTGCCTGCCATGCCTGGGTTAGTTCTGCCTGGGGATAGACATAAGGAGTATATATGCTGGCGATAAGGGCTAGTTTTTCCGCCATTTGCAGCAGGTACTCCAACCTTCGATTATCGCTTTTGATCCTTGCATGGGCAGCATAGCACCCACGGGCATGGTGTTGGAGTTCCGTGTTCCAGAGGGGAAGTCCTTCAGTTTCTTCCCAGATAGCTGAGAAAAATAGGTCGGGGGCACTAAATCTCAGTTCTGGCAAAGAGGTATCCTGTCTCAATTCATGGATCTTCTCCAGATTCTCCTTTGTTGGACCCCCACCATGGTTTCCCACCCCATAGTACTCCATGAGCGCCGGGTATTTATCTATTTCTCCCGCGGTCAAACGAAGCTTCTTCTCCAGTTGCTCACCCCAAGAAGCATACAGGTATGGGATTTGGTAGGCTAGTACCCGACTGCCATCCATACTTTCCCACCAGAAAAGTCGACCGGGAAGCGATGGATTCTCGTGGGGAGCAGGACGCATAAAAACGTATGCATCGATGCCACTTTTCTTTAGAATCTGGGGCAACATCGGGTTATGACCAAAGCTATCTGGATTGAACCCTACACTGGCCAATACCCCGAATTTCTCCTGGAAGTACCTCTGGCCATAGAGCCCTTGGCGGACTAGAGCCTCCCCACCGGGTATATTACAATCGGGTTGTACCCACCAGCCGCCCATAAGTCGCCAGCGTCCCTCCACGACACGTGCCTTGATCCGGTGAAACAACTCAGGATCTCCTCGCTCAATCCATGCATATACTGCGGCCTGACTACAAGTGAAGATAAACTCAGGATCTTCATCCATCCGATCAAGAACAGAATTGAATGTAGCCCGGGCTGCGTCATACCCTTCCGGCCAACGCCACAGCCAGACCGGATCAAGGTGAGCGTGTCCAATCAAATGCAAAACTTTACGACTCATTCGAGATCATCTCCAGTTCTTGCTATTCCTTGAAGGAACCTATCTATGTTCAAGGCTTAGGTAACCGGAGTTACCGCCTCTACCTAGATCGGCTTCTAGCCGAGTACTCATATTCGCCACTGCATGAGCTGCGCCCTTTCACAGGGATGAAACCTGAATTGAATCACTGGACTTAGCAGATATAGGCAGACAGGATCAAGGTCTCCTCGTTATCTTTGCTGGGAACGTGACCGCGACTCAAACATATACAGGTACGTTCTGCCCAAGTGATAATTAGTCCTTGTCGTATTTAGAGCAATCTGGTCAAAGACTCAAAGAGCCGTTCTTGATCACATGCTTACCTCGGTACGGAAAAGGGTGGCCGCATGTCACTGTAGGAACTATAGTCGATTAGCTTATCATGGAGTAATCGACCGACCAGAATACACGGAGCGATACCGATAGCATGTGCATATTCCTTAATCTTCTTCTTGTCCGTATAGTCATATTTTTGCACGAATTCGTGGTAACTTGCTTCAGGTATCAGATAATCGCAAGCTATTTGATCCGCGTCTTCTTCAAAGCTAACAGCCGACACTTTCTTGGGGTGGTTGATCAAATGCGCTAACTCGTGAAAAAACGTAAACCAGAAAATATCTGATCGCTTACCTCTGACACTTAGAGCCAAGATGGCTTTGTTGTTTCGCCAGATCGTTGCGCCGCATATATAGGTTCTGGGGAGCGATTCAACGATGACCAACGCAACGCCGCATTCCGCACATAGTTGTTTTGTCTCAGGATAAAACTCATCCGGCGACTTCATGGTTAGTCGTCTAAAGGTCGGGACCAGTTTCTTGAGTTTTCCCCGGTCAAATTCCTCGACCTCTACAGAAAGACCCTCTAATTCCGCTTTACGAACCCAAGCAAGAACGCCCATATCTGAAATACCTCGACTATGCTTATGCTTCCGAAACAAAACGTTGGTCGATGCTTCTATAGACCCCAAACTGTTCACTCCAAAGAATCTCCTAAGATTACTAACTCGTTGCATACGATCAGAAGTTTTTTCTACCCACCCAAGCTTACTCATATCGTTGTACGGGATACTTCTAAGCATTTCTAGATCCCGTTTTTGGGCCTCTGCTCTTTCTAGCCTGGTTTTGTGCAACTGGTAATTTGTCTCCAGATTCATCCAGAATTGTGCCTTTGGACCTATAACGATCTCGAGCCGCAAAGCAGTTTCGTAGGTAATCGGTTCCTTACCGTTGATAATATTGCTCAGATGCTTCTGTGACATTTCCAACCTTATAGCCAGCTCTTTCTGACTCATCCCGAGATGTTTCATGTTTTCCCTAATCGTTTCGCCAGGCGGAATGGCCACTGCTGGAGCAAAGTTTCTACTTGCGCTTCTGCTTACCATGATAATCCGTCACCTCCTCAATCCTGACAATGTTGATGCGGTTGAGGGCATGTATCGCCACACCATCCTCCAAAACTGGACGAAACACTAATCTGTACGGGTGTACCAAATCAACAGCATACTCCTCAGATCGTGCACCGCGCAAGCGATGCAGTCTAGCCGATGGAATTGCTCTAATATCCATCAAGCTGGTTGCAGCCGCCAATTCCACCACTCTCTGTGTCAAGGTATTTCCAATTGCCGGCCCGAAATCTTTCTGCGCTCTTTTGGGATCCTCACATTGCCTTCTGATCTTATTATTCTTGAATTGTAATTCCACTATACCGTACCATTCCTTGAATGTCAATTTTAATTAACCTAATAGGTTAATAATTGCTACCATAGTTCGTTTGGAACAAGGCAAGGACTCTTAACAACGTGACCGGCGGCGCCATCGCTCCAAATGCATAACATCACCGTTTCTCACTACTCCGGTCAGATTCTTGGGTCTTCTGCTTTAGATGTCACTCGTCCATAGCTAGTAACCATCCGCTTGACATTGACAATGAATTACCTATCGCCTACCCTTGAGGAAGTCGCTTATTGAGTAAGAATAATGTAAGGCGAAGGCCTTGTCAACAGGATACAATCTCGAGAGTGAGTCAACGATTAGCGGGTAGAGGCTCCATCTCCAAGTCGGCTCGGTTCCTTACGTGCTAGAAAGTGGTACCTTCATTGAGTCTGTTGAACAGGTTCGACAATCCACCAGACGAAGTCC
>Ga0172382_10007122_pt1 | contig 15988 bp, 15 predicted proteins | sample Leawel138RmetaG_FD_122245 | JGI IMG/M metagenome (GOLD analysis project Ga0172382, IMG submission 122245) | Leachate microbial communities from a municipal landfill in Southern Ontario, Canada - Leachate well 138R metaG | ecosystem: Engineered > Solid waste > Landfill > Unclassified | place...
ATTCTTTGCCTATGAAACTTATCTGAAAGAACAGTTTGAGGAGGCTCAACAAATAATAGATTCGGCCAGAATTGAGAATAAGAAGATTATAGTTTTAGCCGGACGTCCCTACCATGCAGATCCCGAAGTAAACCATGCTCTTGATAAACTGATCAGTAATTTTGATGTGGCTATTATCAGTGAAGACTCCCTAAATCATCCGAATAAGAAGACTGCGGTCAATGTCCTTAACCAGTGGACTTACCACAGCCGTCTCTACGCAGCCGCAGAAACGGTTACAAAAGAAAATGATATGCATCTGGTACAGTTAGTCAGCTTTGGGTGTGGTTTAGATGCAATAACAAGCGATGAGGTCCGCGAGCTTTTGGAAGAAAAAAATAAGATGTATACCCAAATTAAAATCGATGAGATAACAAACCTTGGTGCGGTTAAAATCCGTTTCAGAAGCCTTTTGTCGGCAATAGAACAGCAGAAGGAGAGACAGTAGTGGGACCTGCTTTTACCAAAGAGATGCGTTCGACTCACACAATTTTAGCCCCCTCAATGGCTCCTATCCAGTTCAAACTGTTAGTCAGTGTCCTCAAAGATGAGGGTTACAATGTTGAACTGTTGGAAAACGAGGGACCTCAGGTTGTCCATAAGGGTTTAACCTATGTTCACAACGATACCTGTTACCCCGCCCTTTTGGTGATAGGTCAAATGATTGATGCCTTAGACAGCGGCAAGTATGATTTAAACAAAGTTGCCTTAGCCATCACCCAAACCGGAGGAGGGTGCCGGGCCAGTAACTATATCCACCTTTTACGGAAGGCTCTCGATAAAGCAAACTATAACCACATCCCAATCGTTTCTATGAATTTAAAGGGGATGAACAAAAACAGCGGCTTCAGAATAACATTAAGAATGCTCAGAAAGGGAGTCGCCGCTTTGATAGCCGGGGATGCCCTGTTGCTCTTAAAAAACCAAGTAACCGCCTATGAGGTAAATCGGAATGAGACAAAAGAGTTAGTTAACAAGTGGATTGAGAAACTGAGTAACGAATTTCATTTGGGTCGGGGGTACTCAAAAAAAGAGCTCGCCCTCTTTATAAAAGAGATGAGAGATGAGTTTGCTTCCATAAAGATTGACAAAAGCCGTCCGGTTATTAAAGTCGGAGTCGTCGGTGAGATTTATATGAAGTATGCCCCGCTGGGAAACAACCACCTTGAAGATTTTTTGGAAAGCCAACAGTGTGAGGTGATGATTCCCGGTATCATGGGTTTTGTTTTATACGGGATGCAAAATCAGGTTGAAGATATTAATCTGTACGGAGGCAGTCGCCTTAAGAAATTTATTTTTAAAAAGATAAACAACTACCTCTTGGAACTTGAAGAGATAATGATAAACGAAATAGGCAGAGAGGGTCGCTTTACACCTCCCGTTGCTTTCAGCCAAACAATTGAGACTGCCAAAGAGGTTATCGGTATCGGTTGTAAGATGGGTGAAGGATGGCTTTTGACTGCTGAAATGAGAGATCTGGCAGCTCAAGGCTACAAAAATATTATCTGTGTCCAACCCTTTGGTTGTCTTCCAAACCATATCGTGGGAAAAGGGATGATAAGAAAATTAAAAGAACTTGATCAGAGTATAAACATCGTTCCCATCGATTACGATCCGGGAGCCACTAAGGTTAACCAAGAAAACCGGATAAAACTGATGTTGGCAGTCGCCAACGAAAACAGAACAAAAGCGCTCTAAATTGTTTTAGCCAATTGAAGTGCTTTTATACAAATGATATATTCCGAGTCATGGAATACAAACAAAGAACCGTCACTTGCGGTCAGCTCACAAAAGAAGATGTCGATAAAACTGTTGTTCTGAATGGGTGGGTTCACCGTAACCGTAACCATGGGGGAATCAACTTTGTGGATTTACGCGACCGCTACGGAATTACCCAGTTGGTTGTCGATAAAGACGCAGACCCGAGACTGCTTGATATCGTCGAAAAACTTAGGATGGAGTACTGTATCGCAGCCGAAGGAACAGTGCGCCTAAGACCCTCTTCAATGATAAACAAAGAGATGAGAAGCGGTGAGATAGAGGTTGTTCTCTCCTCCATTGAGATTCTCAGCAAATGTGAAGTTCCCCCCTTTGTGATAGACACAGAAAGTGACGCCAAAGAAGATACCCGTCTCAGATACCGTTATCTGGACTTACGCTCTTTTGGGATGCAGAACAGGATTAGAATGAGACACCTTCTGGTTAAAGCCATCAGAGAGTTTTTATGGGAGAAAGAGTTTTATGAGATAGAGACTCCCACCCTAATAAGATCTACACCCGAAGGAGCCCGCGACTTTCTGGTTCCTTCCCGCCACTACCCCGGTAAATTTTATGCATTGCCCCAGAGTCCCCAACTGCTGAAACAGCTCTTAATGATTGCCAATTTTGATAAGTACTTTCAAATAGCCCGTTGTTACCGTGACGAGGATGCCCGCGGAGACCGCCAATTGGAATTCACCCAACTCGATTTAGAGATGAGTTTTGTTAAAAGAGACGATGTACTGCTGTTAATGGAAGAGCTCTTTGGGTATGTTTTTAAAGAGGTGTTGGGTGTCAGACTACCAAAACATTTTAAAAGACTCAGTTGGCAGGAGGCAATGGACTCTTACGGTTTGGACAAACCGGATCCCCGGTATGAATTGAAACTGGTTGATGTCAAAGAGATTGCCATTAAGAGCTCATTTGAGACTTTCAAGAATGTTTTAGCCAATAACGGTGCAGTTAAGGCTATCAAAGCACCTTTTAGTTCAGAAATTACCTTCACCCGTAAATTCATAAGTTCCTTGGAAGATTCTGCAAAAGTTTATGGTGCCAAAGGATTGGCTTGGATGAAAGTCGCCTCCGATAACACCCTTGAGGGGGGTGTATCAAAATTCTTTGAAAACCTGGAAAAAGAGTTGATAGAACTTATGGAGGCAAAAGAGGGAGACTTGATTCTGTTTGTTGCCGATGAGTGGAAAACTACCTGCTCCTCTTTGGGAGCCGTAAGGAGTAAACTGGCAAAAGAACTCAGCCTCTTTAAAGCAGACGAGTTCTCTTTCTGCTGGATAATAGATTTTCCCCTCTTTGAAAAAGATGAAGAAACAGGCAATTGGCAAGCAGCCCACCATATGTTCAGCATGCCTCAAAGCCAATACATAGAGAACATGGAAAAAGATCCGGCCAATGTGAAAGGCGATCTTTATGACCTAGTTTTAAACGGCTATGAAGTTGCCTCCGGTTCGATAAGAATTCACGATGCCGAATTGCAGAAAAGAGTCTTCAGAATCTGTAACATTGATGATCAGGAGGCTCAGCAACGCTTTGGCTTTTTCCTAAACGCACTGCACTACGGAGCCCCTCCCCACGGCGGCATAGCTCCGGGAGTAGACCGTCTTGCAATGATTATGGCTCAGCAAAGTTCCATCAAAGAGGTCATTGCGTTTCCTAAAAATACCGCAGCAATCTCGCCGATGGACGAAGCTCCCTCAACCGTAGATAAACGACAGTTGGAAGAGTTGCATCTGATTATAAAAGAACCTGAAAACAGATAATGAGAGTAGCTGTCATAGGGGGAGGCCCGGCTGGTTTTTTTGCCTCTCTCTTTTGCTCTTTTGCCTTTAAAGAGCTAAAACAAGAATCCTCTGTCGATCTTTTTGAAAGAAATGTCTCACTGGGTAAAAAACTACTGTTATCCGGCTTTGGCAAATGCAACCTCACCAACGCTCAAGAACCAAAAGAATTAATGACTCACTACGGTAAAAACGGCCGCTTTTTGAAACAATCCCTCTATGCTCTTGATCCCTTCTCAACAATTTCCCTCTTTGAAAAGTTGAACCTCCCTTTGGTGATAGAGGACAACCAGCGGGTCTTCCCCGCAACATTTAAAAGCTCTTCGGTCTTAGAGGTTATCATAAAGCAACTGTACCGCCACAACGTTAATATCCACCTAAACAGAAGATTAGAGAGTATCAAGAGTGAAAACGGACAATTTTCACTCTCTTTTGAAAACGGTGAAAACCTCATTTTCGATAAAGTGATTATAGCCACAGGGGGAGTTTCCTATCCTCAGACTGGCAGCAGCGGTGACGGTTACAGTTTAGCAAAAACTTTTGGTCATAATATTGTCGCTTTGCATCCGGCATTAGCCCCTTTAAAAGTATTACAGAGCCGTATAACAGAGTGTAGGGGAATTACCGTTTCTGAAGTTGCCCTCTTTTCCAAAGAAAACCCGCCTGTCATGGGTTCGCTTTTAATAACCGATGTCGGTTTTTCCGGTCCGGCTGCCCTCAACTACAGCCGTTATGTCACCCAACCCACCCCTTTAAGCATCTGTTGGGTTATAACCGAGGAGGGTAAAAAGGCAACTGTTGAAGCGGTAATAGAGCAGCTTAAACTCTTGATTTCTGAAAATCCCGCAAAATCTATCTTAAAGATTGCCGGCTTTCTTAAAATTCCCAACCGCCTAATCCGCTTCTTAATTGAGGAGAGTAACCTCCCCCTCGATAAAAAAGGTTCTGAAATCAATAAGAGAGAGTTGCACAGATTGGCTATTAACTTAACGAATTACCAAGTGGAAGTGACAACAGAGGGGATGCAAAACAAAGCTATGGCTACCGGTGGAGGAGTCTCCCTTAAAGAGATTAATCCTAAAACAATGGAGTCTCTTTTAGTGAAAAATCTCTATTTTGCAGGGGAGGTATTGGACATAGACGGAGACAGCGGGGGTTACAATATCCAGGCGGCTTTCTCTACGGGTTCTGTGGCAGGGCTTTGCTGTGCCGAGACCAACCCCTTTACGATGATACCCAAATTTATTACCTTGAAAGGAGATACTTAAAATTAAGGGGGATAATTATGGGCGAAAGGATTCATGTTTTATCAAAATTCGACCCCAAAGTGGGGCATCTACATACCGATAAAGGTTCTGTTTTAGAGATGAGTGGCAACAAGGGTGCTTTTTCTGCCTATGAACTTCTTTTAGGTGCTCTCTCCCACTGTCTGTTTGCCACATTCAAATCACTGGCAGAAAAAATGCAGGTTCAATACGAAAGCGTTGTAATGGAGATTGTAGGGGTAAAAAGAGATGAAAAGGTTGCCCTCTTAGAGACGGTGCAGCTGGATGTGGGTGTTAAAAGCGTTTCGGATGAGTCTAAATTTAAGCGAGCTTTTGAGATTGCAACCCGTTATTGCTCGGTTTTTCAGACTTTGAGCAAAGTCGCCACCCTGAATTGGACAATTAAATTCAGTTGAGCAGTTAAATTTTTGTGTTACAATAGCTCTAATGGAAAAAGAAGGATCCAATCATTACCAAATTCTAGACCTCTTTGAGTCGTTTGTTGAAGCTGTTGAACTTCTGGTTACTTACGATAAGCAACTTTTCGGCTGGAAAAGAAACCGCCTGCCGATAGCCCATCGGTTGGCTCTTTATCTGCAGGAGACTCTTTTAAAAGGAACCTCCTTGGAAAACGAGCACTATTCAATTGATATGGCAATTCCCATATTAAAAGAGAAAAAGGCACTCACTGCCGATATCCTTATTCACGACCGCGACGAACAAAATCCGACAAACTTGCTGGCAGTGGTTTGTAAAGACCGGTATCTCACCGAGGCGGAACTGCTCTCTTTACACGCTTTGAAAGTTAAAGCCGATTGCTCTTTAGTATTGGCCGTAACAATTTTTGAGGATAAGGAGTATATGCTGATTTATCGGTCGGGTGAATCTTTTATCGACTACTACCATTTTACCTATGCCGATAAAAAGTGTACTCTCTTAAAAAGAAGAGTCATTGAGGGTAAAAGTTACGCCAAAAGGCAGTTAAAGCTTCCTATTAAGGTCTAACTCTTCTCTTTTACTCTCATCTAATGTGTTAATGACAGACCCGCTCTTATAACTTAACATTTCAGTTATAAAACTCATCTTTGCACAGTATTCCAAAACTTCTATTTTCTCAAAAGCATCAAGCAGTGTTTTTCCGACTGACAGCACTCCATGGTTCTGTAAAAGCAGCACATCGTTGGTCTTAACACTCTCGGCGACTGCTTGGGCAAGCTCTTCTGTCCCCATTTTGTAATAGCCGATTCTCTTTAAATTCTTAAGGATTAAATAAGATTCACCTGTTAAGTTTATATTTATAGGAATATTTGTAAGCCCAAAGGCCGTTGCATAAGGGCTGTGAGAATGAACCACACAATTAATCTCTCTGTTGTTTTTTAAGATGAGTCGATGCATCAGTGTCTCAATGCTTAAATTCAAATCGGATGTCAGCTTATTGCCATCCATATCGACAACTGCAATCAAACTCTCATTTAACGTACTTTTATCCAAAGAAGAGGGAGTTATGCAAAAATAGTTCTCATCGCCTCTTATGCTGATATTCCCCCCTTTGCTTGTCGTTAAATTTCTCTCATAAAGGCGTCTCATAAAAGAGGCAACCTCTTCTCTTTGTTTTTTAAATCTGTTGATATCCACAAGAGCCTCCGCTAAAACTTTACCCTTTAACCCCGACAAAGAGAAGTCTTTATTGTTGAGTAAGAGTTGCTTGTTCTGCTACAATTACCACCAATCAGAGAGTAGGAGTTTCACATGAAAATGTCACAGGTCTTTTCACGTACTTTAAGGGAGATTCCCTCAAGCGCCGACAGCAAAGGGTACGGATTACTCGTTAAAGCCGGTTTTATAAGGCAGCTTGGAGCCGGAATTTTTAGTCTCCTGCCACTGGGACTCCGCTCCATAAGAAAAATTGAGAATATTATCCGCCAAGAGATGGACGGCATCGGTGCTCAGGAAATTTTAATGCCTTTGGTAAATCCTGCCGATATCTGGAAAGAGACCGGCCGTTACTACAGTATCGACAAAGAGATGAGTCGTTTTGAAGACCGAGTCGGAAGACAGATGGTCTTGGCAATGACCCATGAAGAGTGTGTTACCGACATCGCCCGTTTTGAAATTGACTCTTACAAAAGACTCCCCTCCTTAGTTTATCAACTGCAGACAAAATGGCGGGATGACCCGCGCCCCCGAGCCGGCCTTATAAGAGTCAGAGAGTTCACCATGAAAGACTCTTACAGCTTCGACAAGGACTATGAAGGGTTGGAAAAACAGTACAAAGCACACTACAGCGCCTACTTCAGAATTTTTGACCGGTGTGCTTTACCGACAATTGCCGTGGGCAGTGATTCGGGAATGATGGGGGGAAAAGTTGCCCATGAGTATATGTATCTCTCCCCAATCGGTGAAGATACAATTATAATCTGTGACAGTTGTCTTTATACTGCCAACCGCCAGATAGCCCTATTTGAGAAAGAGTATTACCCCGAAGAGCCTAAAGAGAAAGAAGAAGTTTATACTCCCGAACTGACAACAATTGAGCAGTTAACTCAATTTCTGAAAGTTCCTCCCCATAAAACAGCAAAAGCCCTCTTTATGATGGGAACTTTTGTTGATGAGACTACCGGAGAGGAGACTCAGAAGCTTGTCGTCGGATTAGTCAGAGGCGATTTGGATATTGAAGAGAACAAGCTTCAAAACAGTGCAAAAGCCAACGCAATCCGTCCCGCTCATCCCGAAGAGATTCAAAAAGCCCATATGGAAGTCGGTTTTGGCAGTCCTATTGGAGTCAAAGAGGATGTTGTTGTAATAGTTGATGAATCTGTAGCAAAGTCAAACAACTTGGTTGCAGGGGCAAACAAGCTTAACTACCACTATCTCAATACAAACTTCAAAAGAGATTACGATGGAATCGTTGCCGATATTGCCATGGCAAAAGCAGGTTACAAATGTCCCCATTGCAACGGTCTGTTAAAACAGAGCAAAGGGATTGAAGTGGGCAATATCTTCCAACTGGGAACCCGCTATTCAGAGAGCATGAACTGTACCTACCAAGATGAGAACGGAAAACGATTACCGGTAATCATGGGTAGTTACGGTATCGGAGTGGGTCGTCTTTTAGCCTGTCTAGCTGAAGAGTACAACGATGAGAAGGGGTTAAAACTTCCGATTACCAGTGCCCCTTACCAAATTCATCTAGTCTCCTTGGTAAAAGAAGAAGAGGTTGTCGAAAAAATATATACCGATTTAAAGAATTCTGGTTTTGAAGTTCTCTACGACGATCGTAAAGAGTCGGCCGGGGTAAAATTTGCCGATGCCGATCTAATCGGTCTTCCGATAAGAATAACAGTAGGCAGCAGAGCCTTGAAAGAGAACTCCGTAGAAATTAAACTACGTAAAAACTTACAGGAGAGTCTCCTTGTTTCTTTAGACAGTCTTCTTAGCGAAGTTCAAAAAATCGCAGAGACCCTTAAAAAAGAGATTGAAGTCAGACACATTGAGTATGAGAACTAACGGGCTCCGGCATCTTTAAGTATTTTTACCACATAGTGGCGCCTGGTCATCTTGGCATAGTCCAGAGCGCTGCGGTCGTGGTAATCGCGGGCGTTCACATCACTGCCTGAGCGAATCAGAGCGCTGATTACCCTCGTTACGTTACCGCTGTTAACTGCCATTATTAGGGCTGTTTCACCTAAATAATTTACATCGTTGACATCAGAGCCGCCGGCGACAAGAGTCGAAATAACAGCCGGACTGCTGTTGTGATTTGCAGCCAGTTGCAGAGGTGTCGATTTGTACTGGGGTTCGCGTTCATAGACATCGGCTCCGCGATCTATAAGAGCTTTGAGAACCTTGGCACTTGAGTTGAAAAGGGCAGCCCTCATCAGGGGAGTCAATCCGTATGTGTCACTACAGTTAACGTCGGCACCTTTATCAAGCAGCTCAATAATCTTATGAGGATCTTTTGCCGTATCGGAAGCCAGTAACAACTTTTCATTTAATTTTTCAACACTCATGTTCTCCCTCCGCCCCCATCTTAGCACAATTAGTTTAAGACTAAAACAAGTAATTATTGGTGATAAAAGGCGTTGATTGCCATTTATTATCGTAGTACTATCCTTTTATGATAACTAAAGAATTAATTAAACAATTACCCAAAGTCGATTTGCACGATCACCTTGACGGAGGCCTAAGGGCTTCAACAATAATCGAATTGGCCAAAGAACAAAATATTGAACTGCCCGAAACAGATGTTGACTCTTTAACCAAATGGTTCACTAGAGGATGCAAACAAAAATCTCTTTCCCTCTATTTAGAAACATTTGATGTAACTTTAGCTGTTTTACAGACAAAAGAGGCTCTTAAAAGGGTAGCCAAAGAGGCAATCGAAGATTTGGATAAAGATAATGTTGTCTACAGTGAAATAAGGTTTGCCCCAAGTTTGCATATCTCTAAAGGGATGACAATGGAGGATGCCGTTAACGGTGTTTTGGAAGGGCTTGCCGAAGGAAAGAGGGGACGAAAAATCTCCTATGGGTTAATCCTGTGCGCAATGCGCAACCAAGATCCCACCATCAGTGTCGAAGTTGCCAAATTAGCCGTCTCTTATCGGACAAAAGGGGTTGTCGGTTTCGATTTGGCAGGTGATGAGAGCGGTCACCCTCCCAAAAAACACCTTGATGCTTTCCAATATATCCGTAACCAAAATTTCAACATCACAATTCATGCCGGAGAAGGTTTTGGTTTAGAATCGATTTGGCAGGCAATTCAGGTTTGCACAGCCCACCGTATCGGTCACGGAACCCGCCTTATAGACGATATGAGCTATGAGGGGACAAAAATTACCAAGATGGGTTCTTTAGCCCACTATATTAAAGATAAACGGATTCCATTGGAGATGTGTCTGAGCAGTAACGTGGGCACAGGGGCTGCTAAAGATTTTGCCACCCACCCTTTTAATCTCTTTTTCAGAAACAACTTCCGGGTCTTTTTGAATGTCGATAACCGTCTTATGAGCGATACCACAATGAGTGATGAGATGGCTCTGGCCGCCGAACATTACGGTCTGACCATCAGAGACTTGGAAAAAATTACCGTCAATGCAATGAAATCGGCATTTATTCACTACAACGACAGAATCAAGATAATTTTTGATATCATTAAAAAAGGGTATGCCGATATCCGCAGAGAGTGGAATCTGACCGACTAAAGGGTTCGTCTCCAGCTCTTAATAGGATTTATCTTAAGTCTCACAACAAAGTAGAGATACGCAAAAGCAAAACCCGCAAGGTGAGTCAGATGGGCAACACCGGCAGAACTGCCCCTTATTTGATTACTAATTTCTAAGAAGGCATACAAAATAACCATTACGGGGGCTCTCATAGGAATGAGACCAAAGACAAATATTGTTGAATGGGGATACAGTGTGGCAAAGGCCAACAGTATGGCATAAATCGCCCCTGAAGCCCCCATTAAAATAACATTTGTCCCCGATAGAATATAAGCAAACAGGGAAAAAATCCCCGACAAAGACCCTGTCACAAAATAGAAGAGTAGAAACTCCCTGGTTCCCAAACTTCTTTCGATTGCCCTTCCGAAAATGTAAAGACCAAACATATTAAACAAAAGATGGGAAAACCCGCCGTGGACAAACATGTAGGTAAAAACCTGCCAATACCACTTATTGTAAATTATGTAAGCGGGAACTAAAGAGAGAATATAAACCAAACGGTAGCTGAAGCTGGTCATTAAAAAGACAAGCACATTGATGATAACCAGTTTCAAGGTTGCATTAGTGTTGGTGTAACGAAACTTTCTGTTTAATAAATTCAACGCCATAAAGGAAACATAGCTATCATAAAGAGCTTCGTCAATTGTGAAACAGTTGCACGACTTTTATAGAGTGTAACTATTTTTCACACTAAAAGGGGTAAAAACCCTTAAAAACCCAATAATAAAGTTGGCACACTTAATGCTTGTTATAAAGGACAGAGCAACAGTTTTTTCATACCTCCTTTAGTGTGATTAAGGAGATCAGCGGCGTTTCTCCCCACCCCAACAACCCACCCGCTGGTCTCCGGTTTTTTATTTAAAGCCTTCCATTTAGTTAATCGACTCTTTCAGTCTTGCAATATTCTCTTCACTGTAGAAAGGATCAGAGGGAATCCACTTTTCTCTGGCCAGTTTTTTGGCAAAAATTGTAAAGGCTTCTGTGGTTGTTAATCCAAGCTCTCTGCAAACCTGATATCCATCCGAAAATTTACATTAACATTTGTTTTAGACATAACTCATTTTACTTTATTACACGACTTTTTAAAATTTCAATTTGCTCTGCATAACTCGTGAAGTATTTCCGCAACCCCCCCCCCAAAAAAAAAGCGGCCCCGGGCCCGTAGGCAACCGGAGCTCAATCACTTAACTAAATAATGTGAGGATCCCACCGAAAAGTCAACACAGCACATTCTTGGGTTGTGATTTGGAAGCAGACTTGGAGGTACAGGAAATCACCTCAAAAAAGCTACAAGTGCAGCAAGGAAGGTACTCAATACATCCCAGATGAATATGGCATCCGTTTAAAAATGATTGTGTTGGCTGTCTTTGACCACCAAATTGTCTTTTGGTACTCCTTTATCTTTTCAATTTCTTCTTGTTTTCAGTTCCCCACCATTCAGGAGAGTGTTGCAATATATCTTCCAACTCTTCTTCTAATATGACAAAAACCGGTATGTCCAAATTGATTAAATGTTGTGCCAACAATCTCATGTGTTTCATCATTTACTCCCCAAATAAAATACGCATATTTCTGCTGCACCTCTTTTTTTATTCCCAATATATATTATACACTAAGTTGGGAATAAAGTTGGGATTAATTTTAGCATCTATATCATAAGGGGCACACGAGGGCACCCTGTCCTGCACTGGATGATGGATAACATCTTCATCCGCACACATAAAACCAGACAAAGAGAAATCTACAGAAAAGATTGACGGTGCGGTGGCAACCATTATGGCTCTGAACCGGGCAATCAGATGCAAAAACGACACCAGTAAATCCGTCTATGACAGCCGGGGGATGCTGTTTATATGAATATAAAATCACTTTGCGGGCATAATATTCCCTTAAATAAGAGGCAATAATAAGGGAGATATCAAAAATATATTAACCTTCCCCTTATTATATGATATGTTTTAAGAGAAAGAGAGGTGACTAAGGGCATGAGAACCTTTAATTATACAACTATCAAAGATCGGACTTGGGATTCTGAAATACTTGGATATATTGCAGCTATCTACAAATCAGCTGGAAAACAGGAACAGTATTTAAAGCAACGTCCAGAAGAGCTGGAAAAACTCGTGGATATTGCTAAGATTCAAAGTACTGAAGCTTCTAATGCTATTGAAGGAATTGTAACTACAAGTACACGCATAAAACAGCTAGTTGAGCAAAAGACCACACCAAAGAATCGTGATGAACAGGAAATTGCAGGATATCGTGATGTGCTGAATATCATTTATGAGAGTTTTGATGCTATTCCACTTTCAAGAAATTACATCCTTCAGCTTCATAAAATCCTGTACAGCTATACGAATAACCCCATGGCAGGACAAACAAAGAATGTTCAAAACTATATTAGAGCAAGCTATCCTAACGGGCACACTGAAACCTTATTTACAACACTTGCACCCTATGAAACAGCAGAAGCCTTAGATAAGATTTGTGATGAGTTTAATAAGGTTATTGGAAATTTTGAGTTAGAACCTCTAATTGCCATACCGATTTTCATTCATGATTTTCTCTGTATCCACCCATTCAATGACGGTAACGGAAGAATGAGCCGCTTGCTTACTACCTTGCTGTTATATCGCAGTGGATTTTATGTGGGGAAATACATCTCTTTGGAAGCAAAAATCGCAAAGAATAAAGACCTTTACTACGATGCGCTGAATCGTCCTGGGGAGGGCTGGCATGAAGGAAGCAAAGATACACTTCCTTTTGTAAAATATATTCTCAGTACAATTCTTGCGGCATACAAAGATTTTGAGGATAGATTTTCCATCGTAGAAGAAAAACTTCCTGCTATAGATATGGTAAGAAAGGCAACTTTGAATAAAATCGGAAAATTCACAAAACAGGATATCAGGGAACTTTGCCCTTCACTCAGTGTGAGTTCTATTGAAGGCGCCTTGCGAAAACTGGTTGCTAGTGGTGAATTAAAACGGGAGGGTACTGGAAAAGCAACATATTATGTTCGATTGAAATAATCTCTTACCGAAACAATCATTCCCTTAAATAGACTAAAAATTTAAGGGAACTAATTAACAATTAAGGTGAAGCATCTATCAGAAATGGTGGGTGCTTTTTTCATGCCATTTTGAAAGGAGATGATGAACAAGATAGGAAAGCCCATTAAATGGAGCTTTTTAGCATGTATCATTAGTATGACATCAGGCTAATTCTATACGTTTTGTTTATACAGTTACAGTTTTCTGCTGTCATTGATCTTTATTACTCATTTGTTTATTCATTTTATTACCATCCATCTTCCGTCACGCTTTGAACCAACTCTTTCAAGGAATCCTTTGCTCCGTAGGCTAGCAAAGGTTCTTTCAATTGTTCTTTTTGTTACACTAATCTTTTCTGCTAATTCTTCTGCGTTATAAGCTGGATTGTCGATAAGTAGATAGATTATTTGTTTTTCTGTTTTATTCAAACCGACATTCAAACCGACATTTTCTTTTTTAATTTGCGATAGTACTTCAACATCAAACGGTATCGTACAACGGATATAGTTATCTTCAATTTGGAAAACTTCTTTACCATATCTATTGATAATTGTTGGAATTCCATGCCCGGTATGTTCTGTCAATCCTATCGTCAAAAAAATTCTCATTAAAGTAGTGTTTCTTGGTTTGCTAATTCCTTCAAAGAATTGGTTTGTGCTCATACCACTTGGTAATCCACCATGAGATAAGATTTCCAGCCTGTCATTGAACATCGAAACTTGTGGCTCCGATATTGTCCAATCATTATGGACTAGTGATTATAATAATTCTCTATATTTTTCCCTCCATAAATTCAAATTCAATTTATCGTTTTGTGACTTTGTGGAAGCTTCAAAACCCTATTAGATACAGTGTTTTTTCCCCTTGTCACTATTATGACATCCTCCCCAACCAAAAAGCCAATATTAATAGACACAGGGCATCGAATGATATCTTTCAACAAGTCCGAAAGTCCATGCTCAATACATCCCAGACGAATAATGGCATCCATTCAAAAATGGTTGAGAACGGTTACCTGATTTACATCGAGAAGGTTGGATACCCGGGTGCCACTTACTACCCACCGACTGTTTAATTGCACACCCATATAGCAGGTGTTTAACGTCATTTTCACATGTTTTAAATTAAATATATTATTAAAAGAAGTAGAGTTCTAACCACCCTTTTAAATTTATGCTACTATTACACCATGGCTAAAAGCAGACGAGACAGTGCCGATTATTACACCCTAAAAGCTCAAAAAGAGGGTTACCCTGCCCGCTCTGTTTACAAACTGGAAGAGATCCAACAAAAACATAACATAATAAAAAAGGGAGATAAGGTTTTAGATATCGGGGCAGCTCCCGGTTCCTGGTCTTTATATACCCATCGTCGTTTAATCAAAGGAGTGGGTCTGATAGTATCCGTTGATTTAAAACCGTTGGCCTTAGATTCTGTTCCCCCGACAATAATCTCTTTAACCGGAGATGCCTTCAGCCAAGAGATAAGTAACCAAATAGCCGAATTGGGACCTTTTGATGCAATCATAAGTGATGCTGCTCCCAATACCACGGGAAACAAAGGAATCGACACTCTGCGAAGTGAGAGCCTTGTTGAACAGGTTATTCTGACGGCTGAGAAACATCTAAAAGTCGGAGGCAATCTGGTTGTAAAGCTGTTTCAAGGTTCAGGTGAAAGGGAGCTTCTGAATCAAGTCCGCTCCCTTTTTGAGAAAGCAAAGGCTTTTAAACCCCAGGCAAGCCGCTCTGATTCCTATGAGATATTTTTGATAGGATTATCTAAAAAGCAGAACTCTTAAGCTTTTGTCATTTCCATTTGGGGAAGCGGTATCTTAATTCCCTCTTCTTTAAACTTAGCCAATATCTCCTGATGAAACCTAAAATAGACACTCCAGTAATCGGCAGGTTTTACCCAGGGACGGATAGTTAAACCTACCGAATATTCGTTGTGCCTGTTAACGGCAACAAGGGTCTTTGGTTCTTTAAAAACTTCACTGTAGCTTTCCAGTAAATCCAAAATAACCTTTTTGGCCTTTTCGATGTCACTGTCATAAGAAATTATAACTCCCATATCGACTCTTCTTTTGTCGGTATAGCTGTAGTTAATAATAGCTTTACCCCAAATAAGCTTGTTCGATAAAATAACTCGTTTGTTATCGGTGGAAGTAAGAGTGACACTCATCATATCCATGTCTCTTACAGTCCCGGAAACCGAAGCAACTTCAACAAAATCCCCGATTCTGAAAGGGCCGTTTAAGACAATCATGACACCGGCTAAAAGATTTCCCAGTGTCTCCTGAAAGGCAAAACCCAGTATAAAACCAGTTATTCCCAATGTGGCTAAAATCGGAGCCGGATTGACCCCAAAGTAGAGTAAAAGAAGGAATGAGACTAAAACCCATAAACTGACAGCAATCACTTTTAAAAGGAATTTTGCCATCAGGTCATTTATCCTTTTACTCTTGGCATAGATCTTTTGTAAAACTTTTTTAATAATTTCAATCACAACTTTTGCCAATAAAACAATGACAACGGCCCCTAAAATTGTGAGAAAGAAAGAGAGTGCATCTTCTTTTAACCAAAGATGCACGATAGATCCAATATTGCTTATATCCATTTATCAATCCCTTAATAAAAACTAACGGGATAACAGTGAATTTAGTCTCTTAACAAAATCACTTGGGTTTTTAAGCATTACCCCTTCGTTAAGAAGAGCTTGATCCAATAAAATAGAGGCTAAATCATCTATATACTCTTTGTCATCGGAATCAGCAATCTTTTTAACAATCGGAGAATCGAGATTTATCTCTAAAATTGGGGCACTTTCAGGCATATCGCTCTGTCCCATCGCTTTAAG
>Ga0172382_10007124_pt1 | contig 15987 bp, 6 predicted proteins | sample Leawel138RmetaG_FD_122245 | JGI IMG/M metagenome (GOLD analysis project Ga0172382, IMG submission 122245) | Leachate microbial communities from a municipal landfill in Southern Ontario, Canada - Leachate well 138R metaG | ecosystem: Engineered > Solid waste > Landfill > Unclassified | place...
AGGCTTTTCCCTGTCGGGCTGCAGCTTATCAAAAATATCTAGCGACCAGTTATCCATCCATTTGAGCACAGGATATCCGTTTTCAAACAGTATGGGCAACCAGATATAACGGCTGTCACCCAGGCTGCCCGGCTTCCATCGGTCTGCCATAAAAATAAAGGCATCTTTTTTTCCTGTAACCGGCAGGATGTAGGTACCCTGCGATTCGAAGGTACGATGTGCGCCTTTTCCTTTCGCAGGATTTGGCAACTGTGTCCATTCACCCATGATGCTATCTGCTACCAGTAGGCGCGCTGCATTGGGTTCCCAGCCGGTACAGCCTGAGGTGATCATGTAATATCGGCCATCCTTTTTAAATAGGGCAGGTGCTTCATTGTGACCGCCCGGTGCCACACGGATATATCTGCCGGTATGGTGGAGATAGTCATCGGTCAGTTCTGCAATCTGAAGTGTCAGGTTTTCTTCTGCTGCGTAAATGTGGTATGCTTTTTTGTTGTCGTCTACAAAGAGCGTCATGTCGCGTGACATTTGTCCTCCCTCAAAATCGTGTCGGGTGTGGAGTCCTTTCACGATCTCCTGTCTCCACGCCGGTGTCCACCATTCTTCGAAATCGCTCAATTTTGTGGTTAACAGCCTCTGTTCCGCAGTCATATTTAGTGGCCAGTAGCCGGCATTTACCCTGGATGATTTGAGATAGGTGAAGGGCCCGATAGGAGAATCACTTGTGGCCACCCCATATCGGGCAGCGGCATATCCCTGACCTTTCAACTCGAGATGAAAATACATCACAAACTTGCCGGTTTTCTCATTGTATATTACCTTCGGACGTTCAATGATGCAGCCTTTCCCGATGGGGCTATCGCTTTCTTCAGAGAGCGCCATCACCACTCCCTGGTTTTTCCAGTTATAAAGATCTTTTGAAGTATAACAGGTCACACCCTCTTCGGTGATATACCCTCTGTTGGGACGATGTTCTCCGTACCAGTAATAGGTGCCTTTGTGGTAGAGGATACCCCCTCCATGGGCGTTGATGTGCTTACCCTGATCATCTTTCCAGAAGGCACCCGGAGAAAAGGAGTTTTTTGAACCGGTGTATTTGACCATCTCAGATGCTGCCAGCAGGAAGGCTCCCACGCCAAAGTCGGCTGTAGTCTCGGGTCCCACGTTCTTATGCTGGGTGGCTCGCTCCCCGATGGGTTGTACATATCCTACTTTCCCATTTTCCTGCAATGCGATGGTGGTGAGATAACTCCATCCCTTATTGATGACATTCGTGTATTCTTCTTCACAGAGAATCCCATTGTTAATCCCCCATAAGTAGCCATATAGAAAGAATGCAGTGCCGCTGGTTTCAAACCCCGGTGCATGTTGCAGATCCAGGATGCTCCTTGACCAGTATCCTTCATCCTGTTGCGATGTTTTCAGTGCCACGGCCATGCTCTGAAATAGCTGGATATATTCAGCACGATGGGGGTCATTCATTGGTAAATCTTCCAGCACCCTTGCCAGAGCGGCAAACACCCATCCGTTACCCCTTGCCCAGAAATCTTTTTTCCCATTCTCCGTCTTGTGCTTCGGATAGATATATTTTGCATCCCGATAAAAAAGGGATTCTTCTTCGTCGTACATCAGCTCTTTTGCATAACTGAAGTATGCATATAATTTAGTGAGGTAAAGTTCATTCTTGGTTATTTTGTACAGTTTTGTCATCACCGGCATCACCATATAGAGGCCGTCGGCCCACCACCAATAGTCGTTCTGCGGTGTACTCATCTGGTACTCCATCACCTCTCTGGCGCGGGAAATCTTGTAATCGGCAGGATCCAGATTATATAGATCGGCATAGACCTGAAAGCAAGTTTGATAATCGCCAAAGAGCACATAGTCGTCTGTTTCGCCGTAAGCATATTTCCATTGGCTGCGATCGTTGGATTTGGCTCCTTTCCACTCATTGTGTTTGGCCCAGGCTTCGGAAAAAGCCAGGTACTTTTCATCTTTTGTCACTTCATACGCGGCCATGTTGCCGGTATGATAGGCTGCCCGGTGCCAGAAAGCGTTGCCATGCTCAGCATGAGCGGATTGCCAGGAGTCGTTTACTTTTCGGATGACATCCAGTGGTTGTGCGGTGACATTACACCCGACAGTCAGTAAAATTATTCCTGCAAAAAAAGCGATAAAAAAATTATGATCCATATGTACAGAGATGATCAATTGATTGAATGTGACACTAAAGATATCAAATGATGCGTGTTCATGAAAGTTTTCATAAAAAAAGATTGTGTTTGCACTTGTGTAAACACAATCTTTTTAAATTATCTTTTTTGATAAACGTCTTTGTTAATATCCCGGGTTGTTTTCCCACTCAACGTCCTTGTTGCGTTGAATCTCACTCAGTGGAATAGGAAATAATAAAATTCTAGGATCCAATCCACTGATCGTCCCTTTGATCGTACTTTCTGTATTCAATTTGGCACGTTCTATCAATGTGCCGGTACGCATGAGTGTCAAACGCCGGTTTTCTTCTGCAAAAAGCTCTCTGGCACGTTCATCCAGTATAAAATCGAAATCGATTTCCCCGGCAGAAACTTTACCTAAATTGGGGTTGGCAGCCTCTAAGCGGGCTTGTTTGAACGCACGGTCGCGGAGTATATTGATGTCTGCTGCTGCTCCTGCCGGATTCCCATTCTCTAGACGAGCTTCTGCCCGAAGCAGATAAGTCTCGCCCAGACGCATCATCGGAAAGTCCTTGATACACGTCCATCCCCATCCGTCGGCAGGATCAAAGGAATCCCATTTTCTTGTATAGGGAAACATCGATTCCAATGTATCACCAGGTGCATTGATTACAGGGTCACCCGTTTTGACGGTTCTTGTCGTTACTGCATTGGGTGAGTCTGCCGGCACACGGAAGCCTTTTGCATCTATTCCAATCGTTGCACTCCAATTGGGTGCGTTATAGTGGAAATGGCGGGTGATATTAAATTCTGAGTTGCGCATATCTCCTTCTCCATATAACTGATATTTTACCCAATTGCTGGGGCGCATGCGTCCGTTACCCCTGCCACCATACACACTGATCATCCCTTCTGACGGATCATTCACCTGATACGCCATCCCCGGCACATTATGATACGCAGGAACCCACACACGTCGATGTTGAGGTGCATTTGTAAATCCTCCTGCCACATTTTTCGTGTACTCCAGCTCAAATGTCCATATTGTTTCGGTATTACCTTGCGAGCGGCGCTGATTACCATAAATGAACATATCATGAAAATAATCACCCGGTTTGCTCTTGTTGAATTCTATGCCATATCTCTCACTGACCAGCGAAAATTTTCCACTGTTGATGATCTCAGTCAAGACCGGTTCGGCCAATTCCGGTTTGCCTATCCGCAAATAAACCTCTCCCAGGGTTTGCATGGCCATATATTTGCTTACACGACTTTCAGATACCAGCTTGTCGATGTCGGGTAGGTTCTCTGCTGCGTATTTCAAATCTTCAACGATCTGCTCGTCAACCTGTGCCCGGGGCGTTCGTTCAAAATCGGTTCTGGCTGTCGAGGTCGGTTCTGTTAATAAAGGAACGTCTCCATACAGAGTTGCCAGCATATGATAGGTATAACCACGGAAAAATCTCGCTTCACCTATCTTCGCCGGATCACCCTCTTCGCCGATTGCTTTCAAAGCATTATTTGCGTTGTTGATGATACGGTAACATTGAGACCACATGTAGTTAACGCCGGCATTTTCAGGATTCAGATCTTCGTATTTGAAAAATGGAATTTCCACTCCCTGTATTCCTCCCGGTGAGGCAACATCGGTTCCAACCTGCCATAAACTGAGCCAACCCTGCTGGTCGGACCAGGTCCATAATTGCCCAAACGTGTAATGCAACCCTTTTAATGAAGCCTCAATACCGGCATCATCGGTTAATGTCTCGGGTGCATAGGAAGAGTATGGTTTTTCGTCCAGAAAATCATTACTACAGGAAATCGCATAACACAGAAAGCTTATCCCGATTGTAAAATATAATAATTTACGCTTCATAGTTTTAATACTGTTATAATGTTATATTCATACCAAATACAAATGATCTGACAGACGGGTAGTTGATGTCCCAGTTTGTACTACCACGCGAGATATCTCTCTCTTCCGGGTCCCAGCCAATCCAGTCGGTAAAAGTATAGAGGTTACGTCCGCTCACATAAAAGCTCAATGCACCCAGTCCGATATGCTCAACAAAGTTTTGGGGAAGAGTATAGCTAAGTGTAACATCCTTGATTCGGGTGTAGTTGGTTTTTACCGGAAAACCATATCCATGGGGATTGGAGTTCTTGCTCAATGAACGCCATTCGTTGCTCTTGTTATCTGGTGTCCAGTAACCGATCTCGGCAAGGCTGTTTCGTCGCTCCAGTTCATCGGAAGCCATACCAATATGGGTATTGTTCCTCATGGCTCCCTGAACCGTTTGAATGAAAAAGCTGAGCGACAGGTTCTTGTAGGACAACGTGTTGGTCAATCCACCATTCCATTTAGGAGCTGTTTGTCCTAGGATTTTACGGTCATTATCGTCGATCTTGCCGTCTGGTGTCCCCTCAGGACCGCTGATATCTGCAAGTTTGACGTCTCCAGCCTTGGCGATGGGATCCCATGTCTTGTGATCGTTATTGGCTATTTCATCTACTTGCCAAATACCTACTTTTGTGTAATCGCGAATCACGCCGATGGGTTCACCGATATACCAGCCGCTACCTATATCATCCATTCCGTCACCATATAAATCCACGATCTTGTTCTTGTTAGCCGAAAAGACAATGGTAGAGTTCCAGTTAAAATCTCTCCTGTCTATATTGACTGTGTTCACCGTCAGCTCAATCCCTTTGTTTTCGGTCTCACCTATGTTGGCAATTACCTCTGAGAATCCCGATGCACCGGGCAGTTTGCGTGATAGCAGAAGGTCGTAGCTGTTTGAAGAATAGAGGTCGAGCGAGCCGTTAATCCTGTTCCTTAGAATACCGAAGTCAACTCCCAGGTTAAGACTTTTTTTGGTTTCCCAACTCAAGTCGCTGTTACCCAGCCTGTCGGCGACCATGGCGATATTGGTTTCTCCTCCCAGTGCAATCTGTACATCACGCATGGTTGTGAAGGTTCTGTATACCTGCACAGCCTCATTTCCCGCTGTACCGTAGGAGAGTCTCAGTTTCAGGTTGCTGATGGTATTATTCTCACTGAGGAAGTTTTCATTGTGCAGATTCCAGCCTGCCGCCACAGAGGGGAAGACACCATATTTCAATCCTTCTGCAAAGACGGAAGAGCCGTCGCGGCGTACAGTGAAGGTGAAAAGATAGCGGCTGTCGAATGAATAGTTGAGCCTGCCCATCTGTGAGAGTGCGGCATATTTGTCGGCATAAGAGCTCACATTGGCACTTGATCCGGCCTGCATTCTGTTCCATCCCAGTTCATCATTGACGAATCCTCTTGCCCTGGAGTAGCTCTCGCTGTATTTTCTCTGTTGAGCGGCATATACAGCTGTCAGATCAAAGTGATGTTTTTCTATATCACGGGTATAGGTGAGAATATTTTCAATGGTGTATGCTTCCGTTTCGTAGTGCCATAGCTCAGCTGTTCCCAGCAGGTCATTCACCACTTTTCCTGCATACCTGTTTTCTCGGCGAGGACTATATGTGAAACCCGCGTTCAATTTATATTTCAGTCCTTCCAAAGGTTGCCATATTTTTGCGAAATCGACATCAGCATGACCGTTCAGATTTATATTATACTCACGCCGTTCATGCTGTGTACGTGTCGGAAGAAGAGGATTGGCCCACAATGTTTCTCCAAACATGGGATAGAAGGAATAAGAACCGTCATCTTCATACATTCGGCCATAAGGAGACATTGCCTCTGCATTCAATAAGTTGGCACGTCCCCCATCTCTGTTATGAGAAACAATATAGGTGTTGGATCCCACTTTCAGATAATCTGTGACATCTGCCTCAACATTGGTGCGAAGTGAATATCTTTTGTAATTATATCCTTTTATAATTCCCTTTTGATCCAGCATATCACCCGAGATATAGTAATTGATTTCTTCATTTCCTCCCGAGATATTGATATTGTGATTTTGAAGGATACCCGTCTGAGAAACAGCGTCGATCCAATCGGTGACATGTCCGTTTTCGTAGTTCTCCACTTCATATTGGTATTTCACATTCTCATTATACATGGGTGAGCCATTGATTCTGTTACCCTCCTTATATCTGGCAAGCAACTCTTCAGGTGAGACCATCTCAGGAACATGCGCAAAGTCCTCGGTGCCGATATATCCGGCATAACGGATGGTAGGTTTGGAACTCTTTCCCTTTTTGGTGGTGATAAGGATGACGCCGTTAGCTCCGTTCATGCCATAAATGGCAGTAGCGGAGGCATCTTTCAGTATCTCTATCGACTCGATATCATTCGGGTTGATATCGTTGATTGATCCGTCCATCTTTGATATGGGAATACCATCCACCACAACATAAGGGTCGTTGGAGGCAGTTAATGAGCCCCTACCGCGTACCAGGGTGGAGGGAGCCTCACCCGGCATAGAAGATACCTGCTGGATTACCACGCCTGAAACAGCTCCCTGCACGGCCTGCATCACATTGGTGACAGGTATCTTTGACAGCCTGTCTTTCGGAACTGAGGCAACGGAGCCTGTAATGTCTGATTTCCTTTGTGTTCCGTATCCTACTACCACCACTTCATCGAGTGTTTTGGTATCTTCCTCCAATATTACGCGTAAGGATTGTTCAGTTACAGCCACATCTTGCGTTAGGTAACCAATGTAACTGATTTGAAGAATGGACCCTATCGGAGCATTCAGTGCAAAATTACCGTAATTATCAGTCACGGTGCCATTGGTTGTGCCTTTCTCCAGTACGCTCGCACCAATAACGGCCATTCCGTTCACGTCGCTGACGTTACCCGTGACCCTGTTTTGTGCAAAGGCCGCCAAGGTAAATACACACAAGGCGACACATGTAATAAAAGTTTTTAATTTGTACATAAATAAATGAATAATTTAAAGTGATGTTCCATTAGATTCTTGGGATTCTCAGCATTTGTCAATTTCTCTCTTTTTTTTGACATGCGATCAGATGTTTTATTTCATAGGCAATATTATTTAATAATATTAAAATGCGACTTGAAAGGTTAACAAAGTTAAGTGCGAACAGTGAAATCAAACTCTAATTATCACGAAAAAAGGTAGAAAATTGTTTGTTGTCCTCGTTTTTAACATAGAACGGAAGACCGATTGGATGACCAGGCAGATTATCTGATGAAACATTTTTTAATAGCGGCAACAATACTTATTTTTGTAAAAATAATTATAAGGGGACCGTACGATGTCATACAATGTTAACTCTGTGCGATTATGGGTGGGATTGATCTTCTGCTTTTTGAGCGGTTGGGTGTATGCTTCACAACAGCATGATCTGTCGACATTGGATCTCAAGGTTCTGAACAGCACAGACGGTTTCCCCAACACCGAAATTCAAAAAGTATATCAGGATCGAGAAGGTTTCATGTGGTTTGCCACGCGAAATGGACTCTGCAAGTACGACGGATACAAGATAACCGTATACAGCAACGATCAACTGAAATATCGTTCCCTCACCAACAACAACATCCTTTGTATTGCCGACGACAACAAAGGGAGTCTATGGATTGGAACCTATAGCGGAATGAACAAGTTTGACAAAGCTACGGGTACGTTTGAGCAGATTGCAATTCAAAACAGTACAGGAAAGTCGGTTTCATGTATCTTAATTACAAAAAATAAGGACATACTGATTGGATTGGATGACGGATTGTTTGTGCATGATCCCCAAACAAATATTTTTGTGCATCATAGTTTACGGAACATGGGAGACGTGTCGATCAATGCACCGGTGAAATCACTGATGGAAGATGATGAAGGTGACATTTGGATCGGTACCTGGAACAGAGGACTGTTCAGGTATGCTCCCGCTCAATATATGATCTACAGCTACCCGATTCTGAATCCGCGTAATTCTGCACATGTGATTTATCAGGACAGCCGGCGGAACATATGGATCGGTACCTGGGAAGGAGGGCTCCATCTATTGGAAAATGCGAAGGATCCCGCTAATTTTCGGTGGAAAACCTTCCGCCATCACTCCGATGATCCTTCCAGTTTGTCGGATAACATTGTCTATGATATCTGCGAAGACACCCATACCCACTCCCTGTGGATTGGTACACGCAGTGGCCTCAGTATCCTCGAATATGACAGGTCGGATAAGTTTATAAACTACAGTGCTACCCAATATGCAAATAAGTTGCCCAACAATGAGATAAATTCCATTATCAGTGACAGCAACGGAAATATATGGCTGGGTTCCATTGGAGGAGGAGTGATGTTTACCAACACCGAAAAGCCCAAGTTCGATTTATTCGGTGTCAACCTTTCTGAAATGCCGTCCGGTGCAATTCGATCGGTCTTGTTGGACGAACAGGACAATATGTGGCTGAGCATCGGCACGTATGGAATTGTATATTATGATAACTTGTCTCAGGAAATTACGCCTCAATTCGAATTGGCGGAGTTTCAGGGGATGAAGCAAAACACAACGTATGAGATCAAGCGTCTCCCGGATAACAGGATATTATTCGCAACCTACGGCGATGGGCTCTGGATATATGAAAAAGGAACTCCTGTAAGCGTGTATACCGAGCAAAACAGTAGCTTCATCATCGATAACAGAATACGAAGCCTCTATACTGATCAGCAGCATAACTGCTGGATTGGGACTCAAAGCGGTCTGGGCGTGCGTTTTGATGATGGTAACGGTGTCAAATTTGAAGAAATCATTGTAGACGATGTGCATCTGGAGAGCGTGAGTATGATTGATATTGTTCAGGACCAGACAGGCAGGATGTGGGTAGCTACGATTAACCATGGAATTATTGCGCTGGACGGAAATCCCCGTTATCCGGATTCAATAATCTGGAAAAATTATGCGATATCGAACGAAAAGATTACCTCTAATACCGTGATCTCTCTCTTTGTGGACCGCTCAGGTCGTTTATGGGCTGGTGCCGAAAGCGGTAAGCTTTATCTCTATGATAAGAAAACTGATCGTTTTATCGACAAATCTCCTCGTTTTTCCATATTGGGAAACACCATCAGTTCCATCCAGGAAGACAACGAAGGAAATCTTTGGATTGCAACAAACAAAGGACTTGTGAGGTTGTCGTTCAACAAGATGTCGGAGCTGTCGGGCTACCGGATCTATACCACAGCCGATGGACTACACGACAACTTTTTTATACCGAATGCGTCTTTCCGGCATAAAAATGAGTTATTCTTCGGAAGTTACCAGGGGCTCATCCGGTTTCAACCGGATAAGATAGAAACCGATATCAGTCAGACTCCCTTTTACATCACAGATATACAGATACACAATCAATCTTTTGCAAATTTCGACCTGAAAACAGCAAACAGCATTTCTGTGAGGCTTCCTCCATTCTCGGAAAGGATTACGATAAAACATGAGCATAACAATTTCAGCATCCACTTTGCTGCACTGAATTACAAAAACCCGGAGCTGAACAGATATGCTTATAAGTTGGAAGGGTTCGACAGTGAATGGCGTTTTGCCGATTCAAAGCAAAAAGCGGCATATTACAACAACCTCCCCGCCGGAAGATATATATTCTTATTGCGTGCCACTACGCTCAATGGTGTATGGAACGATGCTACGAAAGAGCTGAAAATAACAGTACTGCCTCCCTTCTGGTTCTCCTGGTGGGCTATTTTGATCTATATATGCTTTGTGGTTTTTATCGGTTTTCTCATCTTCCGGAATATTGAGAACCGCATTCGTTTGCGTAATCAGCTTCGATACAGAGAAATAGAGCAGGCCAAGGCGGAAGAGCTCAATCATGCCAAGCTCCAGTTTTTTACCAACATTACCCATGAGTTCTTGACTCCGCTGACCATTATTTCAGCTACAGTGGATGAATTACGGCTAACCTCACCCGGTGAAGACACCTTATATCATACGCTGACACGAAATATCAATCGGCTCACACGCCTGTTGCAGCAGATACTTGAATTCAGAAAAGCTGAATCGGGGAACCTCAGGCTGCGTGTTTCATGTGGCAACATCTCCCGATTTATCAAGGTATCTACCGAATCGTTCTATCCACTTATCAAAAAGAAGAAAATTCATTTCTCTTATGTGAGCGATCCGGAAAATATCCAGGGTTTGTTTGATACCGATAAACTGGATAAGATTCTCTACAATCTGATCTCCAATGCTGCCAAGTATGTAAATGGGGGAGGTTCCATACAATTGACGCTGACGTACCTGGATGAAGCAAAAGATCATATCCGCATCTCGGTTAAAGATGACGGATCGGGTATCTCCAAAGAAGACCAGCTATCGCTTTTCCAGCGGTTCTATGAAGGAGATTACCGGCGTCATGAGACCACGGGGACAGGTATCGGACTCTCTCTGGTGAAGGATCTTGTCACCTTATCACACGGTACGATATCCGTGGAAAGTGACAAAGGAAAAGGAAGTGAGTTCAGTGTCGTTCTCCCCATTGACATTTCCTTTTTCGATGATTCGGAGATCGATACCGATAAATCGGAACCCATGCAGTTTCCTGCCGAAGAGATCGCAACAACAACGCCTGAGAAAAACAAACCCAAGGGACAGGCCAAAACAACCTCTATCCTCGTGGTGGAAGACAACGAAGAGATTCTGCAACTCATTCACCGATTATTGAATAAGGAATACCACGTTTTCACGGCCATGAACGGAAAAGAGGCTCTGTTGGTGCTCGAGCATGAGAAGGTAGACCTGATCGTGTCGGATATCATGATGCCCGAGATGGATGGGATTGAGCTATGCAAATTGCTGAAGAATAACATAGAATATAGTCACATTCCAATTGTCCTGCTTACAGCCAAGACTGATGAGAAGGACCGTGCCGTAGCTTATGAATCGGGAGCGGACGCCTTCATCAGCAAGCCTTTTAACATGAACGTATTGCATGCCCGCATAAAGAATCTGCTAAAGAGCCGTGAACGGGTAGCCACCGATTTTAAGAGCCAGCTGGTTTTTGAAATAAAAGATCTGAATTTTACCAACCTCGATGAAGATTTCTTACAAAAAGCCATCGACTGTGTGAACCGGCATCTGAACGATTCCGATTTCGACCAGCAACAGTTTTCGGAAGAGATGAATGTGAGCAAATCTACCCTCTACAACAAGCTGAAGACACTGACCGGATTAAACACATCGGCGTTCATCACCAATATCCGGATGAAAGCGGCCTGCAAGATCATGGATCAGAATCACGCGATCAGGATCTCCGATCTGGCTTATGCGGTGGGTTTCAATGATCCCAAATATTTCAGCTCCTGCTTTAAGAAGGAATTCAATATGCGGCCCAGTGAATATGTCGAACGGTTTTCAGGTTCCGTTGAGACATAATGGTCGTCTCACTGCTGGTCCCTTACCGCTTTCATCTCATCCTGCGAAAGTGCCCGGTTATAGATCTTCATATTCTCAACGGTTCCCTTGAAGCCTCCCACGGTCACATCTGAGAGCGACAACCCCGCCATGGGTACGGATTGATCGATCAACCCGTTGATAAAGGTCCGCAAGATTAATCCATCGTAAGATATGGCCAGGTGAAAGGGAGTGTCTGTTTCCGGCGGATACCATTTCCCACTGGTGCCCCTGCTTCTTTTTTTCCATCCGTCCGAATTGCCCAGCACATTGCTGCTGATGTGCTGCTCTTCCTGAGCAACGAGAATGGGTCGGGGCGTATCCCCTTGCGTCATACGATAAGTCAGCCCGGCGAATTGTAAAATGTCACCCTGCCAGGCAAGCGTGTCGGGCGAGAGGGTGAGTGCAATGGTAAATGTTCTCGATCCTTTTTTCAAATCAATCTCCTCTTTGGGTACAAGCATATTTGTCTTGATGGCAGTAGGATATCCCTGTGGTCGTTGCGCACTCACAATCCAGTCGTAATAATCGCCTTGCATCCAGATCAAAGCGGGTTCCGCTGTCTTGCCGGCAATGACGAACGGGCGGACATTGTTCTTGGGTGAATCGAAAGTAAGTTGCTCTTCGGAGATCAACCTTCCGTTGATGTCAACCACAAATTTCTTCAATTCATATACTTTTCCCTGTTTACCCTTTACCGGAACCGATCCGTAGACGATCTGCGGATCGTGTTTGTCCAGTGCCAGTCCCCCGCTGTAACATTTTTCAATATCGGGCGACTGATGAAAGTGTCCACCTGCGTTTGATAGGAATGTTTTCTGCCACCTGTTGCCAGTCCATCGGATATGATAATAATCGTGCGATGACTTATCGTGGCTGATGCCGACTGTGGCCATCACCGGATTTTCGTTTTCATCGAGTGTCAGCTCCCATATCCAGTTACGGAGCGGGGAAGCATCAACCACCGCCAAAGGATGATTCTCTTGATATGCCGGGGTAATATCCACTTCATGTGGCTGTGTCTCACCCACTACCGAAAGTTTATTTCCTTCGATATCTTTCAATGCTTTGGTGCGGATATCGAAGTAATTGAGATAGATCCAGTTTTCCGGCTGATTGTCAGGGTGTGTTGAGGTGTAAGCAAGGTAGATCCTGTCTTTGCCATTCGATGCATATTTGGCGTAAGGCCTCACTCCTCCCGCACCTTTCAGGGAGCGAACAAGCTGATGCGGTCCCCAGTCGAATACCACATGATCCCGTTCATCGGGTATCGTCATACGGGCAATGGTGGGATGCCAGCCGATCCCTCTCCAGCAGAGGTATATATGTTCCAGGTCATCCGTCAGAATAAAAGGAGATGGATAGGTTGTGTTGTGTCCTGTATCCAGCCTTTTCTCTTCTCCGAGGGTGGTGATGTCGCCCGGCTTTTGCGAAACCCGGTAATAGAAACAGGGTTCATCGGTATGACGGGAGTAGAAGATCATGATACGCTCATCGGGAAGCACCAGAAAGGTGGGATTGTTGTGATCGTCAGGTTGAAACCAGGAGCGGATCAATACTTCATTTGTCCTGTTCTTCAGATGATCTATCTGGGTAGCCTTGATTGATCCGTGCACATCGATGTAGCCGATGTAGCTGCTGTTGATGGTTCCGCTCTCATTCTCATAATGGAGAGCCCGCGGATCGGCAAACCAGCACCAGGCACCTTTCCCGGTGACGGTGCTAATCGGAAATACAACGCTGGCAGTATCGGGTGTAAGCTCCTCTGCGTAGAGATTGACTCCTGCCTGTAATATGCCCACCAAGAGCAGAAAAAATATCCTATACATACCTCTACCTGTTAAAGAGATCAAGCCATAAAGCTTTGGGCTGAATGGCTTGACCTGTAGGTTTAGAATTTCATCCCTGTTTACCAAAGGAATATATAGATGAGGGTCACTAAAAGTGTTATACCCAGAGCGCCAATGGCAAATCCTTTGTCTGTTTTGAAAAGTGTCAGATCGAAAGGCACCGATTTTTCATCCTGGAAACGATCGTTCGCGTTAGAGAATAAAAAGAGCGATACGGATAATATGAGTGATCCAAAGAAGAAGAATGCTTCAAAACCGATATTCTCGAGATAGAGCACTGTTTCGTTGGTGCTCCCGCTAACAAGCATGATCTTGTGTACAGCGGCGGCCAGAATAAAGATCAAAGAAGCAACAAGAGAGATTCTCCCCCATTTAAGCATTTTATTTCGATCCTCCTCAGAGGGTAAGTCCGCTTTTTTCTTGCTGTTGTCTACAAAGGTGATGGCTACGAAGATCATGAACAAAATGATGAAGATATATCCCATTCTGAACTGGAATGGCATATCGGGCATGGAGAGTTTGAACAACAGACCCATCGGAATGGTAAGAATCGATGTCCATATGGCCGCTTTTGAGGATGCTCTTTTCCAAAGCAAGCCCAAGCCAAATACCACAATAATACCCGGATAGATAAACCCGGAGTACTCCTGGATATACTGGAAAGCCTGGTCTAATCCACCCAACAACGGTTCTACTGCGATGATGGCGATCACCAGTGCCAGTAAAGCGGTAAAACGACCAACCCGTACCAGTTGTCTGTCAGTAGCATTCTTTCTGATATGCTGCTTGTAGATATCCATGGTGAAGATCGTAGATGTTGAGTTCAGCATGGATGCCAGAGAAGAGATTACGGCAGCTGCAAGTGCGGCAAACGAAAGACCTTTGATGCCAACAGGTGCAAAGTTTCTAATTAACCACGGATAGGCATCATCCGATACATTGATTGATCCGTGCATATCGAAGTAACCCTGTTGAATGCCGGGAATATCCTGTGGATAGTTGAACATGATAAAAGCAGTGACACCCGGAATGACCACGATAAAAGGAATCAGAATCTTCAGGAATCCGGCAAATACGAGACCTTTCTGGGCTTCGCTGATACTTTTTGCAGCAAGTCCTTTTTGAATGATATACTGGTTAAAACCCCAGTACCCGATATTGGTCAGCCATACACCGCCCACAATGGCAGCAAGGCCTGGAAGATCACGGAAAGCATCCGGTGATTTTGATTTATCAACAATAAGGTTGAAGTGTGTATCGTTAGGAATAGCTTTTAACTTATCATAAATAATCGTCAAACCATCCCATGCACCTTTACCTTCTCCCGACACTGCCTCCAGGGCAAAATAAGCAGTAATCAAACCGCCCCCAATCAGGAATACCACTTGAAGCACATCAGTCCAGGCTACCGAGGCGAGACCTCCGTAGATGGAATATATACCCGCAATAATGAACAAGGCCAGCACGATCTGCATTCGATATCCTTCCAGACCCAAAATCTGTTCAATGGCAATGGAACCAAGCCATGCTACAGAAGTAAGGTTCACGAAAACATAGAGGAACAACCAGAAAATAGAAAAGGCCATACCCACACCCCCGCTATAGCGTTCACGCAGGAACTGGGGAATGGTGTAAATCCGTTGTTTTAACATGACTGGCAACAAAAACTTGGCCACGATAATCAGGGTGACAGCTGCCATGATTTCGTAGGCAGCCACACAGATACCAATTTTATAACCCGATCCCGACATCCCGATAAACTGCTCGGCAGAAATGTTTGCAGCAATCAGTGATGCACCTACTGCCCACCAGGTGAGTTTGTTGCCTGCCAGGAAGTAGTCATTTGCTGTCTTCTGTTCTCCTTTTTTGTTTCTGGAGAGGAAAAGACCTAAACTCACGAGGAGTACCATATAAATCCCGACTATCACATAATCGATAGTCTGAAATCCCGATCCATTCATTACGATTTAAATTATGTTTTTATTTAGTGTTAGTATATTGTAATGTGTTTGTATCCAGCAATGTGTGCGTACACATAGGTGTTTCTTTTAAATTCGTCAAAGGTATGTAATTTTCTCTAACATCTGAAAGGAAAAAGATCAGTTTGATCTAATTTTATAAACGGATGAAATCATCATGTCTGTGACATAGATGTTTAACCCGATAAAATTGTTTATTAAAATATTCTAAATTATTCGAATGGTTTCATTTTACGGTGTTTTAATGATAATCTTTTCGGCGCCTACAATCTGCGTTTGCTTCTGATAGCTGTGTTCATGCACCGATCCGACTGCCCGACCCGACGGGTCGGCGTTCTTCCGGAAAGCTTCGTCCCATGCCAATGCCACCGGTGTGCTGCAGGCAACTGAAGGAACGGAGGGCACGCATGAAGCGGCGCTGTCGGAGGGAAAGAGGTCAGCGTAGATGGTGCGGTATACATATTCTTCCTTGGTCAGTGGCGGGTTGATGGGAAAGCGATGGTGCACGTTTGCCATCTGCTCGTCGGTTACCTGTCGCCCGGCAATCTCTTTCAGCGTATCTATCCAGCTGTAACCCACGCCGTCGGAAAACTGTTCCTTCTGTCGCCAGGTCACCTCTGC
>Ga0172382_10007125_pt1 | contig 15987 bp, 9 predicted proteins | sample Leawel138RmetaG_FD_122245 | JGI IMG/M metagenome (GOLD analysis project Ga0172382, IMG submission 122245) | Leachate microbial communities from a municipal landfill in Southern Ontario, Canada - Leachate well 138R metaG | ecosystem: Engineered > Solid waste > Landfill > Unclassified | place...
AACCGTTATGAATGCTTTAGGACAAGTAGTTCTTGACCGCGCTATTGAAGGCCAGACACGCCATGACCTGAATACCAGCAGCTATGAAGCCGGTATTTACTTGATTCGTATTGAGACCAACGAAGGTGTAGTAACCAAACGTTTGACCATCGTCAGATAATAAATCATAGAAGTTATTAGAACTTCAAAACAGAGAAGGAGCACCGGCAACGGTGCTCCTTTTTGCATTTAAAAAACCCCAAAGGCTTTCGAAACCATTGGGGTTTTTGCGTTATGCGATGATACTGCCAGTCAGGCCGCGGGATAAGCAAGCTCGAAGTGTATTGGTCTTTAGCCTTGACTTTCCATTGAACAATCCTAACCACTAACCACATCACCATCAAATCACCACATCATCAAATCTTCAAATCCCGTTTCTTCTTTGAATTTTTGAATTTTTCAAATCCTTCAAATCCTCAAATCCTCATTTACTCTACCTCTACTTTTATGATCACATCAAAACCACTGTCGCGGTCGGAGTTGTTAAGCTGCAAGAAAAGAAAACGGAATATCTCATATTCGAGCTTGACTTCATAATTTGATAAATCATCTTCATTTGATTGTCCAATGCGCTGTTCATAGCTGATAAATAGGTCGTTGGTTAAGTATTTACCTACTTCCATGGTAGCATTATCAAAGCTGCCGCTGCTGTTTATTTCAATGTAATCGACATTAAGTTTGTCGCCGAGGAATTTTGTTAACTGCGCTGAAAGCACTGAAGCTAAAGCGTTTCCGGCCATGCTGCCGCTGCCTTGCATATTGTCCTGTTGGGCCAGGCTGAGTTCGTCCAGGCTCCTGCCGAAAAGGATATATGAAATAGCATCGCCTTCGTTGATGGCGTTACCATCGAGGGTGAATTCTATACGCGGCTCTTCTGCATCCCCGGCAATATTAGCCGTAAGTTTTTGCTCTTGACGTTGCGCGTTCCGGAAGCTGTATGAGGCAATAATATCCAGTTGAGGCATTATTTTCTCTCCTCCCTGGAAGGTAATATTGCCTTTATCAATGATGAAAGTTTTGCCCATCAAATCATACTGACCACGCACCACATCCACAGTGCCAAACACCTCGAAAAATTCATTGCTTTTGATCAACTCCAGATCGCCCGAAAGTTCAATTCGCATGTCCTCACTTTTTATCCAGGTGTTTTTAGGAATGGTAAGCTGAGCTCTCCCTTTTAGGCGGTCAAAATAACCTGGAGCTTTAGGAGTTTCTGCTTTGGTTTGAGCAGTCTCTTTGATGTGCAGGCTATCTCCTTTGTCAGCTTGTTCTGTCATTTCGCGTACCAGAAGTGGTGTAGGCATATCAGGCACATTGAATTTGCCAAAAATCCTCAGGATGGCTGGTAAATTGAATTCAGATTGAGGAATAGTGAGCTTGCTCTCAAATACTACATCTCCGGTTTTGCCCTGAAGGCTTGCATCTCCAGACAATTGCATGTTAAATTGCTTGTGATTGACGGGATTAAACTTATTGAAGCTGATGTTGATTTTGGAATCGTTAATATTTCCTTTATAAAAATCTGAATTGAAGTTAACTTCACCTGTCGCTTTCATGCTGCCGTCAGCAGATTTTATGTTGAAAGTATCAATGGTAATTTTTTCTGGTGAGAAATTAATATTCAGTGCTACGCTTTGGTAATCAACACCATACTCAGGAACTTTAATGGCTGCATTTACCAATCTGAAATGTCCGTCGGGTTTTGGAGCTTCAATAGTACCTCCTATTTTAATTTCGGCTTCTGCATAACCTGCCACATGCTCTGCGATATTTAAGGTTTGGAGAATGGCTAGCGGGAATTGTTCAATTTTTATAAGTCCTTCCAGGGGATCAGATGCGTTAAATTTTACATTCAGGCTGTCCATTTGTATTTTCAGTGGCAAATTACCAGATAATTCTACCCTCCCGCTATCCTGTGGTACGACCAAGGCATCAAGCTTCAGTTTGTCGTCCTCAAGCTTAAATGTTCCATCAAATTGGATAAATTTATAGCCATTCATAACGGCTTTATCTATTCCAAACTCTCCAGTCATTTTTGGGTTAACGGCATCGCCCGAAAGCTTCATTTTTAAATTGAACAAGCCGGAGGCATCTATCTCCTGACCACTCAATTCGGCTAAGTTCGCCAAGTCAATTTTTGAAACTTCGAGCGAGAAATCTTCTGTTCCTTTTCGGTGAATAACTCCTTCTGCTTTAATGGATTGTGCGCTATCAGCAGAACTTGTGGCAAAAATAAGATTAGTAACAGTGTAACTCTCTGGCGCAATCTGGATGCTTGCAGGAGGCGATTGCAAAGCCCAATGCTGATTTTTATAATCAAGAATCAGATCCGCAAGGGTGATGCGCAATACTTCTCCAGGAACAATTCCTGCCTTTATGCTGCTGCTTAAATCAGGGTTATTGATGCGGCCATCCACATAAATAGAATCCATGCTGGCGTCCACATTCATCACAACGGAATCTAAATTAATGGCGTTACTACGCAGATTAAATGCCTGCATATTTATATGAGCAGTGGTGTCGGCATTAGCAATGGATGCTTGTCCATCCACATTTATATGATCCAAGTTTAGGGCGTCGCTGCGCAGGGTGAATGCTTGCATATTTAGCAGGGCAATGGTATCTCCGTCAGCAATAAATGCTTGTAAATCCATGTTTAAACTATCCAAATTGTAGCCGGGATAGCTGGTTTGTGCAAGATGCAGCTTTGTTTGCAAATTCAAAGAATCAAAAGTGCCGCGGATGGATGCCAGGATATGGCCGCTGGTTTGAAGTGAATCTATTGGAATAAAAGCCTTGAATTCTTCCAATCCGCTGAACTGCGCTTTTAAATCTAGTGCCGAACGGCCTTTCATATTGTAATTGCCCTGAGCACTCAAAACAACAGATTTTGTCAGCAACAGCAGTGAGTCAATATCAATGTTTTCGTTGCTGTATTTTGCATCTGCAAACAAGGTGTCCAGTTCTATTTGTGCAATTGTGGAGTTTTTCACCATCACCTTGGCCGTTAGCGCGAGCTTTTTGGGATCAAAACCACGGCCATTGATAGTTGCCACCATGTTTATAGACGATTGCAGGCTGTCGTTTCCTGTGATGGCGGCTATATTCAGCTTTTGTGTGGTGAGTTTTATCTGGTAAGTGGGGTTTGTTTGTAGCTGCTGAATTTTAGGCAGCAGTTCAAAGGCACCGAAATCGCCCTTGCCACGTGCAAAACCTGTAAGATTGCCCTGGTCCAGATTAAAATCCATCACGAGTTTGTCAACGGGGCGTTCCTGTACCATCAAATCCTGAAAATCGCCGGTCAATTTTATTTTTGCAGTAGCTGGATCGATTCCTTGTCCAGTCGCTTTAAGCTTGCCATTGATCAGGTATTTTAGCTCCGGATCATTCAGCCAGTAGGCTAGGTCAATGTTTTCAAGGGTTCCGTCAACGGAATAGGCTAATTCTGTATCCTCAGGATTAAAGATAAAGGCGTACAAATTTTCCGACACCAAATCGAAATGGAATTTTTGGTCTTCGGCCTCAAGCTGAATTATTGCTTTAACTTTTTCGTCATGCAAGTTTGCTTCGAGCGTGAAAACCGGCGTGGCCGGAAGTTGCAGATCGGGCAGTACAAATTGAAACTCGCTTAGCACGATCGGCGCACTTTTAAAGTTGGCATTGCCTTTACGGTCGGGGGCTTCTGCAAAATCACCATCGCCCTGCAATTGATTTTTGGTTGTCTTTAATTCAAAATCTTTTAATATGATGGCTTCTTTATCGCGATTGATATTGAATACTAATTTTTCGATTGAAACATCCGGTTGCCTTGCATTGAATGAAAATTCATCCATTTTCAAAGACTGTTTATCAGCACTATAGGCTCCGGAAAGTAATATCCTAAGCTGATTAATTTCTTGAGGGATTAAAGTGTCCTGCGAATCGATATAAATAACTCCATCCGCTAGCTGGAATTTGGCAAGATCAATGGCGAAGTCGCTGCTGGCCGTGTCAGCTGTTGTTGTGTCGGTTGAGGGTTTAATCAGTTGCTGAATATTCCAGGTGGAATCATTAATTTGCTTCAGGAAGATACGGGGGCCGCTCAACTGGACGTTTTGCAAATCGAGTTTTCCATCAATCAGTGGAAGCAAGTTGTAACTCGCTTTTAATTCTTGGATATAGCCAACTGTATCGCCATTTTGGGTAATCAGTATGTTTTTAAGGCTTATCCTGCTAAAGAAATTCCCGCCAATTTCTCCCAAAGTCAGTTCGCCATTAATAAAGGTATTGGCTTGTTTTTCGGCAAAAGAGGCGATTTTTTTCTTTATAAATGAGGTTTGCAGCAGCAAAACTGCCAGAAGTAAGATCGTCACAATGCCCAGGATAGTCCATCCCAGGATTTTCAGCGTATATGTTATGACTTTCTTCATTTAATCGTTTAAGTATTAAAAACAGGTTAAAATGCCTGACCAACACTAATAAAAAATTGTGGACTTTTTTTCTCGTTCCATATCGGGAAACCAACATCAAAACGCACCGGGCCGATGGGTGTCTCAATGCGAAGTCCCGGCCCCACGGCATAAGCAAGCTCATTCAGATGATAGGTATATTCTTGTTGCCAGGTATTCCCGACGTCGATGAAAGCCACTGCACTCAGGCGCCAGAACAACGGAAACCGAACCTCAAAACTCGTTTCAAGCGTACTGCTCCCGCCTAAAGGAGTTCCGCTTTCGCGCTTTGGGCCAAGCTCTGCACGGTTCCACCCCCTCACTGAGGTGCTTCCGCCGGAATAAAACCTGTCTTCCACCGGAATGAATTTGCTGGTGTCGGCAGAGCTGATTCCTCCGGCCATCAGCTTAAAGGCAAGTGTGAAATCTCCGATTTGGCGGTAGGTGCGATAGGTTGCCCATAAACGGGTATAGCTGAAATCGCCACCAAAAATATAACCGTTCAGCTTGAAGGACAAGGATATATTGCTTCCCTGGGTTGCCGAAAATTGCGGCTTGGAATCGTTGTAAAAGGTTCCCAGAATAATCCCGGATTTGTTGTAGGGAAATTTGTCTGAGGTTTGTTCTACGAAATCAGGATCGTTAGGCTCAACGGTTTGTTCCACAGCTTCATAGTAATAGGTGATCGAACTGCTCCATCGCGGGTTGAATTCATAACCAATAGGCACTTTCAAGCCATAAGTCCGGGTGTCGTACCCGGGTTCTTTGGTGCGGTTTAGGTATGGGTTGAGCTCAATGGTGCTGTGGTCGCTAAAAAAACGGGGCTGAATCCAGCGCAGGCTGACCGAATAAGGCAGTATGGCGGAATGTTTTATTTCTAATTTAAGGCGCCGTGCGTTACCCAGGAATCCAAGATAAGTGAGGTCTAAAAAGGTGCGGAATTTATCTTCTGTTCCATAGCCGGCGCCCACACGCGCATTCAGGCGGGGCGCTTCCTTCACGTAAAGCCTTACAGGTATGGGATTGCGCGAAGAGTCTTCACCCATTTGCGGCAATACCGAAACCACACGAAACAGCTGCAAACGATAGAGGTTTTTACGGGTTTGCTCCAATAAGGAGCGGTTGTAAAGATCACCTTCTTTATACTTTAACTGCTTTTGGATAAATGTTTCTTTCACATGCTTATTGCCTTCAATGCTGGTGGAGCCGATATATGACAATTGCCCCGGACTGATCAGATATCGAATTCCGGTCAGCCGTTGGTCGTGCCGAAGGTCCAGATCGTAAGAAGATGAGGCGTAAGCGTAACCCATATTTTTGAAGGCATTTTCTAGGATCGAGATGTCGTTCATCAGTCCGTCATCACTAAAACGGTCTCCGATCCCGAGCTTAACTTCGCGCAAAATCCGTTTGGTGAGCGAGTCCATTTTAACGTTGTTGGCTTCTTCCATCAGTTCAAAACTAATACTGTCAACAAGCACTGGTTCGCCTTCTATTATCGCGATGCTCAGCTTTACCGTTTTTTTCTTTTTGTTGATTTCCAACGGCTCAAGCTTGATTTCGGCTTCAAGAAAACCCTCCGACTGATACACGCGCTTTAATCTTTCCAAGTCAAGATTTATCAATTCGTCGTTATACAGAAAAGGTTCTTTTTTGGTAAGTTTTTTTTGAAGCCACGAAACTTCTTTCATCGCCATGCGCTCCAAAAGGAAGTCTTTATCGAGGGTTTTATTACCCTTAAAGCTTATTTTACGCACCTCAAAATTGTTCTGTGCAGAAAGCCACACAGGAAAGATGCAAAAGAGTGCGGAAATAAAAATAAAGCGGATGATGTACTTTGGCATGTGTCCTGAATGGATGCTTAATAACAACTCATTGGCTCAAATGTTGTATCTGAAACCTGATCCATCAAATTTAAACAATAAACTCAATACTGTGCCATAAATTATGGCAGGTATTTAATTTCATAATTAACTTCCGTAACAAGGGCGTGTTATTCTACTTATTCCCAATTGTGCCCGAGTGGGTTGTTACAAATAGGTACGACATCTGGCATGAACCACAGTCAATCAGTGATTTGTGTTTGCCGCTTCATACTTTAGCGGTTGTCTCCGTTAAAAAGCGTGAAAGTAAAGCTTAGTCGAAAGTAACTCAGAAAAGATTGATCCCAAAGAAAAGAAAGTGTGATAATCATCAAAACATCATTTATACTGTTGATTATCAACAATTTTAGATTTAGCTAAATGAAAAGCCGTGAATTTAACTAAACAGATTCCAGAAAAATATTGGAAAATGTTGTATAACAAAACCGATAATAAACAATAAAGCCGAAACAGCTAATGCAGCCATTACTCCATCTTTTCTTCCTGCCTCTAATGTAGATAATTTTGGATTTGATGGTTTATAGAAAACATCAATGATTTTTCCTTCTGTGTATTTTTCAATTAAATTCCACGATTTTTTCCCTTTTAGTTGTTTATACGTATTTGCGAAAAAAGGTTTTTTACCTTGATATGTTATTTCATCTATTTGATATTCATATAAAAAAATCAGATGGCCTGTCATTGAGAAATCTAAGCCTTTAATAACAATACCTATTACTTTTGGCCAATTCAATGATTGATTTGCCAACCACCATTTTTTGGCAGATAGAATTATAAAGGGAATAGCCACTAGTTGCGCTATAATACCAGCTAATTCGTGTTGTTGTATATTAAACATGGCTTAAAAACGTTTTAGTTTTTAATGAATTTGATGATTTGTAATTGATTAGTCGCGGTAAATGTAGAAAAAAAACAATATAAATGTTAATAAGAAAAATTTATTTTGATGTTTTACAATCTACGTTCTTTGTCGTTCAGCATTTTAGGTTTGAATCAGTGCTGTTACACCTGTTTTTTAAAATCTTTTGTTCAGAAACGAAATGATTGATAAATGAAAAGGCCGGGATGTTGTTGGCTTTTGGAAAGAGACGGGAGCAAAGATTTCCGGTGAAGCTTCTCTCGCGAACATTTCACACTATATTTTGAGCAAACTGAGTCAGTTGCTGATCAATGAGTACATTAAGCCCATAATAGCAACTACATTTTTTCAGCAAAAGACTGAAAAAAGACCACTTTGTGGGCACGTCCCATCAGGCAAAACAGACAAATCATTATGCCATCAAAGAAAAAAGTAATCATCGAATTGCACGGATTAAACGAATTTCAATTCGTACGATTAGTTTAATTCGCTTGCTCCGTAAGGAGGTTTACCCTGTGAAATGCGGATTTATCCTGTGAAATTACAAAGTAATATTTCATCAGGAGCATATTTAACAGGGAACGACCTTAACGGGGATGAAAAAATAGACAACATATTGGTTAGTTTTGTAACCTAAGAGCCTAAAAAAAGCAATATAGATTTCAGGGAAATCCTTAACACAGACAAAATTCTGCTGGTAACTTTTCTAAAAGGGAAAATTGGTAGAATTAGAGCTAATATTTTGGGTGCTGTGATCTTATCCAGAATCCTTCACTTGAAACGAGCAATTTCGTTGTTGCGCTAAATGCCCTAAGAATCGATTGAAATAGCTGAGCAAATATACGCGCTCAAGGCAAGCTGAAGCCTCTTCTAGTTTCAATCAGCGGAATAAACAAGCTCAAGTCGTAATGGGCTTTAGTCCTGACTTCCCGTTGATAGCTTTCTAATTTGTCGTTTTGAAGTCCTGCCAAACGTTCAGGAGTCAGCTTTCAACTTCTTGTGGGATGAAAGTTTAAAGTTGGAGCGGGTTTAAAGCCTATGCCTTAACCTTAGGCCCGGATTACTTGTTGCTATTTTATCTGTACTCTTTCAATCAACGGAAAGAAAATTATTTTCGACTGTTGAATCACTTCGTTTTCCCACGAAAAAAAAAGCCACTCAAAACATTTCTGATATCCTCCTTTTTTCACTTGAATCTACACTGATTTTTTAAACTTTAAAAAAAGAAATTAAATGTTTGGTTTTATCAAAAATACTGCATAAATTTAGCGATTCGTTTTATTCCATTATTGCAATTTGGTGTTTTATACAAAAAACACTTAATTTAGCTACTGAACAGCAGTCATTTAATAACCAAACTCATAAACCAATGAAAAATTTTATCGTATTAATCGCAGTGCTTATGGTAGCTGGCTTGCTGCCCTTAAAAGCCCAGCAATTTCCTGGTGTTAATGATCTTGGATATCCAGATGTGCCTATAATGTATAGTTTAGGAATGAAAAATGCCATAACATCTACCTCCAATGGTGATATTTGGTACAGTACTGCAGTAATCAGATCTGCAGATCCCGATACTATTTTTTCCAAAAGCCACTTAGTGAAACATTCAGCGGCTGGCTGGGAAGTTTTTTCACCAGACAGTATTTCTGAGTTACCCGTGAGCATAAAAACGATTTTAGGTTTTGGCGAAACGCTTTTAATTGGTTCTGAGGATGGATTAATCTTTTATGAAGGCGACTGGAATCAGCTGAGGCGAGAATTGGAAACCTATACCATCAATGCGATTTATGCCAACGCAGAGTTATTTGCCGTAGGCACAAACTACGGCTTGTTCGTGAAGGAAGGTGAAGTGTGGATGCAATTTACCACAACAAATTCCGGCCTTTGCAACGACACCATTAGCAGTATTGAATTGGACGAAGGAAACCTTTTGTTTATAGGCACGCCAGCGGGTTTGTGTGTTCGTGAGGCTAGCAATTGGCAAGCTTTTAACACCGAAAACAGTGAGTTCGAAGACAATCAAATTCTTGCACTCAAATTGGATTTTGCTGGAAACCTTTGGGTAGGGACACAAGAAGCCGGCTTATATAAATATCGGGACGGCATAATCCAAAGTGTCTATGAGCTTTCTAACTTCCCTGTGCCATATCATCAATCTGTTAAATCGATAACAAGGGATGAGGATGGCAATATTTTTACGATATATAATAAGATGGTGATGCAAATTAGGGAAGAAAGTTTCTATATATTAGACATCGCCCCTCGACAGGAAAATATTAAAATGTTATATGCCAAAGAAAAATTATATGCCAGTGAGTACCTAAGTTTATATGAAATTGATAAATCAAACGTTAACTACTTGAGTAATATTAATACGCTGGATATTAACAATGTAGGTGTTGTTTTCGCCAGCACGGGACGGATGGCCTGGGATTATAACCTCTTTGCCCCGAGTTATAACCAAGATATAAAACCTGTTTTCAACATTCCCAAAAACAGTCAAAAATCTACTATTTTTACAGCTACTCTATGGATGGGTGGCTTTGATCAACAAGACAGTCTTCGTTTTGCAGGGGAAAGATTCAATCAAGATGGATATGATTTTTGGGCAGGCCCTGTAAGTGGTAGCAATGAGGGTTATGATACCGACAAGATAAAGTGGGCTAAAGTCTGGAAAATTAGCAAAGCACAGATTGACTACCACAGAGAAAACTGGTTTAAGTCTGATTATATACCTGATCCGGTAATATTAAGCTGGCCGGCACACGGTAATACTGACATTGGACAAATGGCGTTAATTGCTCCTTATATGGACATGCAGGCCAATGGCATTTACGAGCCATTAGGAGGCGATTATCCCGTTATCAGAGGCGATCAGGCATTGTACTTTGTTTGCAATGACGATAAAGCAGCACATACTGAATCGGAAGGCGGGAAACTGGGCATTGAAATTCATGGAATGGCTTATGCTTTTAACAGGCCTGATTCTGATGCACTTAATCATAGTGTTTTTGTTAATTATCAAATCATCAATCGGTCTGATAACCAGTACAAAGACTTTTATATGGCAAAGTTTGTTGATTTTGATCTTGGATCTCCTTATGATGATTTCGTTGGCTGTGATACGGTATTGAACAGCTTTTTTGGCTATAATGGTACAACGATAGATGGAAATGGCGAACCATGGACTTATGGAGAACATCCACCTGCACAAGCAGTTACGTTTTTAAATAAGCCATTATCTTCGTTTGTCTTTTATATAAACTGTGCCAGTGGCCCTAATTGTGACCCAGATATCTATTTCGAGTATTATAATTATATGCGTGCAATGTGGAAAGATAGCACACATGTACAATACGGTGGTAATGGCCACGCATCGGGCCCGGGTACTACAGAGGTTGAAACTAATTTTATGTTTTCAGGCGATCCTGTCGCTAATACAGGCTGGACTGATCCTTCTGCGGGAAATCCTCCGGGCGACCGCCGAGGAGTGGGCTCTGTTTATATCGGAGACTTTGCACCAAATGAGAGAATCTGTCTGGATGTTGCTTATGTTTATGGCAGAGATATGGAAGGCAACAACCTGCAATCAGTTGCTAAGATGAAGGAAAGCATCAACGAAGTACAGGCTTTTTACGATACACAGTTTGGTGGAGATTGCATAGACCTGATACCCACAGACGTTGCAGAATATAACACACCAACAAATCGCCTTCAGGTATTTCCGAATCCCTCAACAGGCCAGTTTACGGTGCAATTAGATGGAACGGAAGAGTTTGAAGTTCAGGTTTATAACAATATGGGGCAGTTGCTCTTCGCAAAAACAGCAAGAGCAGATAAGCTGAGCATAAATTTGAGCAATTATAAAGATGGACTATATGTTTTAAAAGTCATTACAAATAATCAAATATTAACACGGAAAATCTTGCTTAGTGGGAATAGATAGAGAGCTTTCAGCATAGAATTTGATAAGGCACATTTTGCGCCTGTTTATTTGTCAGCATGAAGGGCAAAACAAAAAATCCCGACGATTTAAGCCGGGATTTTTCTCTTTTAGCTATCCAAAACATCAACTATTCAGCCTCATTTTCAATATTTTTTTTCAAGCGTTTGGTTGATGATTTTGGCCCATTTATCGGCCAGCATGTTCTGACCGTTCAATTGGAGCCCATCCTGATCTGAGTTGTAAAGACGCAAACTGAGTGTCTGTTTCAGCTTTTCTTTTGGCAGAAAAAGTAGTTCAACTTTGTCGGTTATCTGCCGCGATTCGCCTCCATAGCTGACCGCATGACCTTCAACGTTTACACGGCAGTTTTTGACGCCTTCAAGTGGTACCATTTGTATGTCCATGTCATTGTGTTTAAATGGGTAGTAAAAAACATGACCGTCATTTTCACTCAGACCGATAAGTACTTTGTGCTCAACCTCGTGTTGCCCAAGCGCCGTTCCGTTTTGCTGTGCCAGTGCCGACACCTCTTCTACCTTTTTTTTGATTTTTCTCTTTTGCTTTTGTTGCATGATTACGATGGGCAAAACAAATGCAGCTACTACGCCCAGGAATATGATTAGATTTTCCATGATTTAATGTTTTTTTGCAGTGCAGCACAACGCAAACCAAAGCTTACGCTGACTGCCTGGATTAAAAAATAAAATAGTATGAAATTGAGAAGCGATCAGCAGAGATGCCGTATCGCTGAGGGTCCTCTAATCAAGCCAATAATCCATAAAAGGATAGATAAAGTTTAGCTGGTTATTCTTGATGGGAAGGCTTTTGACCAGTATAGTTTTCTGGATGATATACTCCTGACCATCAAAAGGATAGCTTCCGTTGATAAGCAGGTTTATCGCCGGCGAAAGCCTGAGCCAAGTCAGTAGCAGCTTGGCCGTCGTTTGCTCGCTATTCTCAGTAACCGGCAGAGCCTGATATTCTGTGTATTGCAGAATAACTTGCTCATAATCAGTGCCTGTTCTACCTAAATCTGATTCAGCCGAAAATAGCATCAGCTGCGTTGGATTGGCGAATAAAAGACTGAAAATAAGTGAAATAACCAGCGCTCTCATCAATAATTTTTTTTCTGCTGCAAAATTAATTCATTTATTGCTATTTTTTGGTTGTTGGAGGAATTAAAGGTTTTGGTTGATTCAACGCTCGCTTATTTATGGATGAGTGATACAAGGAGTAGGTAAGCAGATGTTTTTTGTTTTTACCTTACAGCCGATGCCTAAATCCAAGGCAAGCTAATTTCAAAGTGATGAACCATTAAACAGTGCTTTTGGCCACCGAATATTTTGATGTGAATTAAGATGTAAAAGGCTTCATTTGCAACACCAATCAACAATTCCTACGCGAAATAAGCTTTTCACTGAAGCCATTTTTTTTGTTCGGACGAATAATTTACCTATTGGTAAGCTTTCAATATCCTATATTTACAGATTAATTGCTGTCAGCTATATTTAACTTGACCCGAATTGTGATACTGAAAAAATCATCTCTGAAAACTAAGAAAGTAGATTTCAACAGCCTTAAAAGCTTGATATTTACTTTGTTCTTGCTGGTTTTGTCGGCAATAAGTAGTTATGGTCAATCAAGCCTGGATTCGTTGTTAACGGTTATTCAGGAAACTTCCGGTGTTCCGATGATAAGCACATTAAGCGCCAATGCCTTCGAGATGCGAAACGAGAACCCGGAGGAAGCCATTAAATTGTCGTTGGAGGCCATTGAGATGTCAAGAAAAGCTGGCTTTGTGGAAGGCCTCATTTTCAATTATCGCTTGTTGGGCAATTTGTATTTTCAGGTCTATAATTACGAAGATGCCATAAACAGCTATGACCTGTGCATTGATTATAGTCTTCCAAAAAATGATTCCATGATGATACGAGAGTGTTACCTGAATCAAGGCGTAATTTACTTTAACAAAGGGCTGAACAGTAAAGCATTGGATAATTTTTTGCTGGCGCTGAAGTACTCAGAAAATTTAGATAAGGAGAAGGAGTATAACAATATTGGTGCGGTATTTTTTATCGAAAGGGAATATGAAGAAGCCTATAATTATTATAACAAAGGCCTGGAAATTTTGAAGGGAAAAGGAAACCTATATGGGATTTCAGTGGCCCACAACAATATTGGGGATATATTTAAAATGATGGGGAAATATGATGTTGCCCTGATGTATTATAACAAAGTGCTTGCTGTAAGTGATTCTTTAGTGAATCCCGAGCTTGAAATTATTTGCCTGAACAACATTGGTGTGATAAAAGAAATGATGAACGACGGCGACAGTGCCATTTATTATTATGGTAAAGGACTGGAAAAAGCAAAGATATTGGATGATAAAATGCTGATAACAAGAAGTCTGAGCCTGATTGGTAACGTCTTGTTTGAAAAGGGTTTATACGCTAAAGCAAAAACGTATTTGGAAAGCGCTTTTGACTTGTCCAAAGAGCTTATGGTATATGAAGATATGAACAGTTCGGCTGAATTGCTACAATTGATTTATGAAAAGGAAGGGAATTTCAAAAAAGCATACTACTATTCTACTGTTTACAAGCTTGCTTCAGACAGTTTAAGCGCCAATGAAGCCAAAGAACAGGTGCTACAATTGATGTTCGACCATAAAGTGAAGCTTCAGGAGTTAGAGCGAAAGCAACTTCTTGAGGCCGAGCAACATGAACGAAAAAGGAGTGCCTTTGTATTTTATTTGATCATTCTTGGATTAATAATTATAGTACTGCTTGGTATATTATTGCTTTTCAGAACGATACAACTGCGGAAGATTGATCGGATAGAAAAGGAAAAAGCTGATTTACAAGTGATCAGTGTTGAAAAAGATATTGAGCTAAGAAACCGGGAAATCATTGAAAAGGTCTTAAAAATTTCGGAAAAGAATGAGTTGATTGATACCACCGTTAAGCTGCTCGATGATTTTTTGCCCACCTTATCTCAAAAACAAAGAGCTCAGCTTGAGGCAATTACCAGAGACCTGAGGATGCGTGGAACTAAAAACCAATGGGAGGAATTTTTCTGGTATTTCTCACAGGTCTATTCCCAGTTTTATGAACAGCTGGAGAAAGAGTTTCCAAACCTTACTTTGAATGAAAAGCGTTTGTGTGCCTTATTAAAATTGAATATGACCACCAAAGATATGGCTGCCATAACCAATTCTAACTTCAAGAGTATTGAAGTAGCCCGAACCCGCTTGCGGAAAAAGCTTAATCTTACCAATAGTAATCAGACTTTGCAGGAGTTTTTTAGTCAGCTTAATTAGGTGCTGCCTAAAAGCATCAAAGCCATATAGTATTTGGAGATTTCTCCCTGTGGTATCAATGATAACGTTAGGTAACATTATGATATTGAAGCACTAAGGGATTTCTCCCTGCGGTCGAAATGACATTTCTGTCGTGGTAGGATGAAGGGGGGCAGAGGCAAAAGATGTGGGGCGCAAAGCGCCCCACATCTTTTGCCTCTGCCCCCCCCCCTTTACACATTTAACGACGCATGTCATTTCGACTGAAAAACCTTGCGCAGCAAGGTTTTGAGGGAGAAATCTCCTAATAGAAAACACGTTCAGTTATCATTCTGAGCGAAATATTGCAAAACAAAGAATCTAAAAAATACACCGTCATTTCGCTGAGCGACAGTGACTTTATTAAATAAGCATTAAATTTGAAAACTATTTTCTAAAATGATGGATATGAAAATTCACATTTATTACACTTACATTCTTTCCAATAAGCATGACACTGTACTATACGTGGGTGTTACCAATAACTTGGTGAAAAGATGTCATGATCATAAGAAAAAGCTTTATGAAGGCTTTACTAAAAAATACAATGTTGACAAATTAGTTTATTACGAAATATTTGACTTCATTTCAGATGGAATAAACAGAGAAAAACAGATTAAAGGATATTCAAGGAAAAAGAAAGATATGTTGATTGATCGCATAAATCCTGAAAGAATTGAACTCTACAATAATGGGGTAATAAAGAATCTTCATGTTGGTAATGAATTAAAACAGAGATAGACTTCTTATATCTTATAGATATAGTAACAGGACGGGACATTGAATTACTAGCGTATAAATCATTTAATACTTTGAAATTCAATAGAAAGAGATTTCTCACTGCGGTATCAATGATGACGTTAGGTAACATTTTGATATTGAAGTACTAGGAGATTTCTCTACTCCCTTTCGCACATTTAACAACGCATGTCATTTCGATTGAAAAAGCACTGTGCAACAGGGCTTTTGAGGGAGAAGTCTTCTACTAGAAACATCTGTAATAGATTGTATAACATACAGAATATTAGGAGATTTCTCCCTGCGGTCGAAATGACAATGTTATCAAATACAGGAAGGCGGGGGAAGGCGGAAGGAGTTGGGCGCATAGCGCCCAACTCCTTCCGCCTTCCCCCGCCATTTTACCCTCACAGAAATGTCATTCCGACCGCAGGGAGGAATCTCCATAAGGGAAACACCTTTAGGCAATTTATATAACATGTTGAAATACATGAATTAAGAGATGTCTTCCTTCGATTGGAAAGACATTGAATGAGTGCTAAGTAATTGACAAATTTGACAACTAAGCCCTTCCCCCTCCATTTTACCCTCACGGAAATGTCATTTCGATGCCGTCTTTACGGCAGAGAAATCTCCTGCCTAAACACATCAATACTCCACATCCGAAAAGTCCGTAGGACTTCTCTGTGCATAACGCCCGGATTTTAGGTTAAATCTTATTTTTATGAGCTTAGAATCCTTTTAATAGTTTCTGTTGT
>Ga0172382_10007127_pt1 | contig 15983 bp, 14 predicted proteins | sample Leawel138RmetaG_FD_122245 | JGI IMG/M metagenome (GOLD analysis project Ga0172382, IMG submission 122245) | Leachate microbial communities from a municipal landfill in Southern Ontario, Canada - Leachate well 138R metaG | ecosystem: Engineered > Solid waste > Landfill > Unclassified | place...
CATCATGCGTATCAGCTCCAATCTTTTCTTCCAGACCGGCCTGAACTCCATCAACGCCCAGCAGGCTGATCTCGTACACCTGTACAAGCAAGTAGGTAGCGGTCAGCGCATGGTGTCGCCATCTGACGATCCTCTGGCCGCCGCACAAGCCATCAACGTCAGCCAGACCCTGGCCATGAGCGAGCGCTATGCCGCCAATCGTCAGGTTGCCAATCAGAATCTCGGCATGCAGGACAATGTGCTGCGTACCGTCACCCTGCAGTTGCAGGACGTCAAGACCCGACTGGTGGAAGCGGGCAATGGTACCTTGTCGGATGTCGACCGGGCCATGCTGGCCGAGGTTCTGCAAGGCTCCCGAGACTCCCTGCTCAATCTGGCCAACAGTACGGACGGCAATGGGCAGTATCTGTTTTCGGGCTCTAAGGGTCATTCGGCTCCCTTTTCGGAATCCGGCGTGTATGTGGGCGATAACAGCCAGCGTCTGATTCAGGTAGATCAGACCCGAAAGATTGCAGGAAGCGACCTGGGCATCGATATCTTCAGCCGCGCGGCGCCGGGCACAGTTGGTTTCGTGACAATTCCCGAAGCCGACAATAACGGTACGGGCCAGTTCGGGATGACGGTGATCACGAACTCATCTGGTGACGCCATCGGTAAGAAGGTGGAGGTTCAGTTCCAGGACGATGGGAGCGGCGGCCTTGAGTACACGGTGACGATCGATGGCATCGCTGACACGGACGGTCCATATCCGTATTCTGCTCCCGGCAAGCTGCTGGGCGGGACATTCGGCGTCGAGATCGACTTCAGTGGTGAACCCGAAGTCGGCGACAAGTTCACGTTGATTCCCCAGAACTCCAGCTATAGCGTGTCGGAAGACAGTACCATGCCCATAGCGAATGTGAGGTCCATAGGCGGAACAACACCTTTCGTGATCGCTTACGATGGTGTCAATTACACGATAGATGGGGCTGCACCAGACGATGTCGACGAGAGTACTGGACGGCCAGTCATCACAATGAATGATGGTACGGTCATCACCCTCTACGGCACACCCACCGCCGGTTCTTCCGCCACCATCGAACCCGGCAGTGGGTCCACCAGCCGCGACGAGTTCAATCTTTTCTCGACACTTGACCAGCTCATCGATGCCTTGAGCGCGCCGACGGCTGGCAGCCCCAGTGAAGCCGCCAAGCTGCAGAATGCACTCAACTCCGCCTTGCAGCGGGTGGATGTCACCTACAACAATGTGCAGTCGATCTCAGCATCGGCGGGTACGCGCATGAATGAAATCAGCGCGCTGGATGCAGCAGGCAGCAGCCGCACTCTCGAATACCGCAGTCAGCTTTCGCAGCTGGAAGACCTGGACTACTACACCGCCATCACCCAGTTGCAGCTGCGCACCACCGCCCTGGAAGCCGCTGCCATGGCCTTCCAGAAGATCCAGAACACCAGCCTGTTCAATATGAACAGATAAAACGGAAGCTGGAAGCCAGTCTCTCACTTGCCGCTTAGGCTGGCCCTGTCACATCTAGCGGGCAGGCCTGTCAGTTTCGACGGGCTTTGCGACAGGTCCTTCACTACCAGGCGCCTGGCGTCTTGCGTTCAACTTGCAGTAGTTGCGTTTGTGGATTCGGCCATAGGGGTTTCTACGCGATTTAACAATCTTAACTTTCCGACTTATTCAGTATACTATTGGTTGCATTTATGCAAATTGGGCATGTTTATGTGAACAGCATGTCACAATCGTATTTATTTGTTAGTCGGGAGGGGGCTGTGCAGGGTAATGTGCCCGTTGTGCGTCGTTTGCTTCTCGGCAGCTTTTCATGAGTCATTGGATGCCTGCCACGCATTTCTTCCGTCTGCTTCGCCTTTTCTTGATCGGAGCCCTTATCTCGCTTGCCGGGTGCAGCACCACCGGCAATTCGTTCGATACCACAGATCTGCGCTTTCTGGTGCCGGGGGAAACCACCTTGGCGGAGGCCACGGTGCTGTTGCAGGGCGAACCCGCCAACGTTTACCGCCAGTTGGATGGATCCGCCACGGCACGTTGGGCACATACCGCCACACTCGCTACCGATGCCATCTACTTCAATCAGGAACTCTGGCTGGCATTCGACCGCTACGGCCGTTTCGTTCGTATCGTCAAGAGCAATAACATTCCCCACACCAACCTGTACCAGGATGGCCGGCGCATCGATGTTCCGCTACCCGCAGCCGCAAAGGCTGCTGAACATTCATCCGCCCATGCGCCGGCTGCTGTGGCGTCCTCATCCCAAGCGGCCACTGCAAGCCCTCTCACACAGCCGGCGGTCAGCTATCCGCTGAGCCGATAAGTCGCTTTCCCGTTACACCATCATCAGAGATCAGCCATGTCAGATCACGCCATGCATCCGTCCGAGTCGGAGTTGCCCAGAAAGGCTTCCAGGAACCTTAAGAGCAAGAAACCCAAAGTCAGGACCAAGCAGAAGTTTCGCATGGCCGACATCAGGGTGGGTACGCTGCTGATGTGGGTGTTGAGTCTGTTCATGGTGCTTCTGATTGCGCTGGGCGGCCTGGGAGGGTATTTCCTCTGGCAGAACATGGATACCATTCATCAGTTGGAGAAACAGGAGCGTCGCTCCCAGCTTGCCGCGCGAATTGGTTCCGACATGATGGCGGCGCGTGTCAGCCTGCTGTCCGCTGCGCGCTACGAGCAGGAAGCGGCCGAGACGGGCAGTGCGGAGCAGCGTGAGCGCGGTCGCGAATCCATTGCCGAAGCCACGGCCAAGCTCGATGCCATACGTGATGCCTTCACCGCTTTCCGTGAGATGATGGACGACATGGGGGCGGAACGTCGTGAGGCCACACGTATCGTGGGCGCCTACCGGCCCTATATCGATGATGCCGTCGACCCCATGATGCAGGCACTCGAAAGCGGTGACCTCACAACATTCTATTTTGTGAACAATGAGTTCGGGGTGGCCCGCGCTGACAGTTTCCAGCGTGCGGTGGATAACTTCAACGACAAGCAGGCAGAAATTCGAGACGCCTTTTTCCTGGAAGCGGAAGCGGCGTTGACGCGGGCATTGATCGCCATGGGTATTGCCGTGGTCCTGGGTTTCCTGCTGCTGGTTGCCATTCGCATTATGTTCGGCCGCACGGTGGTTCGCCAGCTGGTGCAGGCCGGGCAGCATTTCGACCGTATCGCTAACGGCGATCTCACACAACGGGTGCAGGTGAATTCCCGCAACGAGATCGGGGTGTTGTACGCGGCGTTGCGGCGCATGCAGGATAGCCTGACCCGCACAGTCAGTGTCGTGCGCCAGGGTGTCGAAGAAATCAATATGGGTTCGCGTGAGATCTACGCCGGTAACACCGATCTGAGCAGTCGTACGGAACAGCAAGCCGCCGCTTTGCAGGAAACCGCCGCCAGCATGGAAGAGCTTGCCAGTACGGTGCGTCAGAATACCGACAATGCGATCGAAGCGGACCGCCTGGCCAAGGGCGCTTCGTCGGTGGCTGCGCGTGGTGGAGAGGCCGTGACAGCGGTGGTGGGCACCATGACCGAGATCTCTGACAGTTCCCGCCAGATGGCCGACATTGTCAATGTTATCGATGGTATTGCCTTCCAGACCAACATCCTGGCGCTGAATGCGGCGGTCGAGGCCGCCCGTGCTGGCGAACAGGGTAAAGGTTTTGCCGTGGTCGCCGGAGAGGTGCGGTCGCTGGCACAGCGCAGTGCGCAGGCTGCCAAGGAAATCAAGGAGTTGATCGACGAGTCTCTGGCCAAGGTCGAAGCCGGCGCGCGTCAGGCGCGTCAGGCGGGCGACGTCATGAAGGAAGTGGTGGGGTCGGTGGAGGGCGTCACCACCATCATGGGTGAGATTTCCTCCGCTTCCTACGAGCAGTCGGACGGCATTGAGCAGGTCAACCGTGCCGTGGCCGAAATGGATGGGGTCACCCAGCAGAACGCGGCTCTGGTTGAAGAAGCCGCCGCTGCTGCCGGCTCGCTGCAGGAACAGGCTGCCCGTCTGGCCGAAGCCGTCGCGGTCTTCAAGATCAACTCTTCCGAAGTGATTGAAACGCAGCCAGAGCCGCTGCGCGTGCCGACACAGCGGCAGCAAGGCCCGAACATGGCGCTACAGGCTGGCTGACGTTTGCACTGCGGACCCGGGCGCCGGCCTGGGCCTGCAGACTTTACGCTGGAAGCACCGCCCCAGGACCGTTTATCGCCGGCCTGGGGCGTTTTTTCATGCTGCGTGCAGCAAGAGCGCCTGTGGTGTCGAGCTACCGTGTCATCGTCGCGTCACAGAATGGATTGCCGCCGCCCCGGTATCGCTTCGATGAGGCTTTGCGTATAGGGATGGCGCGGGGAGCGCCAGATTTCCTCATGATCACCAGATTCGACAATTTTGCCCTGGTTCATCACCATGACGCGGTCGGCAATGTAGCGGACCACCGCGAGATCATGGGAGATGAAGAGATAGGACAGACCGAATTCTTCCTTCAGCTCAATGAGCAGGTTGAGGATCTGCGCCTGGATGGAAACGTCGAGTGCCGACACCGGCTCGTCGCAGACGACAAGCTCGGGCTTGAGGATGAGCGCCCTGGCTATGCCGATGCGCTGGCGCTGACCGCCAGAAAATTCATTGGGATAGCGCTTGCCGGCATTGGCGGGCAGGCCTACGCGGTCGAGCATGGCAGCAATGCGGCGCGCACGCTCGGCCTTGTCCTTGACTTCATGGACTCGCAGTACGGTGTCCAGGATGTCGAACACAGTGCGACGCGGGTTCAGGGAGGCGTATGGGTCCTGAAACACCATTTGTATGCGGCGGCGCCAGGGTTTGAGAGCCTTCTCGCGCAGCTGGGCAATATCATCCCTTCCTGCAAAGGCAATGCGCCCCGACGAGATCGGCAGCAGCCGCAAGATGGCCTTGCTGAGTGTGGACTTGCCACTGCCGGATTCGCCGACTAAGCCCAGACTTTCCCCTGCGCCAATACGAAAGGAGGCATTGTCCACGGCGATGAAGGGGCCGCGGGGTGTCTGATAGGTGCAGATCAGGCTCTGCACATCAAGCAGGGCGGGCTGTTCAGCGTTGCTGTCCATCGTCTGCCCTGGCTGTTTATCTGATGCAGGAGCCCGCGCTGGCAATGGGGGAGTGTAAAGCTCGAATCGCCGAGCCCCCGTCTCAGCGTCGATTTCTGTACGGATCTCGGGCAGGCGAGATTCCGAATAATGACCGCTGGTCCCGCCGTGCAGCGAAGCGCCGATCAGTCCGCGCGTGTAGGGGTGGGAGGGGCTTTCGAATAAGAGATCAGTGTCGGCTTCCTCGACTTTTTCGCCATCGTACATGACGGCTACCCGGTCAGCCCATTGAGACACCACACCCAGGTCGTGGGTAATGAGCAGCATGCCCATGGAGAGCTCGCGGCGCAGCCGGTCCAGCAAGGCCAGCACCTGAGCCTGGATGGTGACATCCAGTGCTGTGCTGGGTTCGTCGGCAATGAGCAGGCGCGGCTTGCAGGCTACGGCCATGGCGATCATCACGCGCTGGCGTTGCCCGCCAGAAAGATTGTGGGGGTAGTCCTCCAGGCGGCGTTGCGGTTCAGGGATGCTGACGAGTTCCAGCAGCTCCATGCTGCGGGCTCGGGCGGCGTCGCGCGACAAGCCCTCGTGCAAGCGCAGTACCTCCATGATCTGGGTACCGATGGTGTGGACCGGATTGAGCGAGGTCATGGGTTCCTGGAAGATCATCGAGATCTCGCGTCCGCGCACTTTGCGCATCTGCCGCTGGCTCAGCGAAACCAGATTGCGGCCTGCAAATTCGATTTCTCCTTCCAGAATGGCGCCAGGGGCCAGCAGCTGCATGATGGCCAGCGCCGTGCTGGATTTACCACAACCGGACTCTCCCACGAGGGCGACAGTTTCCCCTTCGTGGAGGGAAAGGTCGAGATTCTTGACTGCCTGGAAGCGGCCTTGGGAGCCCCGGAAATGAACGTTCAGTCCACGGATGTTGAGCAAAGCCCCCTGGCTGATGGATGAGGACATATTTCTGGATGGGTGGCCGGCCATCACATCCCCCTCAGGCGCGGGTTGAATGCGTCATTCAGGCCGTCGCCAACCAGGTTCAGCGCCATGACCGTGAGTATGATGAATACGCCGGGCAGGGCTGTGAGATACCAGGCCGTGCGGAGCTGCTCCCGGCCTTCACCGATCATGCTGCCCCAGGAGACAACATTGGGGTCACCCATGCCCAGGAAGGACAGGCCGGATTCGATCAGGATGGCGCTGGCGACGATCACCGAGGTGGTCACGATGACGGGCGGCAGGGCATTAGGCAGGATTTCCTGGAAAATGATGCGCATGTTGCTGAAGCCCTGGCTGCGCGCGGCCAGAACAAAATCAGACTCCCTCAGGCTGCGGAACTCGGCACGCACTACCCGGGCGATGACCGGCCAGGATGCCAGGCCGATTGCCAGAATGATGGTGGTGACGCTGGGCTCGCCAATCACCACCAGCACGATGACCAGCAGGAAGGAGGGGATAGTCTGGAAAACTTCGGTGATGCGCACCAGAACATCTTCCAGCCACCCGCCGAAATAGCCGGCCATGCTGCCAATGAGCACACCGATCAGCAGACTGATGATGGCTGCTACGGCCCCCGTCATCAGGGTGACACGTGCCCCGTGGGCGATGCCGGCGGCGACGTCGCGTCCCAGTGTGTCGCTGCCCAGCGGGAAGTCGGCATCCTCGCCGGGTGTAAGCAGGGGCATGGCCACCATGTCGAGCGGGTCGCCAGGAAACAGGATGTGGGCGAACACCGCCACGCCGCCCAGCAGCAGAAGAATGAGAGCGCCAGCCATGGCGGAAGGGTTGCGCAGGAAAGCGACGAAAGAACTATGCATGATGAGGGATTCCCTAGCGCACCTGAATGCGTGGGTCGAGCCAGGCCTGCAGCAGATCGACCAGCATGTTGACGATGATGACCATCAGGGAAGAAAAGAACAGAATGCCCATGAGCACCGCGTAATCGCGTGACAGCACGGATTCCAGCGCCAGACGCCCCAGCCCCGGCCAGCTGAACACGACTTCGATGACCACGGCGCCGCCCAGCAGCGTGCCGAAGTGCATGCCCGCCACGGTAGTGACCGGGATGAGCGCATTGCGCAGGATATGGCGGAACGTCACCGCGGCCGGGCCCAGGCCCTTGGCCCTGGCGGTGCGAATGTAGTCCTGTCGGCTGACTTCCAGCATGGAGGACCGGGTCAACCGGGAGAAGATCGCCACGAAGAAGCCCGCCATGGCCAGCGCTGGCAGCGCCAGATGGCGCAGCAGGTCGGCCACATAGGCCCAGCCCTGCAGGCCCGCGCCGATGGTGCTGCTGCCCCCCGTAGGAAACCAACCCAGCTTGACAGCAAACAACACGATCATCATGAGCCCTAACCAAAAGCTGGGGGTGGAATACAGCACCAGCGACAGCAGCGACAGAACCCGATCGGGCCATTTCCCCACCTTCGCCGCCATGATGGAGCCCAGCAGTATGCCGGCCAGCAGTGCCAGACCCAGCGCCGTCACCATCAGCACCAGGGTATTGCCCACTCGTGAGCCAATCAGTGTGGTCACTGGCATGTTGTGACGCGGCGAGACGCCCAGGTTGAAATGGGCGAGATTGCTCAGGTAGTGCCACAGCTGTTCTACCACCGGAACGTCCAGGCCGAAGTGGCTGCGCAACTGGGCCAGCGCTTCAGCGGATGCTCCCCCTGATTCAGCCGCAATGACGTCCACGGCGTCGCCCGGAACGAGCTGGAACAGCAGGAAGTTCAGGATGGTGATGCCTATGACGGTCGGGACGGCTTGCCAAAGCGTTCGGCGCAAGGCCCTGCCCAGGCGGGAGGATAGGTGGCTCATTGGGAAGACTGTAAACGTATAGCTTGCAACATACCATCAAAAGCCATGCCCGGAAGGGCATGGCGCCGTTCCGGGCATGGTGCCGGGTGATGGCCCGGAACAGCAGAAGCGCGATGGCGGCTTACGGCTCCAGGTACAGTTCGGAGAAGCTGCCGCGCAGGCCTTCACCGGTCGGAGCATAGTCCTTCACTTTCTTCGCGACCACCGTGATCTGCGGGTTGGCCCCGAACTGGATGGCGGGCAGATCTTCGTCGATGATTTCCTGCATCTTCAGGAATTGCTCGCGGCGTTGGTCCTCGTCCACCTCCACGGCGGCGGCCTCCAGCAGACGGTCGACTTCGGGGTTCACATAGTGCGCGGCATTCGAGAAGGGCAGGCCGACCTGGAAGTTCCTGGACCAGTACACGCGCTGCACGCCCACCGTGGGGTCGAAGATATTGGCCAGCGCTTCAAGTGTGAGGTCCCAGTCGCGGTCGGTATAGGCCTTGCCTACGTAGGTCCCGAAATCGTAGTTCTGGATTTCGGCATCGATGCCGATGCGGCTTAGAGACTGGCGTACGAAATCCGCCGCGCGCCTTTCCTGGAAAGGGTTGTAGATGAGGCGCAGCTTGAGGCGTATGCCGTCGGCATTGGGCGCAAGGCCGGCTTCGTCAAGCAGCGCCTGGGCCTTCTTGATGTCATGAACACGGAACTTGATGTCGGGGTTGTGATACTTGGTGCTGGCCTTGCCGATGGCTGCCGCCGATGGCTCGCCGTAGCCGAACCACACAATCTTGTTCAGGGCTTCGACGTTGATCGCATGAGCGATGGCTTCGCGCACCCGCTTGTCCTGCAGTGCCGGGGTGTCCAGGTTGAAGAACATCTGCTGGTGCACGCTGATGTAGGGCCAGTTGATGGTGTCTACCCGGACATGAGGCATTTCGCTGAACCGTTTCACATCGGACAGAGGAATCGCCTGGCCGGCCAGATCGGCACTGCCGGATTCAATGGCGGCGGCACGCGCCACAGCATCCGGGATGAAGCGCACGACAATCTGGTCAAGATAGGGCTTGGGCTGATCCCAGTATTCCGGGTTGCGTTCCAGCACGATGTGGCTGCCCTTCACCCATTCCTTGAAGACGAAAGGCCCGGTGCCAATGGGCGCACTGTTGTACTGGCTGGCGAGTATGTCCGTTCCCTCGTACAGATGCTTGGGGATGATGGGCGACTCGGCGCCAGCCAGCGCGGTCAGCAGATGGGGCGCCGGTTTGGACAGAACAATGATGGCGGTATGCGCGTCGGGGGTCTGGACTTCCGACACATTGGAGAAGATGGCGCGCCCGCGCGGGTGAACGTCCTTGAGCGTCAGAATGGAGAAGGCCACGTCCTCGGAGGTGAAGTCTTCTCCGTCATGCCATTTGACCCCTTGTCGCAAGGTGAAGGTGTAGCGCAGACCGTCTTCGCTGATCTGCCATTCTGTGGCCAGCAGCGGCAGCGGGTTCAAATCGCTGTCGTAAGTGAGCAGACCTTCGACCACCTTGGGGCCAAGTTCGGCATTCGTCCCCGCCGTGGTGGTCAAGGGAATGAAGGAGGCGGGCTCTGGAGTGACGATCCAGTTCAGGCTGCCGCCGTGCCTGGCTTCGCTCCGGGCGCCTTCGGCAGCCTGAGCCAATGTCGGAGTAGCCCCGAACAGGCCCGACACACACAGGGCGGCGGCCGCCAGTGTGAGTGCAAAACTGCGCCTGCCGACAGCAAACCGTGTAAAACTTGACATGGTGCAACTCCAGAGAAGTCATAGAGGTAAACCCTTATTATTCTCCGCCGTCGCACGATGGTCAAAAGCTTTAATCCTATTTATATATAGCTATAGGCTATAAGGTGGTTATCAACGCTTATGGTTTTTATATAAAATAGGCGCGGTTTCTGTCCGACCGATCAGGGTGTTCTGCCTCCGGCAAGTCCCTGAACCACCTGTCCCATGGTGTCGTAACCTTCCTGGAACAGGCGCTCCAGGAAAGGGCTGATCTGCGGCAGCACCACGGCAAGAATCGTCAGGCCCACCGTGAGACTGATGGGAAAACCGACAGCAAATACGGACAGCTGCTGTGCCGTCCGATTGAGTATCCCCAACGACAGGTTGATGGTGAGCAGCACGACCATCACCGGCAGGGCCAGCAGCAGGCCCGAAATCACAATCTGCCGGCTCCACTCCATCAACACGCCCCAGCCATTCACATCCAGCGCGGCGCCGGTGATGGGCAATACTTCAAAGGTGCGCACCAGTCCGCCTATCATCAGGAGGTGGCCGTTCATGGCGAGGAACAGCAGCAAGGTGATGGTGTTGAGGATGCGTGCCAGCACTGCCGTGTTGCTTCCGGTAGCCGGGTCAAAGAAGGAAGCGAAGGCCAGGCCCATCTGCAGACCGACGAACTCGCCGGCGGTTTGCACAGCGGCAAAGATAATGCGCATGGTCAGGCCCAGCGCCAGACCGATGAGAATCTGCTGGCCCATGATCCACCACGCGCTCCACGAAGCGGCAGCGAGTGAAGGCATGGGTCCCAGCGTAGGCGCCACAATGATGGTAAGCATGATGGACAGGCCTACTTTCACCCTGGCAGGAATGGCGGATTCGCTCAACAGGGGCGCAGAACCCACCATGGCCGCAATCCGCATGAACGGCCAGATGAAGGCGTTGATCCAGGCGTAGAGCTGTTCAATGGTGAAGGAAATCACTACTGGACCAGTTGTGGAATCATGCCGATCAGGGTTTGAATGTAATCCACCATGGTGTTGATCAGCCATGGGCCCAGCACGGCCAGGGCCGCACCACCTGCGAGCAGCTTGGGAACGAAGGCGAGCGTCATTTCGTTGACCTGAGTGGCGGCCTGGAAAATACTGATCACCAGGCCCACTATCAGTACCGTCAGCAGGATGGGCGCTGCCATCTTGAGCGCCACCAGCATGGCTTGGTAGGTCAGCGACATCACAGTCATTGAGGTCATAGGGGGCCTCCTACAGGTAGAAGCTGCGCGCCAGCGAGCCGAGCAGAAGATGCCAGCCGTCGGCCAGGACGAAGAGCATCAGCTTGAAGGGCAGTGAGATGGTGACCGGGGGCACCATCATCATACCCAGGGACATCAGTACGCTGGCCACCACCAGGTCGATGATGAGGAAAGGAATGAAGATGGTGAAGCCGATCTGAAACGCTGTTTTCAGTTCACTGGTGACGAAGGCGGGAATCAGTACCCGCATGGGCAGTTCGTCAGGCGTGGCCAGGGCAGGCAATTCCGCCATGTTGGCGAACATCAGCAAGTCGGCTTCGCGGGTTTGTTCAAGCATGAACAGACGCATGGGCCCGCTGCCCAGCTCGAGTGCCTGCTGGAAGCTGATGGTACCCGCGCTCAGGGGGGCATAGGCGACCTCGTACACCTGGTCGAATACGGGTGACATGGCGTAGAAGGTCAGAAACAGCGCCAGCCCGATCAATACCGAATTGGGGGGTGCCGTATTGGTGCCCATGGCGGTGCGCAACAGGCTCAGGACAATGATGATGCGAGTGAAGCCCGTCATCATCAGCAGCATGGCCGGCAGGAAGGACAGCATGGTCAGCAAGACCAGTGTCTCGATATTGAACGACCACGTCTGGCTGCCATCCGCCCCCGGCGTGGCGGTCAGCGCCGGAACGGTTGCCTGTGCCGCAGCCAGCCCTGGAAGGGCAAGCAGCATGGCCAGCAGAAGACCGGGAAAAAGCAGGCGATTCATGGGATTAACGCCGCTTCAGGGCCCGCGTGAGGGCGGCGGTGAAGCCGGGGGTCGTGGCGGCTGAATCTGAAGACGTCTGGAGGTCGGGAGCCGGAGCACCAGGAGGCAGCGTGTGCAGCAGGTTGATCTGCTGGGCGGTAACACCGAGTACCAGGCGGGCGTCTTCGACTTCGACGATGGTCACCCAGGCGCGATTGCCCAGATTCTGCGAAGCGACCAGGCGCAGCGTCTGGTTGTGTCCGCTGCGCCCCAGCCCACTGCGACGTACTGCCCATGCACCGGCCAGTATCAGCAGCAGGATGAATATCAGCGTGACGATGACGCGCAGTACGTCGGCCTCGCTCATGAGTTCAGCGGCGACTGCGCAGCCGGTTGATGCGGTCCGCCGGCGTGATGATGTCGGTGACGCGGATGCCGTACTTCTCCTCCACGACCACCACTTCACCCTGAGCGATGAGGTAGCCGTTGACAAAAATGTCCATGGGTTCGCCTGCCAGGCCGTCAAGTTCGACGACAGACCCCTGTCCTAGCTGCAAGATGTTGCGGATAGTCAGCCGGGTACGCCCGAGTTCGACCGAGAGCTGGACCGGGATGTCCATGATCATGTCGATATCGGCCTGGCTCTCGTTCGGTGTGTCGACCAGCGGCTTGAACAGCCCCTCGGCTGCTGGCTCGGCACTGGCTTGCACCGTGGCTTCCTCAGTTGGCGTTGCCTGGGGTTGTGGGCTGGCCGCCTGCTGAGCCGTTTCGGCGGCGGTCTGTTCCGCCAGGGCGGCCGCCCAGTCATCCGCGGCTTCGGCCAGGCCCTCGGCCTGGTTGGACTGAGTACCCGCGGCCTGTTCGGCCATTGCTGCCGCCCAGTCGATATCGTCTTCGGAAGCGTCGTCCTTGGATGGGTCTTGGGTGGGATCAGTCATTTTTTCCGGTGCGTACAATCGTGTTGGGTTGAGACAAGGTCAGCATCTTCTGAACCCGTAGCGCCATCTTGCCATTGTAAGTGCCGTAATTCCCTTCAAGAACAGGGACGCCGCCGACATGGGCAGTGACTTTTTCGGGGATGTCGATGGGTAGAAGGTCGTTGACCTGCAGGCGCATGAGTTCGCCTACTGTCATATTGATCTGTGCGAAGTCGACCGCCAGTTCCACCTGGGCAGCGCGGACTTCGCGCGACAGCTGCTGCGTCCAGCGCTGGTCGATATCGTTGGCGCCGCCTTCCTGCAGCGGCCGGGTGAGCAGGTCGCGCAGCGGTTCGATCATTGAGTAGGGCAGACAGATGTTCAGCTGGCCGCCGGCAGCGCCCAGCTCAATCTGGAAAGTGGTGACCACGACGATCTCGTTGCCACTGCTGACACTGGCGAACTTGGTGTGCATCTCGGAACGGATGTACTCGGTCTCGATGGGGTAGACATTCTCCCAGGCCGACCGGTAGCTTTCCAGCGTGATCTCCAGCAGACGTCCGATGATGCGCTGTTCTGTGGTGGTGAAGTCGCGCCCTTCGACCCGCGTGTTGTAGCGGCCATGACCACCGAACATGCTGTCAATCACCAGAAAGACCAGATTGGGGTCGAAGGTGAAAAGCGACGCGCCGCGCAGCGGCTTGAGGGCCACCATGTTCAAGTTGCTGGGTACCGGCAGGTTGCGCTCGAAATCCGAGTATTTCATGATGCGCAGGTTGCCGACGGTGATATCGGCATTGCGTCGCATAAAGCTCAGCAGGGCGCCCCGCAGGCGCCGCGCGAAACGCTCGTTGATGAGTTCGAGCGTCTGCATGCGGTGGCGCACCACTCGGTCGGGCGAACTCAGGTCGTAGGCGCGTACCCCGGAGGCGTCTTCGCTTTCTTTCTGGGGTTTCTCGCTTTCGCCAGTGACCCCTGCCAGCAGGGCATCGACTTCGTCTTGCGAAAGAAGGCTTTGATAAGACATTACTGCACCACGAATGCCGTGAAAAGAACAGCAGAGATTTCCGGCCCTTTGGGCTGCGGCAGATACGGGCGCTGCAGCAACTGGGTGAGATCCTGTACCAGCCGCTCGCGCCCTTCCGGCGTCTGGATGTAGGCGGGGTTTTGCACCGACAGCAGGCGCAGCACGCGGTCGCGCACTTCAGGCATGTACTCGGTAATCGTCTCGCGTGAGGCCTCGTCCACCAGACGCAGCGTGATGGCGAGGTAGAGAATGCGAGTCGTGCGCTCGTCGCGCAGTGTCACCGTGAAGGGTTCCAGGGCCGCGAAGATGGGCGCGGGCAGGGGAACAGGTGGCTGCGAGTTGGACGAGGCTTCCGCCATGGCCGAACTCAGTATTCCTGACCTCTGGAGAAAGACATAGGTGGCGGCCACGCTGGCGCCGATGATAAGGACCACGAGCAGCAGCCCGAGTAGCAGTTTTCCAAGGCTTTGGGAACCCGAGCCACTACTGGAGCCGGAGGTTCGTTTCGTTGCGGTTGCCATCGTAAATGCTGATTCGTTGCGCAAAAGTAATCAGGTTTATCTCAAGTATCACATTGTGCATGAAGTCTGGCCTGAAGTGGGCTGGAACAGGCCTGTGATTCTTTGATATCTCCTGAGTTTGTGAGCATTGCCGTCAGGCAAAGGTGTCGACCAGGGCGTTGGGGTCGAGGGGACGACCCTGGGAGGAGGCTGAGCCTGCTGCGGAGGAGTCGGCGGCTGCCTGCCCAGTAGCGCGTGCCTGCAGACCTCTGCCTGCTGCCTGATCCTGTGAGGCCTGGTCAGACTGATGCTGATCGTTGACGTTGGCCTGCCCCAGGGAAATACCTGCTTGCTCCAGCATCTGCTGCAGTTGCGGCATGGCGTTTTCGACTGTCTGGCGCACCAGGGCGTGGGGCGAACTGAATACCGCATGCGCCACGTTGTCGTTGACATTGATGGTAATGCGCAGAGGGCCAAGCTCCGGCGGGTCGAGCCGTAGTTCGGCCACCTGGCCCAGGCCATTGCCCGCCTGGGCGATGTGGATGAACTGACGGCCAAGTTCGGTTGGCCATTGCGGGCTGCTGAGGGGTGCGGAGATGCCCGCACCCGGAGCCAGGGCTGTCTGCCCGGGCAACATGCCGGCAGGCATCAGCCCAGCCATGAACGGGGGCGTCAGCGGCGAGGCCGAAGCGGTTGTCAGGCCGGCTGCTGACGACACAGCGCTGCCTGCCGTAGCACGCGCTGCGGCGACCATGGCCGTGAATTCCTGCAGTGACAGCGCTGCGGCGCTGCCTGCCGATTCGGCGGCTATCGGTAGAGGCTGGACGCTGCTGGCCTGTGCATCGGCGCCGAGCCTGGCATTTGAGGCGGAGACAGCGGCAGGGGCTTCAGTCGCGGGGTTGGTCTTGACCGTGTCAACGCCGTTGAGCAACTGAGCGGCGGCGACCTGGACCTGGGCTGTGGAAGGCGCCGCTGCGCCAGCCTGCTGCCCGACGATTGCCTGTCCCGCCATCAGACGCTGGGCTTGCCCGGCAGCCATGTCGTACCCAGGATGAGGCTGCAGACCGGGCAGACCCGTGGCATCCAGAGGCAGAGCGGGGCGTTCGCCCACGGTCGAACCGACGGCGCTCGTCAGTGGAGTGATGCTGCGTTCCTGAGCGTCACGACCGGCTTCCTGCACAAGCGTGACGGAAGCCGCGACAGCTGTGGTGGCAGCGGCAGGATGCGTCGCTGCCGATTGCAGGGGTTGAGCGGCCGTCTGCCCGGCTTGAGTGACAGGCAAGGCGGGCTGAGCGTGAGGCGAAGCGGAATGCGCCGTGGTTAAAGTGGAACGAGCCGTAGGCAAAGCCGATGCTGCGGCTGTCGGCGTGGGCTCAGCGGCAAGCAATACGGGGGTGAGCCCGCTTTCCGCGACGGCTTCCGCCAGCGCTGAAGTGTGCTCCATGCCCGTCGTGACCGCAGCGGTGACAGTCTGCGTGTTGTCTGCGGCTTGTGCAGTGTCTGGTCTGACAGCTTCTTGAGCGGTGTCTGTGCCCGCTGTGTCCGTGTCTGTGGCGCCGTGTGCCTGCTGGCTAGCCGGCGAGGCGGGATCCGAAGCCTGAGCGGTAGGAGAACCGGAGGTTGAATCACGGGACGGTTCGCTGTGCCTGGCCTGTGTTGCGGTGTGCTGGACGGCCTGCGGCGCGTCATTGGCCGCCGGGGCATGGTCGGCAGAAGCAGCCCGAGGACGGACAGGATCCTGGCGGACGGCGGGGGCGGTGCTGGCCTGCCTGTCTGCGTCGCGCGTGTCTATGGCACGGGATTGCGCAGGGCGCTGTGTGAAAGCCGGAGCCACGGACTGGCTGCGTTTCTCGCCCAGGAGCCGGGAGAAGTCCAGGCTGTGCGCAGGATCGGCAGCCTTGCCGGCATGGGAAGGGTCGGCGCTACCGATA
>Ga0172382_10007128_pt1 | contig 15980 bp, 10 predicted proteins | sample Leawel138RmetaG_FD_122245 | JGI IMG/M metagenome (GOLD analysis project Ga0172382, IMG submission 122245) | Leachate microbial communities from a municipal landfill in Southern Ontario, Canada - Leachate well 138R metaG | ecosystem: Engineered > Solid waste > Landfill > Unclassified | place...
GTAATTCCATAAACAGCAAATACCAGTTTCCAATCGCCAAAGTTTTTAGCCAGGAATGTGGCGATAAGAGGTCCTGAAAAGGAGATGATTGCTTTTATGAACTGCGATGTGCTCATGCTGCTGGCGAGTTTCTCGGATGGGGTAACATCCTGTAACAGCGGGTTTGCCGAGACCTGGATGATCGTATTTCCGATACCAAGAAGGATGAAGGAGGCAAACATCATCGTAAACGAGTAATGGACAAACGGCAATCCCAAACCTACGGCCTGGATCACCATGCCTGCATTCAGCATATTCCTTTTGCCGATCTTGTCTTGCAAAACACCGGCAGGAACTGAAAGCACAAAGAACCACAGCAGCACCATCATCGGTAAAAACTGAACAATAAAATTTGACAATTCAAAGTCTTGCTTCACATACCCGGTAGCGACCCCAATGATGTCAACAAATCCCATGACAATAAAAGACATGAAAACAGGTAATGTCTTCTTTAGTCCAAATTTTGATCGATTCATAGTTTCAGTATCTTTAGCTTGTTATTGGTTATTGGTTATTGGTTATTGGTAAGTGTCCTCCCCGGTCAGCCGGTCGCTTCCTCCAGCAGGTCCACCTCCCGGACATCTCCCGATTTCCCGGAGATGCGAAGGGTTTTGATTTCGAAAGGATTGAAACTCCCTTTCCACCGGTTTCCGTTAAAGCCCAGGTCAACCGTTGCCGGAGTCTGCATGCCATTGGTCTCGGCGCAACGGACGATCACGTCGTCGCCATCTTCCGACCGTTTCACCGCCGTGACGATCACCCCGGGTTCGTCCACGGTCAGGAAGGAACCTGATTTTGGCATCGCACCGCCATGGATACCCTGATAGATCGTCAGCGGTCTGGCGCTGAATTCCTCCGCGATCCGCGGAATCTTGTTCTCTTTCCATGTTCCCCGGTGCGGCACGAGCAATAACCGGAAAGTTTGCCGTCCCTGATCCATCCAGAGATATTCTTCCTTCATATCCAGCACTTTCGGATTATGGTGCGCATACACCGCCGAACGGACAACAGAAATCCGCATGTCGTTCTCCCTGACATCATAACCGTATTTGGCATCGTTGATCACTGTCAGTCCGCAGGTATTTCCCTCCCGCGTTCCCGTCACATCGATCCATCGCTGTCCCGGGTCTTCATTCCCGTTGGCCTCCCGGACAATGGAACCGTAAGGTGTCTCATAAGTGGCCACCGGGGAATTGACATTAACCGGAAATGATAACTTCATCATTTTGAGATGTTCATACCAGTCGAGCGTTACTTTTGCTTCAAGTTGGCGCGATCCGGTATACAGCATCCAATCGACCGTCAACACCGACGACCCGTAACGCGAAACCGTCCGGATGATGCCTCTCAGCGGTCCGTTCTCGGGCACACTGAACTTCGCGTTTTCAAACCGGCCCACCTCCCGGTCGAAGGTTTTAATGTCGTGGCTCCAGGTGTCGCTCGGATCGTCGATAACAATCGCCCTGCAGGCGGCCTCATCGCCCGAAAACACTTCCCTCCCAGCCTGCTTGTCGAAAATCCCCGGGAAACCCTCTTTGGAAAAGTGAACGCGCAGAAACTCATTTTCCAGCATGTTGTTTTCGGCCTTCACGGCATTCGGGGGGAGAACCATTTCACCCTTTCGCACCCGAAACTGGCGATACCCCATCGGCGGGACGGATGCGCGGATAATCAGTTTTTTACGGCTCCCTGTTTCGGTTGAACCGGCTGTCCACTGGTGAAGCAACGAATTCCCCTTTTCATCCTCCACCCTCGTTGACTGGCTTTTATCACCCCGGTTGAAGTCATGTTCGAGGTGCGCAGTGACCTCCCACGCATGTGGATTAAACGCCACGAGATATTGAGAATCCGGATCTTCGGAAGCGACTTGCCATTCCAGTTTCTGCAACGCCATATATGCCGCCAGGTTAGCCGTATCCAGGGCATATCCGTAGCCTTCCCGGGCAGTCTGCGAGTGTTCGTACAACGAAGTGCCTGCCAGACTGTCATGAAACTGAAGGAAAAGAACCCGGTGCCAGGCTTTTGTCAGCTCTTCGCGGGGGTAGTTGGCGCCCCAGGCCGATGCGCCGATCGCCGCGATTTTTTCGGCAGTAACCAGGGCCGTTTCCGACTGCCTGTTACCTTTTTTGATTTCTGACTCAGCCGTGTAGCATCCAACAGCGTGATGCTGAAGGTCATCTTTTACGACCGGAAGAGTCAGTGTTTTATCATTCAGGATTTCCCTGAAATAGCGTTCCGGAGTGCTGTACAAGACTTTTGGAGCCCCCTTTTCTTTTTTCAGTTCTTCAATCGAACGAATATTCTCTTTTGTAGCGCCTCCTCCGTGATCGCCGGCACCAAAGTAATACATGACGCTTTTCACGGGCTGGTCTTGCAGTCGCGGGAGAATCCTTCCAAGACGGGAGCGCACGTTCCCGCTGTCATTGTAACTCTCCTGAATCCTGTAAGTGAGAACCTTTGTCCCGTCCGTGCCTTCCCACCAGAACAAGTCGGCAGGCAACGTTTTCTCATGAGGTCCGGGACGCATGAAGATGTATTGTTCCATCCCCTGCTTTTTGATGATCTGAGGCAACGTATCCGTATGACCGAACGAATCAGGATTAAAGGCAATCGTGGCCCTGCGTCCCAGTAGCTTTTGCAAGGTGCGCTGACCGTAAAGTCCCTGCCGGACCATCGCTTCTCCCCCGGGAATGTTCATGTCGGGTTCCACCCACCAACCGCCAATGATGTTCCACCGGCCTTCATCAACCCGTTTGCGGATTTTATCGATCATGGCCGGATCATTCTCAGCCACCCAATGGTAGAACTGGGCAGAGCTGGCGACAAAACAAAAATCCGGCGTCTCATTCATCCGGTCCAGGGCTGACTGAAAGGTGCTGTGCACCACCGATACCCCTTCGGTCCACGGCCATAACCATACCGGGTCAATATGCGCATGGCCGATCATGTGCACTTTAAGTTCCGCAGCGCCATCCGGCCAATACGTGAGCTGACTGAGGTCTCCGGCCAGAATACCGGTCGCCGGGACAAGGGTCAGTAATGCCGCGCCGCCCGAAGTACGGCGAATAAACGTCCTTCTTGATATCCGATTCTTCTCCTTCATCGTGTGTATTTCTTAAGGGTTCTCAAAAAAATGATCCTCCACCATCCGGCAAAGTGCATGATAAACAGGCAACTGCAGCTCCTGAATCCGGGCCGTATTGGTTCCCGGCACATTGATCAGGATATCACAATACGCCTTCATCTTCCCGCCGCTTTGGCCTGTCAGTCCGATAACTGTCAGTCCTCTTGCTTTCGCGGTAATCACCGCATCGACCACATTCCGGGAATTTCCCGACGTGCTGATCCCGATCAGGATGTCTCCCTTGTTGCCGTAGCCAAGCACCTGCTGGGCAAAGACCAGATCGGCGCCATTATCATTGGCCACGGCCGTGATCAGCGCAGAATGCGCCGTCAGGGAAATGGCCGGCAAAGCTTGCTGAAGTTTTTCAGCCAGGTAGGTTCCGCGCTCACGATCGACCGCCAGCAACTGCTCTTTCATGGATTGGTCAAGACGGCGCATCCGTTCAAAACCTTTCATCAGTTCGCCGACAATGTGGTCCGAATCGGAGCAGCTTCCGCCGTTTCCGCAAACCAGCACTTTGTTCCCGCCGGCATAACAGGCAACCAGACTTTCCGCAGCCTGAAGGATCGTATCTTTCAACGGCAGCAGTTGCGGGTGCCTCGCTGTTGTTTCATTTAATATCGTCTGCATAACCTGCGATTAAAACTGATCCTGATACAACGCCACACATAAAGCCGCGTAATCCCCAATGGCGTCACCCAACTCAGCCGGTTTAATGCGGCATACCTCCAGCGCCGCAGGAATCGCTTCCCGCTCCAGAACCGGATCGATCAGCTTCCTGAAGAGCATTTCATTCCGGGCATAGATACTGCCAATGACAATGCACTCCGGATTCAGCACGTCGATCAGGATAGAGAGCGCCATTCCCAGATAACCTGCAGAAATCCCGATGATCCCGTTTGCGACCGGATCACCCGCCTGCGCCGCCAGTGCCACCTTTTTGGCATCCAAACCCGGCAGACTTTCAACAGCAGGGCAAAAGCCGACGACCTCCCCGCTCTCCAGTTTCTCCGAAACGACCGATCTGGCCAGTTGGGCAATTCCACCGCCGCTGCAAAAGCCTTCAAAAGAGCCGGCCTTTCCAAATCCCACCGGACCATCCGGGGCAAGCCGGATATGCCCCACTTCACCGCCAAGATCATTGGTGCCGCTGTAGAGCCTCCCGTCCAGGATCAAGCCGGCGCCCATTCCTGTGCCGAACGTCAAAAAGATCATGTTGCGTGTTCCCTTTCCGGCGCCCATCATCCATTCGGCCAGCGCACAGGCGTTCGCATCATTCTGGACAGCAGCAGGAACCCCATATCGCTTTGAGAAAACCGCTGTCACAGGCACCTCATCCCATCCCGGCAGATTGGGCGGTGAGTAGATCATCCCCTTTTTTGAATCGAGCGGCCCCCCGCAACTGATCCCGATCTTTTTCAGACTCCCTGCCGGAAAATCGGCCAGCATGGAATCAATATGCTCCCCGAACTCCTCCAGGATCGCCTTCCACCCACGCTCAACCCGGGTTTCAAAAAAAACTTTTCTTTTGATCACAAAAGAAGAGTTGCCAAGTACCACGGCGCATTTGGTACCGCCAATGTCAACGCCTAAGTACAAATCTCCCGTCGCTTTTACTGTCATATTCCAAACTTAACTAAATCGATTTAGCAAATCTACTGTTTTTTTTAAGAACCACACGATTTCCGGACAATAAATCCGGTTTTGAGCAACACTTTTTGTGTTTCTCCGGTTGTTTCGGGGTGGGCAACCGCATTCAAAAGCATGCGGACTGCCGTCTGCCCCATTTCCCGGATGGGTTGAGCAACCACGGTCACCGGACTCACACAGATTTTGTAGGCATCGGCATTATCAAAGCTGACCACAGCGATATCTTCAGGTATTTTGATTCCCATCCCGGTCAGACATTCAATGCCCATGATGCCGATTTTGCTCGTCGAGAACAAGATGGCGTCCGCCTTTAAGTCTGATCGGTCACCTGCCAGCTCGCGGATCGCGCGGTCCACATCCTGATTACCGTGTGAAAATGGCAATACGCGGATCAGGTTTTCATCGACGTTGATCGCGCTGTCGGTCAGCGCCTGCCTGTACCCCTCCGTCCGGTCCCTCATATTGACCAAATCCAGGTTAACCGTGATATTGGCAATCCTTTTGCGGCCCAGTTTAATCAGGTGACTGGTGGCCTGCCAGGCCGCCTGAAAATTGTCGACAACGATATAATTACTGTCAATTTCCGGGAAATAGCGATCAATCAGCACATACGGAACAGCTCCTTTCGAAAGGGCACGGATCTGGTCCTCGCTGTTCACAGGCGGCGAGATAATATATCCGTCTACCTGGCTTTGTTGCAGCATCGCAATCTGTTGACGTGATTTCTCCGGATTTTCGTCCGAGCTGCAAAAGACCACCCGATATCCGTGCAAGGCTGCTTCCTGTTCAATTTCACGACCCAGTTTCCCAAAAAAAGGATTAGCCACATCCGCGATGATCAGGCCGATCGTCTTTGTCTTTCCGGTACGCAGTCCCTGCGCAAGGCGGTTTGGCTGGTAATTCATCTCCGTTGCTGTTTCGATTACTTTTCTGCATAGCTCATCGCTGATTCTGAATTTTTTCCCTTTACCATTCAGAACGAATGACACCAGCGTTTTGGAGACTCCCACCCGCGCGGCAATATCGTTTAAAGAAGCTTTTTTCATCATTTTCAGGATCAGTATCAGGTATCAAGACACAAATCAGGACACAAGATAGAAAAAAACACCGTGGGTTGATTCAACCACTTAAACGCTGCCAATTTTATTTCTTGTTTCATCTTTCGCGAAGGTCATGCGCATTCAAAACCGGGTCATTGAAAACTGAAACCCCTGATCCCGTTTCAAAGCCGGTGCGCTGATCACTCCAAGGTACCGGCCCATCCAGTAAGGCAACAGCCAGATATCGCCGGCGCTGTGTTCTCCGTCGCCGTTGCCGCCATCCCGGTCGAGGCGGAACATGTTGGCATTATGCCGCTGTACCGGCCGTTCGTCGGGAGGAAGCACTTCTTTGGTCGTCTGGTTCCTGAAATTGGGTTCAATCAGCTCAATATCCTTACGTTGGCTGTTCTGAATATTCCAGTTGATCAGGTCCATCGGATGTTCCTGAAGATACCAGATGGCTTCAGCCAGGTCGAACCGCTCGCTGACCAACGCGGTAAAGATGTTCCATGCACCTTCCTTTTCAGGACGTTCAATCTCCCAATGATCGATAATGGCTTCTTTGTATCCCGCCTTCAGGGTATCGTTCAAGGCATACCGGTATAACCCCCAGTAGCCCAGAAAATACATTTCATCGTCCGAATGATTCCAATTTCCCGACAAATCCTTGCTGAGCCCGTCAGCGCCTGCCGGAGCCTGACCGATCTCCTTCATCGGCCGCATCAGGTTTTCAAAATAACCGTGTTCACGCATCAGTTCCAGTGCTTTGTCCCTGTAAACCTCTTTCCTGGTAAAATGATATGCCGTCTGGAGCATTCCCACAATGTTGGAGGAGTTGATCTTCCTGTCGCCGACCATCACAGGCCGCGCATTGACATAGTCCGGGTTCCACTTTCCCCATTGGGTAGGCTTGCCGTCGTAATCGACCAGGTACATGTCGTGATCGACAATATGTTGCATGAGGATATCGATCAGGTGGACCGCGCGTTTTTTCAGGGAAGGATCGTCAAGTAATTCGGCCATCGCCCCAAAGGCAAAGATATGGCCAATCGCTTCGTCGCTGCTTGTAGTGGCTTTCCAGTCCCATTCCGGGTCTTCTGCGCTCCGCCACCGCTCAGGGTCGGACAAAGCCTTTCTGATACCGCTGCGTTCAAAAGAACGGGCAGGAAAGCCCTCGTCATTCGAGTTTATCGTATACAGCCGCTCCATGGCATCAAGCGACTCCCGGCAATTTTGCAGCGCTTCCTCAGAACGGGTAACGGCATAGCGGAAAATCTCGGCTCCCAGGTACATGGAAGTCCACAAACCATCATTATCCGAATCGCTTAAGTACCCGGTCGCCAGGTCCCCGTGCTTCATCCCTTCAAGCGACGCATTAAACCCATTCCGGATGTGACGTTGCCGGACCTGCTTTTCATAAAACATTGCCTTATCTCCGAGAGTCATCTTTTCAAAGCAGATCTGTCCGAGTCCCTTGTCGGTCAGGATCAGCACTGATCCATCCGGTCCCGGGGCCATATCGACGACCCGATCTCCGGGAAGCCACCGTTCCCCGTTATAATAATTGAACTTTCCGTCTTCACGCAACATAAAGGCACCAGCCGGAGATCCAAACCACAGCGAACCGTTTACCTCCCTGACACAGGTGATCGCAGTACAGGGAAGTTTACGCCGGTTTTCCCCGATTTGCGTTCTCGTACCGGCGTCCAGTTCCAGGTATCCGTTATGCGTGCCAATAATGATCCGGCGACCCTCCCGTGTGAGATCGAACGAAGTGAACCCATCTCCTTCAAATGCTCTTTCCAGCTTTTTTTGCCGCGGCGAAAAGATGGTGAGGGCTTTATCTGAAAGGATCCAAAACAAATTCATGGAAGGCGAATACCGGATATCAATAATCCCCCCGGAGAGATTTCCCTGCCAGATCGTTTTGGAATCCTGCAGATATTTCAAACGGCTGCCATCGGAAACCAGAAACGCAAAATCCTCTCCTCCGGCGAAAAGCCAGGCATCGGGCATTTCGTGTTTTGAAAACAATTCACCGGCCCAGGCATTGCTCAACACGGCCACATCGTCCAGATAAACAAACTGATCCCGGAAGGCTTCCAGACCGGTGACCTTCTTTTCTGCAATTGGACGGTAAGACTGATCGGCAACAAGCTCCCCCGGATACAGGAATTGGCCGTTAAAGGGTTTCAGGAGACCTCCTGACGATAAAACCTGGATATTCCCGTTCCTGTCGGAACATACTTTCAGCAGTCTGTCATCGCCAGACCGGAATTCGTACTTCACACTGTAATCCTGGACAAAAGGAACATCGCGATGCACAGGCTTCTGCGCCTCTGCCGGCGACCAAGAAGTAGCGGACTGTAACAGAAATAATGGAACAACGAAAAGACTGCGTTTCATTGATGATTCGTTTTTTTGTTTTTTATTACGATTCAACGATGCCGTTGCTACCGGCTAACTCCTCCAGCATTTCCTTTAAATTACGGTGCAAAACCGGCGCAGTTTCCGGCCCGGGCGAATTCTCTTCTCCGTAAGGCGCCTTTTCCCGGTTATAGGTGAAAGGACGCCTGACATCCCACTGGCTTTTGGGAATAATATAACCGATCTCATCGTTGGCCAGCCCCAGGACAAACTTGTACTTTCCGGGCATCATTCCCCTGACCGGAGGCACTTCGACCGGAGCAAGGCCGAAATCATTTCCGGGAGGAGCTTCCACACCGCCATTGATGATCTCCGGATAAACTTCACCGGGAATGGTCACCATTGCGATTGGTCCTACCTGCAGAACGGCCAGTTCGGTCCGCATTTTCATCCATCCTTCCGTTCCCCGGTTCAGGACGCCAAGGGCCGTTGCCAGCTTAAAGATGTGATTATCGATCGGCAACGTGAGGGTTTTGACAATCAAAGAGATACCGGCTGCTTCGATCACCTCCGAAGGCGTTTCCATCGCCGTGAGCGCCAGCATCGCCAACGCTTTTCCCTGTGCTTCGGCTTTCTCGTAGGATGGTTTCGCATATTCGTTGCCGGTCACCGGGTCTTTCACCGTCAACGTCGGATGCGTGGTCATTAATCCGCCGATCGCCCCGTTCGCATACACGGCGATTCCGCCGACACCCGCTTTCACCAGGCTGTCCCCCCTGAAAACGCCTTTTTCAACCCCTTCACGCACATAATGCGGAAAATCGGAGGTGATCAGCAGGTTTTGGCTCCATAGCGTTTCGGCATGATCAGCCCAGGCGATGAGCGTCCCCAGCGTGTTTCCGTTTTCCTTGTCAATGGCCCGGATCATCCGCAACCCCGGGTCAAGCACTTCAGGAAGCCGGGTATCTTTCACCAAAGGAACGGCTCCGGTCAAATCTTCGGAAACAGCCAGTCTTGCCGGCCTCAGTTGCCTGACCGCTTCCACCACCGAAAGGGCGGCCTGCTCCCTGACATACTTCATATACTCTTTATTCACACCACTTTTAAACGGTGTTTTTCCCCATAGACCCATCAGGTCGGGTGCTTCGTGGTTATGGGTCGAAGCGATAACCGTATAAGTCACCCCCGCCCCGGCAGGGATCAGCTTCCGGATGTCAATGACATCGTCGTGCATCATTCCGATGGCATCCAAAACAACCAGCGCGATCCTGACCTTTCCGTCGTCGATCACCATGGTCCTGGCCCACAGGTCATCATGAACCCCATTGGCCGGTTTGCTGTTGCTGAATCCGGCCATCCAGACCGGATCGAACTTACCATTTCCGTTCCCGTCGGTGTACGTGTCACCGTCTTTCCTGTTAAATTTGGCATCTCCGTTTCGGTCAGTCCACCTGTCGGGCACTTCGGGAGTGATCTTCAGCGCGGCAAACCCGGCCGACAAAGTCGAAGGTTGCTTATTTATTCTTTTCATATCGGCCGTATAACCCGGATGACGGTCTTTCAGATTCGGTCTAAGCAGGATGACCGTTAAAAGCAGCAGCAAAATGAGAATCTTACCCATTAATTTTAAAATGGTTTTCATAAATATGTCGATTAAATGAAAATTTCTTCTACATTGTCGTAAACCTCCCTGATCGCAAAGGCAACGCATTCCATGCCAGGGTCAATGCGTTATGTTGACCCCGAAATACGGGTCTCCGATCACCCCTGTGGTGGCCATGCTGCCCAGTATCATTGTTTTCGTCATTAGGTGGTTAGACGACTAAGGCACAATACAAAGAAAAACCATTTCTTTCAATAAAACTTCTTTTATTTTGTTCGGTTTACACTTTATTTTAACCTTGGCTCCTGTTTTACCGGCTGTCGATATCCTTTGTATTCCCCTCCCTGACGGATTCCGGGAACAGGAATGGCCAAGATTAATTTCCGGCCGGTGATTTAAACTGCTCCAGTAATTCACCCATTTGCAGCCTTAAATTCATCAGTATTTCCGGATCTTTGGTGTATTCCTGATCATTGACAAACACATCCGGACCAAAATCCAGCAACTGTCCCGCTTTACGGACCAGTTCCTGTTGATCGGGACGGGCATGATCCATCGCATCTTCAAGGAGCATCATATAATCGTAATCATCCAGTCCTTCCCTGAGAATTTCAAGCCTGAGCGACGGAACAGGGCCTGTGAGGTATTTTGTCCGGTCGTTGTTCGGATCCCGGTTTGGAGGGTAAAAAAACATCCCGTCACCATTGCCGAATTCGGGCGCAGACCCGTAAGGTGTTCCGTGCCCTGATTTATAGGTCATCGGGTCTTCCCAAATGTTTTGTAATACGCCTTCAGGAGCTGCTCCCCTGCCTCCGTTCCACTGGTTGGATTGCCATACCAGGATACCCTTCAGATGATATTGGTAAGACATCCAAAGCCACATCCGCATATTGATCGCGTCAGAGTCGACAAAAAGATTCAGATGCGGCTCTTTAGGCCAGCACATCAGATAAGACCAGAATTCGCGTCCCTTTTCCGTCCATTCCTTCACCTTTACCGGATCGGCCTTATATAAAACAGGACAGCCAATATCGGTCACATCCATGATCTCAGGCCCCGGGTTGTTCTCGGTGATGAAACGGGTCAGTTCAGGTGCCACCCGGATATCCGTCTTTCTCCGGCAGGCCGGCATAAAGACGCACTTCTGCATACCGGGCATTCTCCGGGAAAGGGCGGTAATCCGGCAAACCTTCGAACGAAAAATATTTTTCGGGATCAATGTACAAGGAATCCTGCTGCCAGTTTTTACCTCCTTCAGAAACCATCCATTTGAGCGACCAGTAAACAGGCTTTTTATTTTCATCGTAACAATGAACCGTCACTGTGTATTTCTGTTTTTCAGAGAGCGTTTTAGCCTGCCATTTTAACACATAAGGACGGGTGGGGTCAATTTCGATCAGATCCGTACACCTTCCTTCCCTGCCGGTAACCGAAGGTTTCGAAACATGCACGTATTCAACATTCCTGATGACCACATTCTTTGAAGGGATCACCTGTACTCCTTCTTTCCTGAAATCCGAGACTGTTGCTGTAAGTGCTTTCAGGTTTACCAGAGGAGTTAAAACAAGCTGAAAACTTTCTGTTTCATTTTTTGCTGAACTGATTTTGACTTCGCCGGTTTTTACCGGTACCGGGTCATCACGCATAATTTTACAGGTACTGCCGGCCCACCAGATTTTACAAACCTCATCGCTCTTTAAAAGCAATTTTTCAGCATCCGCCCGAAAACCGCCGGCGATCAAAGCAACTAAAAGGATCAATCTTACTGGATACATCAGATTAAAATTAATTTCAATATTTACTCATTCATCACACACTTCGTCGACAACCCGTTTGCAGGGAGCGTGATCATCCGGATATCCTTGCCATAGCCCATTTTGATGATCTCTTCCCGACCGGATGGGTTGCTCGCATACAGGAGGTTTTCTGAAAGCAGGATCAGACAGGGTTTATCCACAGTAAGGTTGTGCTTTCCTGCCTGTACCGATCCGGGTGAATAAAAGGCGATCATCCAGGTTTCGTCCTTAAACCTGACCGTCTGGCATAAAGAGTCATTACGGATGATCTCCCATGAAGTGTTTCGTGCAATTGCAGCGGCTTTTGCCGGTGTTTTAGCCGGAGTGATCATATACCCTGCATTCCGGATCCCTTTCGGATGAAGCATAACAGGACAAAAAATCCTCTCTGTCCGTGTATCGGAAGACAGTGATGCATTGACGGAAGACCAGCTGCCGGCATCATTCCCAGGGATGTACCGGAAATAAACATTCTTCCCCTTGCCGCGAGGCCGGCAAGGGGAAGAATAAGACTTCGGAATCAGAATCTACCAGGGTTTCCCGGTATCGCGCAACAGCCACATTTTAGCCCATTGCGTGTCTGTTCCGGTGTCCAGACGGCTTACGGCTTCGTTGACATGTTCCGTATTGTAGTTCTTCTCATCATCCCCGTAGACATAACGAACCGGGATTTTCGTCCCATTGTTCCCGGAGATCACCTTCGAACCAAAATCAGGCAGTCCGGTCCGTCGCCAGTCAAACCAAAATTCCGGGGTCATAAACAAGGCAAGCCATTTTTGGGTCATCAGCAATTCCAATTGTCCATGATCGCCTGCTTCTTCGAACTGACTTCCCAGAGCAGCGATAAAGCTGTTTTTATTTAACGCGACCGTTTCGTGATTCAACGGATTATAAACAGTCTGACTCCCATCCTCAATCGCGTACTGATCCAGGCTGGCTTCAATGCCTTCTTCAAAATAGTCAACTGCAGTTCCAGTAGAAATCCACCCTTTCAACCGCGCTTCTGCCAGGATAAAGCAAAGTTCAGCGTAACTCATATAAACAGCCTTCACCAACGAATGGGCGTTCATCATGTACTTGTCGGCGAGGTATGAAACGTGAGGATTCGCAGCGTTATCGATGTAAATCGAGGGGTCAAGCTTATTGATGGCAGAAATATCCACGCTTTTGTAAAGGTTATAATAATTCGGATCCGACATCGCAACAGGCAATCCCACGTATCTGGAAGTATCCACAAATTCCTCCGAATGATAAGTCGCGGATGAGATATGCCTTTTTATGAGGTTTTCGGAGTTTTTCACATATCCCGGCCCGGCATCGTCCCGGACGAGTATTTGCACATCGACGGGACGAATGAACACGGTCAGGCGCGGATCCATCCGTCTTTCCAATTCCTTGACAAAAGTCCTGCATGGTTTACGCCGGTAAAACTCCGACCTGTTACTCCAGTTATAACTTCCTCCATACCATGAATCATCCGCGTTTGAGCCGACATAATTCACCGCGGCGTTGTCGGCATTGGATGAGAACACAGGATAAGCTGACGCGTTTTCCACCATGCCCCTGGTAATCGATACGACATCGACACCAAGTGTCTTCATTTCGTTCACCTTCCCTGACAGGCGCATGCAATATCTTAATCGCAGGGAATTTGCAAATTTCCTCCATTTCGTGGCATCGCCCTTAAACAGAATGTCGGCATCCGAAGCTTCACCGACAAAACCGACCCCTGCCAACAATTCACTGGCTGTTTCAAGATCGGTCAACAATCCCTTAAAAATGGCATCCTGCGTATCATATTCCGGCGCATAATTCGCCTCTTCGGCCTTCATGGCCTGTGAATACGGAATGTCCCCCCAGACCGAGGTAAAAAAGCCATACCAGAAAGAGCGCATGATCAGTCCCGCAGCCTTGTAGAAATTCTGTTCATTTTCCGTGTCGGCACGTTCATAATAGCGGCACATGTATTCGCTGTTCGACAGCGAGGCGTAAGAGTCAGAGATGGAAACCGTGCCCCAGTTGAAATTATTCGGACCGGCATAATCGATATAGTCCTTCTGCATATACTGCATCGCCTCGGAGATTCCTTTACCCGGATAAACATGATCTTCCACATAATCTGTCGTTGAAGCGGAGAGAACAGAGGTCAGCAAATACTTAAGATCGATCTCGCCGGCATTGACCGTGTCGGAGCTGGTGTTGATCTTTGTCAGGTCTTCGCACGATACCATCAGGAATAATAAAACGGTCAGTATAAAAGAGAACGGTATCAACTGATATTTTTTCATTTTTGTTCGATTTAGAAGTTTACACTGAGTTTGAACCCTGCAGGCATAATAATCGGGGATCCGTTCCACGTACTGGCTCCCTGCCAAAGTGTCCCGTTGCCGTACTGTTTGTAGGTGGATTCCGGATCCATGTTCGTTTTAGCCGCAGACCAGAGAATGATGTTCTTCATGAAGGCCGAAACGGTAATATCCTGAGCAAGGAATTTACAGGCCAAACTCTTTGGCAAAGAGTAAGAAAGGACGATCTCGCGCAGCTTGATAAACGACGCATCGTAGAACCATTTGTTACTCGAGGCCCTGTCCCAAAAACCTCCTGATGTTTCATAGACCTGGTAAGCATGAATGTATTTTGTTCCTTCAGCGCCAAAGTTCTCCTTGTAACCACCTTTGCCGTCCGAAATCACCCCCGGATAAAAACTACCATCGTGCACGCCTCCGTAAAGAAATCCGCCGAGTTCTTCTGTTCTTCCTCCTACCCACACGTTATTCTGATAGACCTCCGGGTTGTTTTTGATCTCACGGATCAGCTCATCCGTATTTCCCTGAAACGTGTGATTGCTGAGTATCCCGGTGAACGTGCTGGAATTCGAATCGGGGCGGAACTTTTCCACCTTTCCGGCCCTGGTTAGCCGCATCATGGTTTGATCGTAGTATTTGCCGCCTTGTCTCCAGTCCAGGCTCAGCGACAGCATCAAATTTTTGTAGCGCAGGCTCGACTGAAATCCCATCATGAAATCGTGTGTAAAGTTCCCCACCTTTTGATATTCGGCGTTATTCCGTTGCAGTCTTCCATTGGAATCGAGCAACGGCCAGCCCTTATACTCACCTTCAGCAACCCGCACACAATCCCGTGCATAAATATCACCGATATCATCGCCTAACTGGGTGATACAGTAAACTTGCGTGCTTTGCCAGAACTGATACTGATCAATCCCCGTGGTCAGTTCTTTCAGTTTACTCCTCTCCCGGGTAAAATTGACATTCATGTCCCAATTCCAGTGGTGCATCTTTACAGGCGACATCGTCAGTTCGATTTCTATCCCCCTGTTTTGAACCAGGCCCGCATTTATAATCGCCGCGGTATAACCTGAAAATGCGGAAGTGGAAGCATTCAATATCTGGTTCTTGTTTTCGACGCTGTAATAAGTAAAACCAGCGCCAAGCCGGTTGTTGAAAAGGGATATATCTGTCCCGACCTCAAATGATGTGGCAATCTCCGGTTTTAAATTGACATTTGTCAGGTTCGATGGCAAGGAGTAGGTGAATTTATCACCCCATGCACCTTGTTTCAGCACAGTCGCAATTTCATAAGGGTCGGTGTCTTTACCTACCTGGGCCCATCCGGTCCGGAATTTGAACAGGGAGATCCACTCAGGTACGGTGAACATCTCATTCAGCAAAACGCTGAGGGAAGCAGAAGGATAAAAGTAGGACCTGTTCGCTTCCGGGAGCGTGCTTGACCAATCATTACGTGCAGTTACGTCCAGGTAAATCATGTTGCCATAACTGAGATTCGCCAGGGCATAGACACTGTAAATGTTTTTCTTGTAGCTCAGGCTGCTATAGCTAAGGCCTTCTCTTTCCACATTTGACAAGGTATATAATCCCGGTATGACGAGGTTTTTACCACCGGCGTTCATGTTATAATTGCGCTGGGTCATATAGTTTCCGCCGAAAGAAGGTCTGATATCAAATTTCCCGATTTGTTTTTCCCAGGAAATCAATAAATCAGCATTCATCTCGCGCAGGTTGGTAATGGTTTCACTGTAATATCCTTTGGCCGTATTACTTCCTCCCCCGTCGCCCGAATAACTGGACCAGGGTTGCTGATAAGAACTTTTCTCGTTCGAACCGTTGTAAGAATAACGGCCCTTGATCTTTAGATCCTGAAACACCTGATAATCCAACTGAACGCTTCCAATTTCCCTGATCCTGTTAAACTTGTTCACTAACTCGTACGCGGCGAACCAAGGATTGTCGTAATTGGTGTTTACCGTGCGTTGCCTGATGTTTTCAACTTCCCAATAATCGCGTAAATCATTGATATTGACGTGAGGTGGTATTTGGTAGATA
>Ga0172382_10007130_pt1 | contig 15977 bp, 14 predicted proteins | sample Leawel138RmetaG_FD_122245 | JGI IMG/M metagenome (GOLD analysis project Ga0172382, IMG submission 122245) | Leachate microbial communities from a municipal landfill in Southern Ontario, Canada - Leachate well 138R metaG | ecosystem: Engineered > Solid waste > Landfill > Unclassified | place...
CCCTGCGGAGACCGAACGCGGAAGCCATTGAAGCGATTGATAATCTGGAGCCGTATTCCGCCGACATCTCCGCCGATGACCGGCTTCTTCTTCCACAGGGCCTCCGTCACAGTCAGCCCGAACCCCTCTTTTGTGGACTTCTGCATCACAACCGCCGCGCCGGACTGTAGTGCGTTGATGGTCCTGTGAGCGTCGGGGGGAAGCAGCAGCACGTGGATGTCCGAGTCATGCTCCGCAGCCCTCTGAACCTCCGCTAGGACCTCGCCTGACTCCGGGTCGTCCGTCGCTCCTCCTCCGGCCAGGACGAGGCGCATGTCGACATGCTCGCGCGCAATTCTGAAGCTCTCTATAACGCCCAGAGGGTCCTTGAATCGGTCAAACCTGGACACCTGCAGCACCACAGGCTTGTCCAGAGGAACGCCAAGCTCCCTGTAGGCCTTCGTCACCTCTCCCCTGCTCAGTCTGACGTTCTTCTCGCTGAGTGGGTCGATGCTCGGCGTTATGAGAAACTGGGGGTGAGGCAGGGGCTGGGCGAAGTCAGGCAGGGAGAAGATGGAGGCGTCGTACCCCTCGACCTGTTTTTTCACAAAACGCCACACGGAGCGGTTCGGAGAGCTGACGTCGATATGGCAGCGCCAGATCCACTTACCCCTTCTGTTCGGGAGCATGCCCAGCAGCGCCGCGGGCTGAGGGTCGTGTATGAAGACGTAGTCGGCCTCCTCCAGCACGGGGCCGAGCCTCTCTGCGTTCCGCCTGTTGGCATCAATGTAAGCCTCAATATGCCCCTCGGAGAGCCCGCCGGGCATACCCTGCAGCGAGTTGTGCAGCGTTTTTGTGCAGGAGAAGAAGTCCGGATCGCCGTCTATGACCTCCCAGGCAACGTCAAGCCCCAGCTCTCTTGAAAGAGGAACCATGGATGACAGGATCTCGGCGACTCCCCCGCCCTCTCTGGTGGAGTTGACGTGCACTATTCTCTTTCCCCCAAGCATATCGGCGATGACCTTTAGGCTGTCCATCGTGTGCGCCCCTACGACCTCGCCGTATCTCTCAAGCATATCCGTCAACGCCTCACCCCCTGCCCCGCGCGAATCTCTCGAGGATAGCTACCACCTGCGACTTGAGCTCTCCAAGGGAGAACAGGTAGGAGTCCACCGACTGAAGCGAGTTTCTCAACGGCTCGGTCTCGTTGCCGAACTGCTCCAGCCACAGTGAGAAGTCATCCTTCCCATCCTCGGAGCGCCGTCGACCATCGATATAGTGGTGAAAAAAACTTTGCAGACTCGATGTCCCTACCGCCCTTGCGAAGTCGCCCAGAGAGAACACCTCGCGCCCGGTATCGAACATAAGCTTGGTGCATCCGATGAAGAAGAACTCCCTGTCGCTCTTCTTCCAGCTCATGAAGTCGTCTCTGTCAAGGTGGGCGTCCAGTATATCCGCCACAATCTCGCGCACCTCCTCCATACCGTCGCAGTCCGCTGCGTTGACCGCGCTCAACTCCTCCGCCAGCTCCGCGTCTCCCAGTCCGCTTTCCGCCCAGGTCGCGAAATCATTGTTGTACTCTGATTCGGCAATGTGCGGGCGCAGCATCCTGCCCCAGAAGTGGTAGTATATCGAGCTGACCGGAACGGTCGACAGGGCCGTCCGAAGCTCGCGAAGCGACTGAGCCCGCATTCCGGTGCTGACGGTAAGCAGCGAGCAGTCCATGAATCTAAAGGGTACTGGGTTGGAGCCGTTGCTCTCCTCCATCATTCGCTCTCCCCTCTTTCTCGCGAATTTTCTTTTGCTTGCGTCGAGTATAGCACGGACACAAAGCTGCCTATTCCTCTTTATATATACAACGAGAGGCCCATCCAGATGGACGGGCCTCTCGCGAGCTCCTATTCAAAGCCGCAACTTGGCCTGTGGCTATACCCTCTGAGGCGACTTCTCCCACCAGCCGGCGAGCATGCCCGCAACCATGAAGATCGAGCTGTACGTCCCCGCGATGAGGCCTATCAGCAGGGCGAATGAGAAGATGCGCAGGACGTTTCCTCCCCACAGGAAGAGGGCGATCAGAGGCAGCAGGGTGGTCAGGGATGTGTTGATGGTCCGCGAGAGGGTCTCGTTGATCGAGTTGTTGAGCAGCGTGATAATTCCGTCGCTCTTCAACGTATTCCAGTTCTCGCGCACCCTGTCCAGCACGACAATCGAATTGTTGATCGAGTAGCCAACAATCGTCAGTATCGCTGCGATGAACGATGAGGAGACCTCCATGCCGGTGAGGCTGAAAACCCCAAGGGTGATGATCGCGTCGTGCATAAGGGCTAGCACGCTGACCACCGCAAAACGGAACTGGAAGCGCACGGAGATGTACACCAGTATCCCCGCAAGGGAGAGGCCGAGCGCAATCATAGCCTCTTTCCTTAGTTCGGCACCTACCACCGGGCCCACCTTCTCAATTCCGACCACGTGCAAGTCCGGGTGCTTCTCGCGCAGGGCATCCACCACCGCGACTCTTGTCTGATCGTCGCCGATGCCGGTTCGGATAATCACTCCCACGTCGCTGTAGGCCTGAATTACGGCCCCTTCCTGTCCGACAGACGCAAGGATATCGCGCACTTCGCCAACGGAGATGGCAGTTGAAAACTCGACCTGCACCACGTTGCCGCCGGTAAAGTCTATCCCGAGGTTCAGCCCCCTGAAGAGTAGCAGTCCGAGACTCGCCAGGACACAGATAAGGCTGAACAGCAGCGTAGCCTTGCGGTACTTCATGAAATCAACGCAGAAATGCTTCATAACCAGTTCTCCACCTCTCTCAGGAACGGGACGCCGCAGGCTTCGCGGTTCGTGTGCTCATAAACAGCTGTAGGATGGTGCGAGTGACCACGATGTTGCTGAACACGCTGGCCACAATTCCCACGCTCAGTGTCACGGCGAAGCCCCTCACGGGCCCGCTGCCGAAGTAAAAGAGCACCGCAGCCGCTATTAGGGTGGTGATATTGGCGTCGAGGATTGTCGTCAGGGCCTTCTTGAACCCGCCGTCAACGGAGGCAATAGGCGTCTTCCCCGCTCGCAACTCCTCCTTCATGCGCTCGTATATGAGCACGTTGCCGTCGACCGCCATTCCTATCGTGAGCACGATGCCCGCGATGCCCGGAAGGGTGAGGGTGGCCTTTAGAGTAATCAGCCCCGCGAAGACCAGCAGGATGGTCACGAAAAGTGACGCATCGGCCGCAAGTCCCAGGGAACGGTAGTAGATCAGTATGAACAGAAAGACAAGGGCCGCTCCAACAAGCCCTGCCTGTATCCCAGCCCTGATCGAGTCCTCTCCGAGGCTCGGGCCCACGGACCGATTTTCGATGACGTCGACGGCGACGGGAAGCGCACCTGCACGCAGCATTATGGACAGACGACTCGCCTCCTCAGCGGAGAAGCGACCGGATATCTGGGCGTTGCCGCCTGTGATGCGCTCCTGTACTACAGGGGCCGATATAACCACTCCGTCGAGTACTATTGCGAGCTGCTTCCCCACGTTGGCGAAGGTCGCCGTGTCGAAGAGTTTGGCGCCTTCAGAGCTGAAGGCCAGCGCCACCACCGGGCGCCCCAGATGGTCGTACTGCGGTTTTGCGTCAACCAGGTCCTTTCCGCCCACCAGCACCGGCCCGAGCAGGTAGAACCTGCCCTCGTCGGCCCTGGCGACAACTCCGCTTTCCACGGAAGCGGACTGACGCTCAAGCTCTTCCTTCTGGTCGTCGATCGCCTTCACGGCCTCATTCCAGCGGCTCTGTGCACGCTCGAACTCCGCGTCCGAGTCGTAGTTCTTCCTCTCGGCCGCAGGAGGAATGGGCGAGGTGGATGTCACCACCGCGCGAAACTCCAGAAGCGCCGTCTTTCCTATCAGCTCAAGGGCCGCATCCGGATCCTGAACGCCGGGGAGGTCCACGATAATCCTGTCCGCTCCCTCCCTCTGAATCACCGGCTCCGCTACGCCGAACTGGTCCACTCGGTTTCTCAGCACCGCGAGCAGCCGCTCCAGGCTGTCCTCCGACACCTTGCTTTCCGCAGTATCCTTAGCCTGAAGCACTATATGCGCTCCGCCCTTCAGGTCGAGCCCAAGGTTAATCCTCCCCTTGACGGGAAAGACCAGAAAAAGGGCTACAAGCACCACCACGGCGACTAACAGGAGCCGCCAGCGGTCTCGTCTCAACATAAGTTTTTTCCCTCCGTTGCTTTCGCAAATTGATGACACGTTAACCCGCATGAATAGCGCGCGGCAGACAGAGCGCCACCAAACTCTCCGAGCGCCGCGCAAAAGCCCGGGAACACCTAGTCTTCTTTGGTCTGGGGCTGATCCTCTTTTTGGGGCTGTGCTGCAGAGGCCTTCTTCGTGGCCACCGCAGACTTGAGGATGCGAACCTTCACACCGTCGGCTATCTCAAGCACAAGGCTGTCGTCCTTGACCTCCCGGATGGTGCCGTAGAAGCCGCCGATCGTCACGATCTGATCTCCCCTGGTAAGGGAGGTCAGCAGGTTGTCCTGCGCCTTCTGTCTCTTTCTCTGGGGCCTGATGATGAAGAAGTAGAAGATTACGACGAATAACGCGAGGGGGAAGAGCATCCCCATCAGACTACCCTGTCCGCCCGCGCCGCCTGCCGCCTGTCCGCACTGTTGTTCCAAAAAAAACGCCTCCTTAAAAAATTATTTTTCACCGGTATCCGATCGGTAACTAGCTCTCCCGATGCTTAAGGTAAAAGAGCAACTTCTCGAGCTCAACCGAAATATCCACGCTGTATAGCAACACGTCATCGGGCACCGCCAACGTGACGGGAGAGAAGTTCAGAATGCCCCTTACGCATCCCGCCTCCACCGCCTTATCGACGACGTACTGTGCCGCGCCGGAGGGGACGGAGACAATCAGCGCCTCTATCTCCTTCTCTCGCAGGATACGCGGCGCATCCTCTATCGAGTAGCACGGTACTCCCTGAATGACCGAGCCGATCTTCTCAGGATCTACATCGAAAAGGGCCTTGATATGAAACTGCTCGCTTCTGAAGCCTCCGTAGCCCAGAAGGGCCTCACCCAGCCTGCCCACTCCCGCAAGAGCTATGGACCAAAGCCCGGGGGACGACAGGATGGTGCCTATATGCCCGAGCAGCCTTTCGACATGGTACCCCACGCCGCGCTTGCCTATCTCCCCGAAGTAGGACAGATCCTTTCTGACCTGGCTCGCCTTGAAGGAGAGCATCTCTCCCATCTCTTTAGAGGAGATCACCTTTCGTCCCTCGGCGGCCACTCTCTCAAGAAGGCGGTGATACAGGACCAGCCGCTCGACAGTAGGTTCAGAGATTTTCAGATCCTTCATTTACGCACACCCTTCAGGATTAAAGGGGCAAAACGGGATCATTCTTTCCAGGCTATGACTTCGATCTCTACCTGGGCGCCTCTGGGAAGGGCGCTGACCTCGACGAACGAGCGGGCCGGAGGCTCTTTCTCGAAGAACTTGGCGTAGACGCCGTTCACCGCGGCGAAGTCGCCCATGCTCGTTGCGAAGACAGTGGCCTTTACAACGTCGTTCAGAGAATACCCTGCTCCCTCCAGGACTGCCTGTACGTTCTTCAGTACCTGCTCCGCCTGCTCGGCCACTCCGCCTGGGACGAACTCGCCTGTTTTGGGGTCCATCGGAAGCTGCCCCGAACAGAAGAGGAACGGCCCGGCTTTTATTGCCTGGCTGTACGGCCCGACCGCTGCGGGCGCATTTGCTGTGGAAATGATCTTCTTCATGAAAAAACCTCCCTATATCTTGCCCTGTGCGCCCGCGTCGCCTCTGAACTGCGACAGTCCGGCGTAAGGTGCTGTGTTCAGCCGCTCGGCAATTCTAAGCAGCTGGTTGTACTTTGCAACCCTGTCTATCCTGGCCGGGGCTCCGGTCTTTATCTGTCCCGCGCCAGTCGCGACGGCCAGATCGGCTATGAAAGAATCGTCCGTCTCTCCCGATCTGTGGGAGATGACAGTAGCGTAGCCGTGACGCCTGGCCATGGATATCACTCCAAGAGTCTCCGACAGGGTGCCAATCTGGTTAAGCTTGATGAGGATCGCGTTGGCAACCCCCTCCCTAACTCCCCTCGACAGCTTATCGGGGTTTGTCACGAAAAGGTCGTCCCCTACGATCTGAATAGTCGATCCCAGACGTTCGGTCATCAGCGACCACCCCGCCCAGTCGTCCTCGGCCATGCCGTCCTCTATCGAAAGTATCGGGTAGTCCTTGCATAGCTGCTCGTAGTAGTCCACCATCTCGTCCGGTGAGAAGGCCCTGTTCTCGCCGACGAAGTGGTACCTGCCGTCCTTGAACAGCTCCGACGCCGCGACGTCCAACGCTATCGAGAACTGCTTTCCCGGAGCGTACCCCGCCTTCTGCACCGCCTCAAGGATAAGGTCGATAGCCTCCCGGTTGCTCTTCAGGTCGGGGGCGAAGCCTCCCTCGTCTCCGATGGCAGTGCTGTAACCTCGTGCCAGCATCGCCTTTTTAAGAGTGTGATAGACCTCGACGCCCATGCGAAGCGCCTCGGCGAACGAATCCGCGCCGTGCGGGACGATCATGAACTCCTGTATGTCGACGTTGTTGTCCGCGTGCGCCCCTCCGTTGATGACGTTCATCATAGGCGTCGGAAGTGAGAAGGGCCCCAGCCCCCCGATCCACGACAGCAGCGGTACATCGTGATCCTCGGCGGCGGCCCTGGCTGCGGCCAGCGACACTCCCAGTATCGCGTTCGCCCCGAGGACCTCCTTGTTCGGCGTGCCGTCAAGGGCTATCATCGCCTCGTCCAGCCCCGCCTGGTCATCAGCGTCAAAGCCCATCAGCTCGGGCGCTATCCTCTCGTTGACGTTCTCTACGGCCTTCAGCACGCCCTTGCCAAGGTAGCGCTCCCCTCCGTCGCGCAGCTCAAGGGCCTCGTACGTCCCCGTTGACGCCCCTGAAGGCACGGAGGCCCTGCCCGAGGCACCGCTATCGAGCCAGACCTCGACCTCGACCGTGGGGTTGCCCCTGGAGTCGATTATCTCTCGTCCGTGAACTCCGATTATGCAGCTCATCTTTTCAGCTCCTCTCCTTTTGTCTAAAAAAAGGCGCTCAGGACATGCGCCGCCCTCTCTTCACCAAGGTTTCTCCGCAGGATTCACCCTTTTCTCCTCTATCAACGCCCATGCCTCATTGGAAGGCAGACGTTTTATGGCCGCCTCGTCCGCGCAACGGACTTCGAGCGAAAGCAGGCGGGACGGGTATGCAATCTCTACACGGTCGCCCAACCGCACCTCCGCGGCGGGCTTGCACTCCCTGCCGTTGAGCCGTACGGCTCCAATCTCGATCATCTCCTGCGCCACAGTCCTTCTCTTGATCAATCTTGACAGTTTCAGAAATTTGTCCAGTCTCATCGGATAGTTCCTCCGTACACAAGGCCGTTCGAAAGTATATCAAAAAACGGAGGGGCATTTCAATTCTTTCACAAAGTTTTTCGCCCTCTCCCCGCTCGAAGGCGAGATCAATCCTACGGTCTACGCCCTTCTGCCCCCGCCCTTCAACAGCACAGCGAGCTCTTGAAAGCGGCGAAGCTCGTCATCCGAAGCCTCTCCTCTTGACAGCTTCAGCTTCAGCATGTCGTACTCTCGGCGGGAGCAGCGCGACGACAAAATTTCCATCAGTATAGGCCCCGCCTCCGACGTCTGCTCCAGCTCGCTGCAGTAGGCGTTGCCCGTGCCTATCGCCCTCATGGGGAAAGTGTCGCCCGTCTCGTGCCAGAGAGCCTCAAGCTCATCCATCGACGATGCCATAAGCAGGGCCGACGCGAGCGTCTGAAGACGGGGATCGCAAATCATCGAAACCATCTCTATTGGATCCACCGTCCGACGCATAGCCGAATCCCTCCAGAGCAGGGCGCAGAGGGCAGCCTCAACCATGTCGGGGGTCTCCCTTTCGGATGGATCCACGACGGACTCGTCTTCTACGGACTTTGCCGGGGCGTCCTTTCGTGTCGCCTGCCTGGAGCGCTCCTCATCCAAGAGTGGAATAAACTCGTGATGCATAACACCGAGCGCTGCCTCAACCGCCGGGAGGTAGGGGGACAGATCCACCGGAGACAGAGCGGCTATCCCGGAGATGATCTCGTCCGAGGCCTTTCGGCGCTTCTCCGGCGACCTCAGCATCTCTCTTCGGATATGCAGGTGGTGCAGGACAAGCGGGCGGGACTCCTCGATAGCCCTGGTGAACAGCCGCTCTCCGTCACTCTGCACCAGCAGAGCATCCGGGTCTTTTCCCGCAGGGAGCTCGACCACATGCACGTCAAGCCCCTCTTTACGAAGCACATACATGCCGCGGATGGCGGCCTCCTGCCCTGCGATGTCCGAGTCGTAGCAAATGTAGCAGCGATCGGTCAACCTTCGGATCAGCCTCGCCTGATCCTCCGTCAGCGCTGTTCCCAACGAGGCTGCCGTCTCCTCAAAGCCGCACAGATGAAGGCGTATCGCATCCATATACCCCTCGACTAGAATGAGCCGATCGCGCGAGCGCGCCGCCTCCTTGCCCCTGTCGAGCAGGTACAGCGTCCTTCGCTTGCTGTAAAGCGCGCCCTCGGGGCTGTTGATGTACTTTGCCCCCTCACTGCGGATAAGCCTTCCGCCGAAGGCCAGAAGCCTGCCGGAGATGTCCCTGACGGGGAAGATCACTCTACCCCTGAACCTGTCGTAGGGGCCTGTCCTCCCCTCCAACACGAGCCCGGCGTCGAACGCCTCTCTGAAGGAGACCCCCTCACCAGAGAGGGCGCGCCACAGACCGTCCCATGATTGCGATGCGTACCCCAGCTCGAAGCGACGCCAGACCTCCCTCGGCAGGCCGCGCTCGGTGAGATATGACGAGGCTAGCTCCCCCTCCGGTCCCTCCAGCATTGAACGGTAGTAGGAGCAGGCCCTCTCCATTATGTCGTACAGGCTTCGTTCGCGCAAAAACCGTCCCCTGTCCGATGTCAAGTCCACGCCTGCACGCTCCGCCAGAAGCTCGAGCGCCTCTCTGAACGAGAGGTTCTCCCGCTCCATCAGAAACGAAAAGACGTCCCCTCCACGTCCGCATCCGAAGCAGTGGTAGGTCTGGCGCGACGGAGATACGTTGAACGACGGCGTCTTCTCGTCATGAAACGGACAGAGGCCAAGAAAGTTGTTCCCCGCCTTTTTCAGGCGTACGTAGTCACCCACTACCTCCACAATATCCAGCCGGTCCTTGACGCGGCGAACCTCGTCGGATCGCAATAAGGGCACCTCCACAGAAAATTGGAGGGGGGAGAAACCCTCCCCCCTCCAGCCTATTGTACTATACTTCCTGATTTTTAGATGAAGAGCGGAGCCAGAACCAGGGCGACGACCGACATCAGCTTGATAAGGATGTTAAGGCTCGGGCCGGCCGTGTCCTTGAACGGGTCGCCCACAGTGTCGCCGACTACCGCGGCTGCGTGCTCAGGCGTGCCCTTGCCACCGAAGTTGCCCTCCTCGATGTACTTCTTGGCGTTATCCCAGGCTCCTCCGGCGTTTGACATGAAGATCGCCAGCATGACGCCGGTAACTATCGAGCCCGCCAGCAGGCCTCCGAGGGCCGCCGAGCCGAGCCCGAAGCCCACCACAAGGGGGGAGAGGACGGCCAGTAGTCCCGGGATTATCATCTCCTTTAGAGCTGCAGCGGTGGAGATATCCACACACCTCTCGTACTCCGGCTTGCCTGTACCGTCCATGATGCCGGGGATCTCCTTGAACTGGCGCCTGACCTCGTCGATCATCGCCTCAGCGGCACGGCCTACCGCCTGTATCGACAGCGCGCTGAAGAGGAAGGGCAGCATTCCGCCTAGGAAGAGGCCGACCATGACCTTGGGGTCGTTCAGGTCGATGACCTTGAGGTTGACCGACTGGGCGTAGGCGGCAAACAGAGCCAGCGCGGTGAGGGCGGCCGAGCCGATGGCAAGCCCCTTCCCCATCGCCGCGGTCGTGTTGCCTATCGAGTCGAGCTTGTCGGTTATCTTGCGAACATCAGGAGGCAGATCGCTCATCTGGGCTATTCCGCCGGCGTTGTCCGATATTGGACCGTAAGCGTCAACGCTGAGCGCCATCCCCGTGATGGAGAGCATACCTACGGCAGAGCAGGCAATTCCGTACAGGCCTGCGAAGTAGTAGCTTACCAGAGTCGCCGCGCCTATCAGAAGCACCGGGATCATGGTGGATTTCATGCCTACGGCAACTCCCTCGAGAATAACGGTGGCAGGGCCGGTCTTGGAGGCGTGCGCTATATGCTTGACGGACGCGAAGTCTCCGGAGGTGTAGATCTCCGTAACGAAGCCGATAAGCACCCCGACGACAACTCCGGAGAGCACCGCCCAGAAGAGGGAGAGGCCAGCGAACATAAGCACAGAGAATATGAGAGCCCCCGCTATCATGATGCCGCCGGTGACGAAGGTCCCCATGCGAAGAGCTGCCGCCGGGTTCCCCCCCTCCTCGACCTTGACGAAGCGGGTACCGACTATCGCGGCGAGGATGCCCACGCCCGATATCACCATCGGGTAGGAGACGCCTCTCCAGCCGAATATCGAGAGGCCCAGAGCCATGGCCGCGAGGATGGAGTTCACGTAGGACTCGAAGAGGTCTGCGCCCATTCCAGCGATGTCTCCGACATTGTCGCCCACGTTGTCCGCTATGACCGCCGGGTTGCGCGGGTCGTCCTCGGGGATACCGGCCTCGACCTTACCGACCAGGTCGGCACCGACGTCGGCGGCCTTTGTGTATATACCTCCTCCAACGCGTGCAAACAGGGCTATCGTGCTCGCGCCCATTCCGAAGCCGGTGATGAGGTTCGGGTCTCGGAAGATCGCGTAGCAAACGACGATGCCGAGGACGCCGATGCCCACCACGGACATGCCCATGACGCTTCCGCCCCTGAAGGCAGTAACAAGAGCCTCGTTCATCCCCCGCGTCGCTGCGAGGGCGGTCTTCCCGTTGGTGCGAGTCGCCACCACCATGCCCGCATAGCCCGCAGTCGCGCTGCAAAGGCCTCCGATGATGAAGGACAAGCCTGCGGCCACTCCGATAAAGTATATGAGCAGAGCGCCGATTCCCACCAGGAAGGGCAACAGCCATCTGTACTCTCTGTACAGAAAGGCCATGGCACCCCTGTGGATGATCTCGGAGAGCTCCATGACCCGCGAGGTCTTCTCGGCCATATCCGAGCCTGGCTCCTCGTCCGTCTGAACCTCCGGCATCACGAACCACGCGTGTCCGAAGAAGGTCCTCCCACTATACGTCAGGTATGCGTAGCCCAACGCCATAACACCGGTGACCGCGACGAACAGCGTAAACAAAAAAAGCAGCATTTCTCAGACTCCTCCCGTAGATAATAAGTGGAAAAAACAAGCCACCCGACCTAGATAAGAAAAATGGACGGACGGCGAACAGCAACAGCTTCATTATAGTAATCAAAAGTATAAAAAACAAGGTTGGATTTCCGAAGATAGAGCGCATGAGACAATAAGCACCGCCAAATAACCAAGACCTTTTCGTCAGGGCAGGAATAGAGCCCTCCACATAGTCCTGTAGTTGTCCAGCAGAAAAACGAACATGGTGACAACCAGCGGGCCCATGAAAAGCCCCAGTAACCCCCAAGCCGCGACTCCTCCTATCACCCCCACAAATACGATCAGCAGGTGAACCTTTGCCTCTCCTGATATGAACATAGGGCGCATAAGCGTGTCAACCATGCTGACCACCAACACCCCCCACGCGATCAGCACAGCCGCGTTAATCGCCTCGGACGTGTAGAAGAGGTAAACCGCCCCGGGGACCCAGACGAGAGCCGTCCCCAGAAGGGGGATCATCGCGAAAAGGGCCATCAGAGCGCCGAAGAAGGCTGGGTTCGGCAGGCCTACGATGAACCATCCCACAGCTCCCGCCACACCCTGGGCCAGGGCCGTTGCTATAACCCCGTAGACCACCGCCTGCATCACCTCCTGGGCTCGCCTGAAAAAGGCCTCGCTCTCCTTTGGAGGCAGAGGCATGATGTCAGTGAGGTAGTCGATGATCAGGTGCCCGTCCCGTATCAGGAAGAAGCTGAAAACGATTATCAGCGCCAGATAGTAGAGGAACGTCAGGGTGCTGCCCAGGACCTGCCTGGACGCCGCGACTGCTGTGGAGGCCGCGAACTCCGCAGCCTGACGCAGCCCGGTGCGAAGGATCGGATAGTGCTCCATCCAGGCCTGCATCTTCTCCACCGTATGTTCCGGCAGAAGGGCCGAAAGCGCCCCCTCGCCCGATGTGCCCATCTCTGCCACCACGTCGGCGACAGTCTCGTAAAAGCGCACCCCCTCACGAGCAGCGACGAACCCGGCGAACATAGTCGGCACAACCAGCAGAAGGACGACTACTCCGGTGGCCAGGGTGGCCGCCCAGTTTCCCGACACGCTTCGCGGAAAGTAGCGGTCTTTCAGACGCCTGAACACAGGGTAGACCATGAACGAAAGCAGCATCGCCCATGACATAGGCTTTATCAGCGGGGCGGAGACAAGGTACGACAGATAGGCAAGGGCAATGAATATACAGAGGAAAGCAATGAACCATCCTCTCGACAGTTTTACAGATTCCTCAGGCTGTTTCAATGCGCCCTTCTTCCCCATGCAGCACCCCTACTCAAGATATAGTCGTCTTAATCCCTCTAATTCCGCCCGTGTCAGCCCCATTTTTTCACGCGCATAGTCGTCGAATGACGGATATGAACCGACATGGTTCAGAGTGACCCTCAGATACTCCTCCCTTGCCAACATCATGTCCCTTATTATGCTCGCAACGACAGGATCGTCCACAGTTTCCGCGATCGCCCGCGACTCCTCTTCCACGACCTCTCTTCTGTACTCGTTGGACAGAAGATAGTGCTCTTTTATATCCTCAAGTGATACGCCAAGTGCCAGAAGGATCATGGTAGCCAGGATGCCCGTCCGATCCTTGCCGGCCGCGCAGTGAAAGAGCAGAGGCCTTCCAGCATTCACCACTATCTCCTTTATTATACTCCCAAAGACCTCTGGATTCTCGCCCATGGCGTCGTACGCCCTGTGCATAAAAGCAGCCAAGGTACGCTGCTCCTCGGGAGAGAGCGACAGAGTGCCGTCAAAAGTCCCGGGGTTCAACCCCTCCATGCCGTTCGCCAACGAGGCCAGGATTGGCCTATGGCTGTACCGGACCCCCTCCGGCAGGACGTAGGGCCTCGCCTCAACCTCATCCGTCGAGCGAAGGTCGAACACCAGCGAGACGCCCAGAGGGACTAAAACCCTGGCCAGCACTTCAACAGAAAGGTTCAGGTCTCCGCTTCTGAAGAGCAAACCCATCCTTACCCTCTGCCCGTCCCTGCCCACATACCCTCCAAGATCTCTCAGGTTTACGATCCTGCTACCGCTGTGAACCGACTTTTTCATGCTCTATCCTTTCAATGCATACTCTTTACTTGCTAAATAGAACTGAATCAAAGATCGGCAGGTCGCTTGCCCTTACCACCCTGTTCCTTCCACCCTCTTTTGCCTTATACAAGGCGCAGTCCGCTGTATAAATCAAATCGTTGGGGGTCACGCCCTCCACAGTTTGAAAAGAGGCCACTCCTACACTGACAGTAACATGTATCTCTGCCACCTCGTTTTCAATCATTGTGGATTCTACCTTTTCTCTGATTTGTTCCGCTAATATCGCTGCCTCGTTTTCTCTTGTATTTGACAGTAAAACTGCGAATTCCTCTCCACCGAAGCGCGCAACAAAATCCCCTTCCCTGCTAAGCGCACCTTCAATTATTTTGGCGACACTTTTTAAACATTGGTCACCCACCACATGGCCGTATGTATCATTGTAGTTTTTAAAAAGATCTATATCGATCATTATTAAGCCAATAGGGAATTCCTCTCTCTTGTTTATTCCCCAAAGGCTTGTCAAGAAACTATCGAAATATCTCCTGTTGAAGATGCCTGTCAGGCCGTCTATCATAGTCATCTTTTCCAGCTTACTGTTGGCGTCCTGCAGCTTTACTTCCGCCCTCTTTCTTTCGGCGACCTCTTTACGCAGACGGATTATCCAAAACCAAGAGACCGCCAGGACAACGCTCACTAGTGTACCGATCAGTATGGCTATACGTATATACGGGCCATAATCCAGCCTGGTGTCCAGGTCTATCCATTTCTTGTTAATCTCATTCTTCTCTTTCTCGGTAATACTATCGATAGATTTATTCAGTATACTGACTAGTTCCGGCCAGTCCTTTCTGACAGCGAAGTGCAGTGATTGCTGTTTCTCCGCTTCAAATGACACAAACCTGAGATTGGTCAACCCGTTAGAGCGTATTAAATAATTAGTAGTAGCAAGATTTCCAATGAATGCCTTCTCTTCCCCCGTTGTCACTGCCACTAGGGCAGATTCCACTGAATCATACAGGCTGAGGTTCACCTCTTCGTAGTTTAAAAGGTAACTATGGTGGGAGCTATTCCTTTGTACCGCTACAGCCAGGCCTCTTAAATCATCCAGACATCCTATGCCGGCATTCTCGTTTGTAGTTACCAATACTCTTTTAAAGAAATAATATGGCTTTGATAGGATGAAAAATTTCTCTCGTTCCGCTGTCTTGCCTACAGCGGAGAGGACGTCCAACTCTCTTGCCAGTGCCAAATCGTAGGCTTCCGGCCAAGACAGGTTTTTTCTGGGCTCGAACTTCAGACCTGTTCTTTTCGAAATCAAGGCCATATAGTCATCGGCAATTCCCTTGTACTCTCCATCGATGTCTATAAACTCAAAGGGGATGAATTTCGGGTCCACTCCCAGACTAATTACCGGATTGTCTCTAATAAAAGTTCGCTCCTCCTCGGTCAAACATATAGTTCCTCCCTCGGCGTCGCAAAAATTCAATGTGCTTACAGCCAAAATGATGATTAACAATATGAAAGCTGATCTTTTCATGATTATTACTCCTCTCAAACCGGTGACGCGGAGAGTGGATCCGGATCAATCTGCAAGTTCGACCGAGGGTCGTCCTTTCCCTCTTTTCGTTGGCGAAAACAGACATCACGGTAATATTATATACGATTAAGTTGCCTGGATGCGCAGACATAGCGGGAATCATCTTTCTGGATGCCAGCGGTTTTAACCGTAGATGGTTTCGTCACTGCTCACAGTATTTTTCCAATTCCTTTGATAAATCCTGTATATAGGTTGCTTGTTGTTTTTTCAGATATAATTTTACAAAAGGCTTGATCAATATTTTTTTTGCAGTTACATCTTCTGTGAAATCAATTTCTGTTTGTCCATTTTTCCGAGTGAAGATACCCGTCCAATGCCCTTTTATATTCTCATTCTCCATATCGAATTCCCACCGCTTATAGGGCTCTTTTGCTGTTACCGTAAAGGTTGTGGCGTATCCGTCTTTTGTATGTTCAATAAACTGGTGTTCACTTATTATTTCAATGCTGCTTATATCACTACGCCATGAATATTGTTCAAGAGATGTCACAACTTCCCATACTCTTCGAATATCGCACGGGAAAGTAGCCCTTGTATTTGAAGTTGCCACTTTCTCACCCCCTTGCTTTCTAATAGGGTACCCGTGCCCCAAAACCTGGTATTCTATGGGCTACACTTCCGAACTTTTATACATCGGCTTCCCTTGACGTTTTCTATTTGACTCGGGTTGCTGATCTGCCGCTGTCCGTCAGACGATACCTTTGCAGCTTGCTGTTCGGCTTGTCCGGAACGGTCATTTCAATGAAACCTTCCACCAAAAGTGGCTCAACATGCCGCCTGAAGGCTCGCGTATCGCTGCTTATGCCGATTTTTGCAAAAATTTCTTTGCGGGAGAGCGTTCCGTCTTCAAGCGCTTCCAATATCTTTCTATGCGTCTCCGTCAGCTCGACTTGGTGCTTTTCTTCGTGCTTTACTTGGTGCTGCTCCTGGTCAATGAC